>Ga0247735_1000852_pt1 | contig 12090 bp, 12 predicted proteins | sample UWRJL178409R2_FD_180934 | JGI IMG/M metagenome (GOLD analysis project Ga0247735, IMG submission 180934) | Plant litter microbial communities from Arlington Agricultural Research Station in Wisconsin, United States - UWRJ-L178-409R-2 | ecosystem: Environmental > Terrestrial > Plant litter >...
CGACAGATCCGATTGGCTTGGACTGACTTTGACTTTATCTAGATAACCAGCCTTATAATGGACGGTGACCTTTAAAAGATATGTTTCTATTTGTCTTCTTTCTGGGATGTTATTTCGGGACCGGGACATTTGGACTTCGAAGTGACATTCTATAGCTGTATTTTATTATCTTTCCTACCTTTTCAACATCTACACCTTATGATACACTTTCCTTTCGATCCTCTTCTTATGTCGGCTTGTTTTCTCTCGCTTTCGTCGTTGGGTCCTGTATGTTAAACTTTAAACTTTGTATTTGTAGTTTGATCATGACCCACCATATTATCCCATCAGATCCTCAATCACCCCAAATTCCTTCATCAATTCTCGCAATTTTATTCACTATGATCTCCTGCCGACACCTCCGATCTGTTTGCACGCTTTTTGACCTTTCGGTTCCTTGTGAGCGCCTGCACTGTCAGTAGATTCTTGATGTAGTTTCATATCTCCATTGGAGATGTTTCTTCTCATCGCAAACCCCTCTGGCTTGGTAAGTTGAAAGGCATCAATAGGTTCTTTATTCTGGGCTACTACTTACATTAAGAGGATCGAGAAATGCCTTCACGTCATGTAACTTGGTTCCCGTCGTGCCGTACCTAGATGCTAAGTGCTGACCTATTCCTGGTCATGAGAGCCATCGTCAAGTCGCGCCATGGGAGAATCTGGCCTGTTTTAGTCCCTATGGATTAACGGTAATGACGAGAAAGGCGGAAACCCTGATAGTGACAATGCAGCGAGGTGGAGGGAATTGCGTAGTACGCAGGGGTACTATGCCTTCCCAGGACGGATGACACCAAAGGGCAGAGCGATCATTCGTGAAACAGAACCTTGAGTACGGGAGACCGTTCGTCGCACAAATGACCGAATGCGTTCAGTCAAATCATATGTGTCAATATTAATTCACCACGGTGTATATAGGAAGATTCACAACAGTTGTGGCTTGTCGAAACGATGGACTTCAAGGTGGCATGACCTCAGGGCTGGTTAACCTTCGGCCTTCAAAGTGTAGCTGCAGTCAATAAAGAATCAGCAGATACAATGCAGCGACTCTCTTCCCTCAACGAAGTGGTATCCCTGGACGTTTCTATCGAGGAATATTTGTCCGAGGGTTTGGATAATTGCTAGGATGACGACGATGCCCCAACAACGTTACGGGAAGTGGCGGGAGATAGTCGATTCCGCGGAATATTTCTGTTAATTTAGCGACTTTCCATAGCATCTGCGCCTACATTATCCGGAGTATTTGGTGACCGAGACCGAGAAGGTGAAAGTGTTGGGATAAACCTTCGGGCAGATCATCGTTGCCCGAGCTGCGTTTCTGTAATCGCTATCCGGGCCGGCCCCAGCTGAGTACCCGACGACGACGATATCAGTCGAGAAGACTCTTGAATGTAGGGTAGACTAGCTTCAAGTAAAAGTAAGGTATGGGTTAGAAGCAATTGAATTGGATCCCCTTTTATCATTAGATAGTGAGTAACACGATAATCAAGTGGCAAATAACACAACTTAACGGCAATGTCCCGAAGACACAGATTTTCTGTAGGACCTGACGGCAGCAAGAAGAGGATCCTATTGGCAATCTCGGGGCTGTGAGAGGCTTTGTATCCTCTTGTTTGACAGGACCACGCGGGAGGAGATAGGCTTTGATATGGCCCTTGGCGACCAAAATGGAAGAGCTCCAGAGTTCACCACATATATGAAGAGGCATATCGATGCAAGCCGTCATGTCCGGGTGGTATTGAAGACCCGAAAGAGAAGAGCCACCTAACTGGCTGGTGCCCCAAAAATCGTAGGGAACTCGGAGAATCTTGTCAGAGCAGGGAAACAAAGTCGCCAGAGAAATAGCTAAACCATTAAAGTTCTCGGCCAGAATTAGACAACTGAATGTCTATGAAAACCTTTGAAATGGACATACATGTTATGTGTGGGTATTACGGCGGAACTGATATGGTTCAGCGATGGACACGATGCTTTCCAGATTGGTCTACCTCCTTGGGTGGGGTTCGCAAGGGTTCCTGTCAGAAGTTCCAATTCGACAGCATGTTATGATCCCACAACCTAAGCTACTGACTTACGGAAGGAACATGGACCTTATTAGACGCAAAACTGGAGGTATTCGCCGGACGGGAAGAACACGGTATCGGAAGTTACAGAAATCCCCCGACTGCAACGACTGGCACCCTGAGTTCTCTCAAGAATGGCAATAAGTACGATGATGACTACCTCCAAAATAAATCCTTTTACAAGCGCGTATATTCGCCTGCATAAACGCCCAGTAGACGGACGTTTCTGAGGCGTCCTGACCAGGTCAACGAGCAAACCCCAGCCAGGTGTGCCGGTGCAGGGTCGCCGTCACCTTCCCAGTTTGGACGGTGGGCGGCAATCCCCTAATGAACGCACAAAGTACGAAACTCAGCATACTGCAGCCCGAAAGCTGCGCAAGATGCTGCAGAATAGGATGTCGAATATTACAGAATTAAATAGCCCTTCAGAGCTTGGGAAATATTGGAAAGATGGCAGGCCATGGAGTCAAGATAATTTACGAGTTCGCCGGGTTATTACGGAAAGTCGTGGCCGAGGCGCAGCCATGACTTCAGATAATCGGATGCGGAGCGGGTCGGCTGAGCGCCTATTTTCAAGACCGGGCTGCGCAGAGATAATGGATCCAAGAACACAAGCCAACCGAATAGCTATAGTCGTCGCAGTGAGAGTTCTAAGCAAGCAGTTGCATTCGGAAGCCGGGTAAGCGTAGCCGGGTGCCCAGATGTCCAAGATTAGATAACTATCAGAAAACATTCACTGGAACGCAATTGTATTTCTGCGAAGAACCATTACTGTTTAGCTTCCTTCTGGCTGGTATTCTTGACCAAACATCACTAGTTGCTGTACATTGATATCGAAAATGGGGCACGATTCATCAACAGCCCCTTCCTTCGAGGCGACTATCAAGACGATCAGGAATGTGCTACCGGAGAAGTTACAAAATCCCAGAGTTGGCGTTATCTGTGGGTCTGGTTTGAGCGGCCTCGTCAACGATTTTAGAGAGGTGGTACTCATTCCATACGAGGATATTCCAGGCTTCTCGACGAGCACTGGTGAGCCAAGTTATTACATTGTTCCCTTATCTGCTCAACTCACACGAAATCTCCAGTGCCTGGGCATAAAAGTGCTCTTGCCTTTGGACTCCTTGGAAAAGGGGACGGCGTTCCAGTAGTGGCTATGCTGGGAAGGGTAGCTATCTGCTCCTTGCCGTAGATGTGGGGCGCTAAAGGTATCTATAGTTCCACCCTTACGAAGGACATTCCCTTCCGTCAGTCGTTTATCCAGTCCGGATCATGGCGAAACTTGGGGTCAAGGATATCATTAGTCAGTGCTCCCACTTGGTGCACAGGCGAGCGCTGATTTCATACAAAAGTTACCAATGCCGCGGGGTCTCTGAATCCCGATATCCCTGTAGGAACCAGTAAGCGACGTTTTCTTTACATCCAGTTGCAGGATTTCACCATCTTTTAGTTGTCGTTATCCAAGATCACATCGCACTCCCCAATCTTACCGGACTGAATCCACTATTGGGACCGCAGACATCGCTTGATCTACCACGTTTTCTTCCACTGTCAGACGCATATTCGCCGTCCCTCCGGCGTCTTGCATTCCTGGCAGCTCATCATCTACAATTGGATGATTCTGCTCTGGCTGAAGGCACATACGCCTGGGTAAGCGGGCCGACTTACGAAACACCAGCAGAGGGCCGATTTCTGCGACGTGCAGGAGCGGACGTTGTAGGGATGAGTACTGTGCCAGAGGTGCTTGCCGCACGAGAGGAGGGCTTGAACGTGATGGTTCTGAGTTTGGTAACAAACTTTGTGGTCATCCCAGATACTTACAGAAGCATTCGAGATGAGGTAAAGGCCGAGGTTAGTCTTTCCATGGTCGCTTTACTTGTTCTAAGAGGTTAACGCAACACGCACCAGCTGGCAGGGAAGCCAGTACAATTGCCTCAAACTCAAGTCGTCTCGCACGAAGAAGTTCTTTTAATTGGAAGAGAGAAAGCTGGAATTATGATGAAGTTGGTTGAGAGCGTAGTTGAATCGCTTTAAAGTCGGCTTTTAGTGGCATGCAGGCTTGATGGACGATCCGCGAGGGGCTACTTAATGGATTACCGACGCGTGCTTTCGACCGGTATACCGTTCACTTCAAGTTTAGAGGCACACAGCAGACCCATCTACTTCTACTTACCTCAAATTCATGGTCATTATTAGTATTCTACCATGCTCAAGAAGGTGTAGACGAGTCTAGATCTACCTTTGCGGAAATTGATTATTTTCTAATTGCCGATCACATGCTAAGTATTTATTTCCAGACTTGTCCACCACGCTCCACATCTTTCCAGGTACAGCATCTTTGAATTGTCGTTGACATCGCTCTCGTATGGACCATGGTGAACTTGCCTCAAGTCGATCCCAATGGGGCACCTCTTCTCAGCATGCAGGACGACCTCGGGATCGTTTACCTTATTGACTCTGCCCAACAGTTCTGGTCTGGTAAGCGTTTAGTTGGCGGTGGTACGTGGCGGAAGTACGCTGACCTTTGGTTGCAGAGCTCGAAGACACCCTTACGCTACCTGAACACGAGCCACCAACCCTGTCGCAGTTGGATATTACGCTACGGAGATTCTTGAGCCTCTGTGCAACGTACCATGGCACGTGTTGTTTCCCCTGAACGGCATTTGGAAGGAGCTAAGACGAAGAATATCACCTCACAGAGCAATATCTGCAGAGCCCTTTGCAGTTGGAGCATGCTATCAACATGGTACTCGACTCTGAGCTCTTCCAGTTTCATTCGGAGCGAATGTGTGAGATCATAGCAGAGGAAGCTCAGCAGGTGTGTTTCTCCAGCGATGCATAGCGTCAATCTAATCTCCCCCTCTAGACGACGAACCCTCACTCTCTCTATGTCTTCTACGAAATATTCTTCTACCACGGGCATCGTCGAGCAGACTTCTTCCGATCACACAAACGCTGGCAACCCCTCCTGCCGCTCTTGATGGACCATGTTCTGGTGGAAATGGATCCTGACATTGAAGACACCTACGCTGGCACCGCGATTGGTCGGAGCACTAGTTTCACCACTGTGCCAATCCCTATCGAGGCGAAACTACGGAGTCTATGTGTGAAATTGTTGTATGAGGTCTGCAAAGTGCAGACACTATCGGTTCAGGACTTGAGTAAGCATTTTCAATCATTCTTACTCTAACGATTCCAACCTAGACCACAGAAATCTTTGATGACGCATTCATTGAATATCTCTTCGAAGTGGTAGAACAAACCAAATATATGCAGGACGAGTCCTTCAACTACTCAGTGATCAAGTTGATTGTAGGTTCATCCAAGTGGTTTACTTTGGCAGAGCCTGACTCTCTACAGATCGCCCTGAACGAGCAATTCATGGTGGCAGGCTTGGATGATGAGGGTCATTCCTCCAAGAAGGATGCACCGGAACACAAGAACCGGGTTATCCGGGTTTTGATGCGGCGTCTAGGCTCGTCCAAGACCTTCGGTGAAAATATGATCTTCATGCTAAATCGGGCCGGTAAGCTATTTTCTATTTTCGTTCATTCTTAGCCGGTGACTGATTGAACGCAGAGCGAACTGGCGAGGACCTCTGCATGAAGCTTCTAATCCTCAAGATTCTCTATGTACTGTTTTCCACCAAGGGGACTTCGGAGTACTTCTATACCAACGATCTGTGTGTACTCATCGACGTGTTTCTCCGGGAACTTGCAGATCTGGACGAAGAAAGTGAATCGGTTCGTCTTCGATGGCATTTCCCTCTAGCGAACAGGATTCTGACATTTCTGCGGTAGCTGCGACACACTTACCTTCGTGTCCTCCATCCATTGTTGACGAAGACTCAACTTCGTGAAGTTCCATACAAGCGCCCCCAAATTCTGCTGGCTTTAGAGTCTATGATTGGCCATACGAAAATTCGCGATGTCACCCCAACAACCAAACGTCTGGTAGATCGATGTCTCACCGGCGATTGGTGTGTTCAGCTCATGGAGTTACGCAAGGACGCTGGCTATGGCGAACGTCGCCCTGCAAGTCCAAACAGCGATTGGTCGGCAATGCTTAGTCCACCAGGAAACATGGGTGCGATGTCAATGACAGCTTCCAAGCATCTCGAAGGCTCCGGCAGTAATGCCGTGATAAAAGCTATGAAATTCAGTAAGAGCGTGGAGAACTTCTCGGGTCGGACAGAACACACCAAGCAACCGCTGCGGTCTCCTCTTGACAATCTTTCTCGCCCGTCGAATTCAAGTCTTACGACTCTCCCAGGCTTTAGTGGGTCTTCATCAAAGGTGTTAATAGCACCTAGCTCTTCTAAGAAACGGAGTACCAGTGCCGCCGCTGTCGAGAGCTCTTATCCATCACGTCACAATTCTTTGCCATTGGAGGGCGATCATTCCAGTTATCAGTACACACCCTCTTTGTCCCCACCTCCCTCTCGTTCTACTATACCTCCGCCTCCTGTTTCTCCAACATCCGTCACTTCGTCGGAATCTTCGTCCTCGTCTTCTAAACCTCATCGCCGCCCACCTCCTCCAGCTCCTACCAGGCGTCGTAAACCCCCTGCTATCCCGATTGGACGCACGAATGGCGGCGCGGTCATCACCTCCATCAGGTCTTCAGAGCCTAGTCCCCTCTCCAAGACGCATAAACCTCCTATTGGCATGCATCAGGTATCATAGCTTCACCCTTCTTTTCTTGGTCCCTAGCTTTTTCTATTGTTACCTGAGCATATAACGTACTCGTTACAATTCGACCGATTTGTTGAAGGAATTTAGTTATTACCTTCCATTTCTACCTAGTACCCCTTTCCCGCACTACATTTCTCGCATATTTCTCAAGTCCGAACATCCATCATCATTGTATCTGTACAGCTTGCTATGCATCGAACCAGTATCTTGTGCTCTCCATTTCAAAGGCCCACAGCCCCTAACTTACCTAAGCACAGTTGTCTACTTCCGTTCAACCTTTGTCGCCACACCGCCATCTTAATCTTATGCCACCACCAAGTCCTCGTAAATCTGACGCGACTAAAGATTCTCGATGTGCTGCTCTTGACTCCTTTCGCAATGTGTGTAGGATCCCGACACAGGAAGGTGTCAAGTGGTGTGGACGACATGATGCGGTGAGTACCTTATTTACAGATTCCAAGTCTTCATCGATGCTGAACATTATTCAACGTGTGGTAGGAGAGGAAGAAGTTGTACACGGGATACAAGGCTCACCATGCAGAACTCAACGCATTTCCAAAATACACAATCTGCCACAGTTTGAAGTCAGTCAGGAACTGCACTTCGTACGATACCGTCAAAGGATGGAGCCAGGCGTTGAGAGAGAAGTATAACCTTTTGAATCGGTGCGGTTTCTACTGAGATGCGTTACATTTCATGGCAATTGACAATTTGTGCAGCTGCATTGAAGCGCGGACTTACTTTACTGAGAGATTTTTTGGGTTAGTTCTATTTCCTCTCTGGCTTTTGCTTTTCCATAACTCCTTGTATTTCTAGTAATGATATGGTAGGCTTCAAAGATTCGTCGACTGCCCCGTAGCTTCACTTGAACCCAGGATTTCGGCCATAAAACATTCTGGCATTACCTTAAGAAGCAGCGCAGTGAAGTGGAAGCACTCTTAGAAAGCGTTGAGGAGCGGGCATACGAGCTTCTCCTGGCCTCGCAGAACGCTACGTGGGTCTTGCAGCAACAGCATCAGCCGTCTTCCGAGGGCGAGGATTGCGCCAATCAAGATGAAGAGCCTCTCTCCAAACCCCAAATCATTCGACCCTCCCAATTCGATGACGTTAACGATATCGAAGACCCCCTCGATGTTGCAATCCGTGAGAAGCGACAAGAAATTTGGGAGAAGATATGGACGAGACTAGCGCGGTATTGTGCTCCCTTTAGGTCCAGATATTATAACGAGCGAGTAGCGGTCATCTGGGCTAGCGTATGCAGGGCGGTCTATACGGATCCAGCGCTTATGCTTCTTGCCCAAAACTATCGTTATGTGACCTCCTTGCTGTCAGACGCCACTCTGGATCTCGCGACCGTCGAGAGGCTTTGGAATGCGATCAAAAACCTCTACGTCTACGATGTGCGTGCTGCTATCGATGATGTGTTCCATCCAATCCGTGACAAGGCGGACTATGTTCTTGTACTTGGCATTCGAGTGCACAAGGAGCTTACCGATGCTGCTCCGCCTGTTCACGCATGGGGTCATATGACAGCGTTCTATGCATGCTATTCTTGTGTTCGAAAAGTTTGCAAGTCTGTAAGCCACTCTTTCCTCGCAACAATACGTAATATTCTGATCTTCTCCCAGATGGACGAAGTTATCGATTTCACTCGATATGCCATCCTCAGTAATGAAAATTTAGCGCAGTCAGCAATTCGTTATCAATGGAAATACAACGCAACCAGGGAGCTAGGTCTTTGCGGCTTTATTCCGAACGTCATCGAGGATGTGGGTCCAAGGTACCAAACAGAGAAGTGCAATTGCCCAACGAAGCTATGCGATCGGCCTCACTGGACAGAGATCAAGAACAACAACGCAATATGCGTTGGGCTCTCCCTAAGTGATCCTAATGCGAACCTCTTCGTCAATGCTTGCCTTCGTGATCCTGATCTGATGGTTCTCTGTCGCAAGGGACCTAATGGCCTAAAGATACGGTCCAAACCTCTATGTGGCAGTCGATTTCGAAGAGCGACTTCTCGCGCTGGGTTGAAGAATGCCGAATGGGATCATAAACACGACACCTTCTTCAAGGACACCGTTCTCGAAGAAGCTTGTCCTCTGCTCAGCGCGGGAAAACGTGTTCTGGATTGCTTCCAGGTTGCCATCGTAGATGGGGGAGAAGGCGGCGTCGCGGAGTTTCTCGATAAACTCTTGGCAATTTGGCGTCAGGTTCACGATGTTGAAGACTTCAAAGGTATAATTTCTGCCGTTGGTGGCCCTCTTCTTGATACCGGCGAATTTGAGGCGGACGAAATCAGGAGAAATGGGCAGTCCCCACTGATCCCTAATCTTGAATCTGATCTTCTAGTTTCGTACAAGCGCCTATGGGGACGAGGGCCAAGGGAAGGGCGCCTTGTGGATGATGAAGCTAATACATGGTTCCATGTTCTGCAGAAGTCTTAGTGAGTGTCAATTGTTGAATTATCTCATGCCCATTCTCAGTCATTGCACAGATAAATAAAGATATCCCCAACATACATTCCATTTTTCCGAATATATTGCAAGTTGATTATTGACGGCGGACCGCTCTTCTCTTGTGCGCGTGATCTCCCAGCCAAGTCCAATGTTTTCTTAGCGCTCGCTAGCCAGACGTAACCGCGTCAAGTATTGTCTAGTATTGTGGTGGGCGGCAGTTTGTGGCCGTGGGCCGACGCGGGTGTTCGCTTGATGTCATACTGCGGGCCCAAGCGTAGTATATACAATCGGTGTGTATTGAAATTCGTCCATCATTGATGCCCATTAACGGCGGTCCGCTCTTCTCAGCTCCTCTCTCGTGATCTCCCATTCCAATTTCCATCAGCAATGACCCCGACCAATGTCAAGATGTGGGTGTCGGTTGCCCTCTGGTCATACCAAATACTCCAATATCCCACATTAATTGCGGGCCGCTCTTCTCTTGTGATCGCCACCAAGTTCAAGGGGTTTCTGGGCCCACTGGGGGGGATGTGGTGTGCATTATTGACGACGGGCCGCTCTTTTGTCGTGATCACCTACTCATGACGCTCATCGAACCTTGCGGACAAAATAGCATATAAATAGGGCGGGGGAGTTTCATGGGTTCTGAACATCTTACCCGCAATGGTCCCCTTCACAGCACTCTCTGGCTTGGCCGCTACCCTTGCACTTTTGGTTACTTCTGCTTACGCAGACAATGCAAAGACATGTAACGTTAAGCCTTTGGGTCATGGAAAAGATGACACAAATCAGGTGCGTCGCAACAGTCCTCTTGGGGGGACGTACCAACTCGTCTTGTTAGGTTGAAGCTGCTATCGCCCGCTGTGGTCACCACGGGACAACCACATTCGCATCTGGGACATACAACATTACTAGGTATGTGGAAATGTTCGTATCTCAATGTTTACCGTTAACATTGTCTCAGGAAGATGCAGTGGGATCTCAAATCGGCTAAGGTCAATTTGAAAGGCGTTTTCAGCGTAAGATTTTAGCCGTTGTATTTCCATCAACTTATACTGATAGTTGAGACTCTTCAGTACCCTCCCGACATTCCTTACTGGATGAATGCGAATAACACCTATCGAGTCATTTTTATCCAAGTGACTCACTCAAGACTTCTGCTCTTCTCGTTACTGATTCAGTTCTTTAGAGTCAAGCTTCGTGGTGGGTTGTCACAGGCTCGGATTTTGAGATCGATGGGCACGGTAAAGGAGGCATCCAAGGAAATGGGCAGGTAAAGCGTATATACATTCGTTCTTGAAGTTTTTCTGACCACGCATACCCATCCTCGCGTAGCAATGGTGGAACTACTTCGCCGAACATGCACGTGCAGACGGCGATGGTCGACCTGTCTCGTTCACTGTCTGGAAGGCTAAGAGAGGACTTATCAAAAACTTCCGTATCGAGACCCCTCCCTTCTGGGCAAATGCTGTCGCAGAGTCCACAGACATCACGTACGAAGGAATGTTCGTGAATGCTACGAACACAAACCCAGCCCTTGCGGGTAAAAAGTACGTTATCTGCCCTTTCGTCGCTGTATCGAGAACTAAGGCATCTGAATTTCACTTAGCGCCGTTTTGAACACTGATGGTGCGCATTATGTGATATACTGGTCGACTTTGCCTTAATAACTTGTTCGATCGATCGTGCAGGCATCGACACCTACAGGAGTTCCAGAATCACGATGCGCAATTGGGATATAACCTGTGGGGATGACTGTTTGGCGATCAAAGCAGTGAGTCTCGGCTTCCGTGTGCGCATGGACGGAATCTGATTTCGGGAAACAGAACTCCACCGACATCTATGCCAAAAATATCATCTGCCGTGGGGGTACAGGCATAGCAATTGGTTCGTTGGGTCAGTACGCCAACTTGGTACGACTTCTCCCTAGTTTGGGCGGCTGCACAAGCTAACGACATCCACTTAGACCGATATAGTGAATAACGTCGAGATTCGAGACGTTACTGTGAGTGCCTCTCCCTATTAATATGGGACATTTCTAACTTGCATTTTAGTTCCATCGACTTGATCCGCAAGTGCAGCCTAATATGACTCACGGTGTATGTCTGTCTTCGAAGAATAAACAGTAACTCTGCTCACTTCTATCTAGGTATACTTCAAAGCCTGGAGTGGGACAATTAATGGCTCGCCGCCGAACGGTGGCGGCGCTGGCGCAGGTACATTTTTTCCCTCTGAAACCCTTGTGCTCTCTAACTTCCATTCAGGACATGCCAGTAACATCACTGTCAGAAACGTTAAGACCGACCGTGTCAATAACGCTGTCACCATCTACCAAACCAATCTCGCTTATGAGTACATATCTCACCACACAAACCTGAGAAAGCAAGATCTGACATTGACTGTTCCATAGTGGTGACGCACCTTCCAAGATGAAGTTCAGCAACCTACATTTTATAAACTGGACTGGCACCGCAGAGACGAACAAAGGTAGGCCTTTGTGAGCCCGACCTGTTGAAGATACTCATTCTCTTCATCGAAAGTTGTCGATATGAAGTGCAGTGTCGCAAACCCATGCACCGACATAACTTTCACCAATTTCAACGTTTCTCCGCCAAATGAAGAGCCACCCAGCTACATTTGTGCGAACGCTGCCAACGTCTCAGGCCTCTCACGTAAAATTTATTCCATATTCTTGACGTTATGTCGCTGACATTCTGATGCTCAGCTCCCTGCAACGCAACCGGACTGCCTTGAAGAGTTGCTCTTCATGAAAATGGGCGAGCTATCTCAATTAGCTCTTGCTGTAAATTTAAATTTTCTCTCGCCTACTTGAAATGACAT
>Ga0247735_1000856_pt1 | contig 12074 bp, 13 predicted proteins | sample UWRJL178409R2_FD_180934 | JGI IMG/M metagenome (GOLD analysis project Ga0247735, IMG submission 180934) | Plant litter microbial communities from Arlington Agricultural Research Station in Wisconsin, United States - UWRJ-L178-409R-2 | ecosystem: Environmental > Terrestrial > Plant litter >...
GCTCAAGCATCGCGGCCTGGCGATGCAGGCAGCGGTGCCGGTCGGCATCGGCGCGATGGCGGCCCTGCTCGGAGCGGACCTGGAAAAGGCGCGGATCATCGCCAATGCGGCCGCCGAGGGCGAGGTGTGCACTGTCGCGAACGACAATGATCCGTCGCAGGTGGTGATCTCGGGCCATCGCGGCGCGATCGAGCGCGCGGTCGCCATCGCCAAGGAATATGGCGCCAAGCGCGCCGTGCTGCTGCCGGTGTCGGCGCCGTTCCACTGCCCCCTGATGCAGCCGGCCGCCGACGCCATGGAAAAGGCGCTGGCCGAGGCGCGGATCGATTCGCCGCTGGTGCCGGTCTTCGCCAACGTCACCGCGACCGCCGTCGGCGATGTCGACTCGATCCGGCGGCTGCTGGTCGAGCAGGTAACGGGCATGGTGCGCTGGCGGGAATCGGTGCTGGCGATGTCGGACACCGGTGTGGAGCGCTTCATCGAGTTCGGCGGCAAGGTGCTGGCACCGATGGTCAAGCGCATCGTGGCCGATGTCGATACGTCGAGCGTCATCACGATGGACGACATCGAGGCTTTGGCGAAAGCACTGTAGCTTGATTTGTTCACGCGGAGACGCGGAGGCGTAGAGAGGATTATATGGTGGATATCGATCAGATCAGTGGTGATGTGGTCGATATCGCTTTGCGCTTGCACCGCGATCTTGGGCCGGGGCTGCTTGAAAGTGTCTATGAGGCCGTCATGGCTGGTAAGCTTGCCGCCATGGGCTACGCTGTAGCGAGGCAACGTCCCACAGATATCGAATATGAGGGGCTTCGCTTCGAGGCGGCCTTTAGGATTGATCTGATTGTCGACGAGCGCTTGCTCATCGAGATCAAATCCGTGGAGAATCTATCGCCTGCCCATGGCAAGCAACTGCTGACCTATTTGCACCTGGCCAAGCAGCCCGTCGGGCTGCTCATCAACTTCGGGGCCGCGACGCTGAAAGAAGGGCTGCGGCGGATCATCAATGACTACACCCCCTCTGCGTCTCCGCGTCTCCGCGTGAACAATAAATTTTAGGAGCATGGAATGTTCGACCTTACAGGAATGACCGCGTTGGTGACTGGCGCTTCCGGCGGAATTGGCTCGGCGATCGCGCAGGCGCTGGCGGGGCAGGGGGCCCGGCTGGCGGTTTCGGGGTCCAATGCGGCGAAGCTGGATGCCTTCAGGGACAGCCTTGGCGGGAACCATGTCGCGCTGCCGTGCGATCTGTCAGACGGTGCGGCGGTCGACGCGCTGGTGCCGGCGGCGGTGGCGGCGCTCGGCAAGCTCGATATCGTCGTCAACAATGCCGGCGTCACGCGCGACAATCTCGTCATGCGGATGAAGGACGACGAATGGGATCAGGTGATCCGCGTCAACCTGGAGGCGGCGTTCCGCATCGCACGCGCCGCCGCGCGGCCGATGATGAAGGCTCGATTCGGCCGGATCATTTCAGTGACCTCGGTCGTCGGCACGACCGGCAATCCGGGCCAGGCCAACTATGCCGCGTCCAAAGCGGGTCTGGTCGGCATGTCCAAGGCGTTGGCGCAGGAACTCGCCAGCCGCGGCATCACCGTCAATTGCGTCGCACCGGGTTTCATCCGCACGGCGATGACCGACATCCTTCCGGACGCGCAGAAGGAAGCCCTCAACAGCCGAATCCCGGCCGGCCATATGGGCGAAGGCACGGATATCGGCGCGGCCATCGTTTATCTGGCAAGCCGCGAGGCGGGCTATGTTACCGGTCAGACGCTGCACGTGAATGGTGGAATGGCGATGATCTGATCGTGATCGGTGCCGTCTCCGGGGGCCACGCCCTCTTGCAAGGGCTCCAACCGCGTTCTACGTGCGTTCAGGAAATGAAACCCCCAGCGATAGAGGGACGATAACAATGAGCGAGACCGCAGACCGGGTTAAGAAGATCGTCGTCGAGCATCTCGGCGTCGAAGCCGACAAGGTCACCGAAGACGCGAGCTTCATCGACGATCTGGGCGCGGACAGCCTCGATATCGTCGAGCTGGTGATGGCGTTCGAGGAAGAGTTCGAAGTCGAAATCCCTGATGACGCCGCGGAGAAGATCACGACCGTCAAGGACGCGATCACCTTCATCGACGAGCACAAGGACTGATCTGGCGGATGGCGCCCCGGCGCCCCGCCTGGCCCTTTTCGGGCAGGAACACATGAACGGCTCCCCGTCCCGGGGCAATTTTCCGGGTCGGGGGGCCGTTCCTATTTGAAGACTCCTTTTGACGAACGAAGAACGGAGATGGCCATGCGCCGTGTTGTCGTAACCGGGCTCGGACTAGTGACGCCGCTGGGTGCCGATGTGGAAACCGCCTGGGCGAACATCATCGCCTCCAAATCGGGCGCTGCCACGATCACGCGCTTCGATGCGACCGACTATGCCTGCCGCATCGCGTGCGAGGTAAAGCCACCGGAGCATGAATATGGCTTCGATCCGGGCAAGCGCGTCGATCACAAGGTGCAGCGCCAGGTCGATCCCTTCATCATCTATGGCATTGATGCGGCCGGCCAGGCGCTCGAGGATGCCGGCCTGACCGACATGACCGAGGAGGAGCGCTTCCGCGCCGGCTGTTCGATCGGTGCGGGCATCGGCGGCCTGCCTGGCATCGCCAGCGAATCGATCGTGCTCCACGAAAAGGGTCCGCGCCGCGTCTCGCCTCATTTCGTGCATGGCCGCCTGATCAACCTGATCACTGGCCAGGTGCAGATCAAATATGGCCTGATGGGGCCGAACCATGCGGTGGTCACGGCCTGTTCGACCGGCGCGCATTCGATCGGCGACGCCGCGCGGATGATCGCGATGGACGATGCCGACGTGATGCTCGCGGGCGGCGCCGAAGGTGCGATTTGCCCGCTCGGCATTGCCGGCTTCGCTCAGGCGCGCGCCCTGTCGACCAATTTCAACGATACGCCGGAACGCGGTAGCCGTCCTTACGACATCGATCGCGACGGGTTCGTTATGGGCGAGGGCGCAGGCGTGGTCTGCCTCGAGGAATATGAGCGGGCCAAGGCGCGCGGCGCGAAAATCTATGCCGAAGTGATCGGTTACGGCCTGTCGGGCGATGCCTATCACGTCACCGCGCCGCATCCCGAAGGCTCGGGCGCGTTCCGGTCGATGGAGATGGCGATGCGCAAATCTGGCCTGTCCCTGTCCGACATCGATTATATCAACGCGCACGGCACCTCGACGCCGCTCGGCGACGAGCTTGAACTGAACGCGGTGCGGCGCCTTTTCGGCAACAATATCGATACCCTGTCGATGAGCTCGACCAAGTCGGCGATCGGGCATCTGCTCGGCGGTGCCGGCGCGGTGGAGAGCATCTTCTGCATCCTGGCGCTGCGCGACCAGATCGCGCCGCCGACGCTCAACCTCGACAATCCGAGCGAGAATTGCGCGGGCGTCGACCTGGTGCCGCATGTCGCCAAGAAACGCTTGATCAAGGCCGTGCTGAACAACAGCTTCGGCTTTGGCGGCACCAATGCCAGCCTCGTCATGCGGGCCGTCTAGGCAAGCGTGCGCAAGCTCGGTTGTCTTGGCCTGCTGATCGTCCTTGCGGCGATCGGAGCGGCATTCTTCGGATTGCAGATCTGGGCTGGCGCTGGGCCGCTGAAGCGCACGACGACCGTCACGATCGCCAGCGGCACCAGCCTGGCGACCGCGTCGACTCAGCTCGAAAAGGCCGGTGCGATCGGCTCTGCGAGGCGGTTCCGCCTGTTTGCCCGTTTCCTGGGCTCGGGCGACCCGATCAAGGCCGGTGAATATCGTCTTCCCCCGCATCTCAGCCAGGCCGACATCCTGAAGGTCCTGCAGGGCGGCAAGACGCTGCAGCGCTTCGTCACGATCCCGGAGGGGTGGCCCTCGGTGATGGTCAAGGCGGCGCTCGACAAGACGCCGGGGCTCGAAGGCACCGCGGCCGTTCCGGCCGAGGGTTCCGTGCTGCCCGACAGCTACAGCTTCGAGCGCGGCTATACCAAGACCTTCATGATCGAGCGCATGCAGGGCGCCATGACGCGTTACCTCGCCGCGGCATGGGAGAAGCGGAAGCCGGGTATTGCAGTGACGACCCCGCGCGAGGCCTTGATCCTCGCCTCGATCGTCGAGAAGGAAACCGGCAAGCCGAGCGAACGACGGATGGTGGCGGCCGTCTATTCCAACCGGCTGAAGCGAGGGATGATGCTTCAGGCCGATCCGACCGTGATCTATCCGGTGACCAAGGGGCGCCCGCTCGGCCGGCGCATCCTGCGGTCGGAACTCCAGACCAATAACGGATACAACACCTATGCGATGACGGGCCTGCCGGCGGGCCCGATCTGCAACCCCGGACGCGCCTCGATCGATGCGGTGCTCGATCCCGAACAATCGAACGCGCTGTATTTTGTCGCTGACGGCACTGGCGGCCATGTGTTTGCCGACACGCTCGAACAGCATAATGCGAACGTCCAGAAATGGTATGCGATCAGGCGCTCGCGCGGCGAGATGTGACGTCGCCGATGTTGGCGACAGCGTCTAAGGAGCTTCGATTCAATCGCTGAAAAGACCTGTTACCATGATGAGCGTCCGGCCCGCGATAGTGCCAGCCGGACCGCTCTTTCTCAGTTTCGGTAAAGACGTCGCCGCCGTTATCGGGCGCGTTCGCGAAAAAAAATAAAATAACAGGGAGGAACAGGGAGCGGGGCCCCCGGAACAGGGTGGTTTCTACCGTGCCAGCGCCGCCGCTGCGCGCGCCTTGGCCTCGACCTCAGCCATCGTGCCGCCGGTCACCCAGCTGCCGCCCACGCAGAGCACTGGACTGAACGACAGCCAGTCCGGCGCGCTCGCTTCCGTGATGCCGCCGGTCGGGCAGAATTTGCACTGGTAGAAGGGCGCGGCGAGGGCCTTCAGCGCCTTGAGCCCTCCCGACGTTTCGGCGGGGAAAAATTTGAAATGCTCAAGGCCCAGATCGAGCGCGCGCATGATGTCGCCCGCGGTCGCGATGCCCGGCAGGAAGGGAACGCCGCTGGCGACGATCGGCTCGGCAAGCCGCTCGGTCAGCCCGGGGGAGACGATGAACTCGGCGCCCGCATCCATCACCTGTTCGAACTGTTCGGTCGAGACGACGGTGCCCGCGCCTACGATCGCGCCGGGCACCTGCTTCATCTCGCGGATCGCGTCGAGCGCGGCGGCGGTGCGCATCGTCACCTCCAGCACCTTGAGACCGCCGGCCACGAGCGCTTCGGCCAGCGGTCGAGCCAGTTCGGCATCTTCGATCACTAGCACGGGTATGACCGGGCTCGTCCGCATGATCGTTTCGATACCGCTCATCGTGCGTGCTCCTGGGCAAAGGCGGCCGCGGCGCCGAACAGGCCGGGCTGGGGGTGAGTGATGACCTTCACCGGTATCGACTTCATCAGTGACTGGAAACGCCCCTTTGCGGTAAATCGTTGTTCGAAACCGGATTGGAGCAGGCGATCCTTCAGCCGCAGCCCCAGGCCGCCGGCGATCACTACGCCTTTGGGACCGTGCGCCAGGGCGAGGTCGCCCGCGACCGCGCCGAGGCTGAGGCAGAAGCGGTCGAGCGCGGCGAGCGCGAGGCTGTCGCCGTCATCGAGCGCAAGGCTCCATATCTGTTTGTCGTCGAGACGCTGCAGCGCGCGCCCCTCGATCGCGCCGAGCGTCTCATAGATGGCGACGATGCCGGGTCCGGCGACGATCCTCTCGCACGACACCCGGTTAAAGGCGACGCGAAGGCGCTTAAGGATGGCGTCCTCCAGCGCATCGAGCGGGGCGAAGTCCATATGGCCGCCTTCGGTCTCGATCACATGATACCCGTTCGGCACACGCAGGACCTGCGCCACGCCGAGCCCGGTGCCAGGCCCGCACACCGTAATCGCGCCATGGTCGGGAAACGCCGTGTCGGGACCACAGATATGCTGGAAAAACTGAGGTCCCACCTGGGCGACGGCATGGCCGATCGCGCCGAAATCGTTGATCAGGGCGTAGGTGTCGACGTCGAGCCGTTCCTTGATCAGCGCGGGGCGGATGATCCAGGGGTTGTTGGTGAGCTTGATCAGCTCGCCACCGATCGGCGAGGCGACGCCGATCGCGGCGGCGCGCGGCATCGGGCGGTCGATCATCGCGCCGAACGCCTGCCAGGCGGTCTGCAGGCTGGCATATTCGGCGGTCTTCAGCGTCGCGGGCTCGCCCAGCGAGATGACCCGCCCCTGTTCGACCTCGGCGACGGCGAATCGGCAATGCGTTCCACCGATATCGACCGCGACGACTTCCATGCTCACCATCCCATTGCTGCGAGCACTGCCGACGCGCCCTTTTCCGCTTCGTTCGCCTTGTCGCGGAACAGGCTGAACAATTCCCGGCCCATGCCAAAGGCTGGAGGTGGTGCCTCTGCGAAAGGACGCGCCGCCCATTCGTCCGGGTCGACCAGTGCCAGCAACTGTCCGCTGTCTGCTGACATATGGATGATATCGCCATCGCGCAGTTTCGCGAGCGGTCCGTCGCCCAGCGCTTCGGGGGAGCAATGGATCGCGCAGGGCACCTTGCCACTCGCCCCCGACATGCGCCCGTCCGTGACGAGCGCGACCCGGAAGCCGCGATTCTGCAATACGCCGAGCGGGGGGGTGAGCTTGTGCAGTTCGGGCATGCCGTTGGCGCGCGGGCCCTGGAAGCGCATCACGACAACGACGTCGCGGTCGAGTTCGCCTGCCTTGAAGGCGTTCTGCACCTCGGCCTGATCGGTGAACACCCGACAGGGTGCCTCGATCGTCCAGCGATCGCGCTCGACCGCGCTCACCTTGATGCAGGCCCGGCCGAGATTGCCGGTAAGGATACGAAATCCACCCTCTGGTGCGAAGGGCGCGGTAGCCGGGCGCAGAATCGTTTCGTCACCACTGGCCCCGACATCCTCCCAAACCAATGTCTCGTCCTCGATCACGGGACGTTTGGCGTACGTTGTCATGTCATCCCCGGCAACGGTCATCAAGTCCCGGTGAAGCATTCCGCCATCAAGCAATTCGCGAATGACATAGGGCATGCCACCGGCATTCTCGAAGCCGTTCACATCGGCCGAGCCATTGGGATAGACGCGCGCTATCAGCGGGATGGCGCGGGAGAGGCGGTCGAAATCCTCCCAGTCGATCACGATCCCCGCCGCCGCGGCAATGGCGGGCAGGTGGATCAGGTGGTTTGTCGATCCGCCGGTCGCGAGCAGACCAATCGCCGCGTTGACGATCGCCTTTTCATCGACGCACTCGCCCAGCGGACGATAGTTCTCGCCGTTCCAGCCGATCTCGGCGAGGCGGTGGACCGCGGCGCGGGTCAGTTCCTGGCGCAGCTTGGTGCCCGGATTGGCGAATGCGGCGCCGGGCATGTGGAGGCCCATCACCTCCATCATCATCTGGTTGGAATTGGCCGTGCCGTAAAAGGTGCAGGTGCCCTTCGAATGATAGGCCGAGATCTCCGCCTCGAGCAGGTCTTCGCGGGTCGCCTTGCCTTCGGCGAACTGCTCGCGCACCGCGGCCTTCGCCTTGTTGGCGAGGCCGGAGCGCATTGGTCCGCCAGGGATCAGGATCATCGGCAAATGACCGAAGCGCAGGGCGCCCATCAGCAGGCCCGGCACGATCTTGTCGCAGATGCCGAGCAGGGCTGCGCCCTCGAACATGCCATGGCTGAGGCCGACCGCGGTGCTCAGTGCGATGGTGTCTCGGCTGAACAGCGACAACTCCATGCCCGGATAGCCCTGGGTCACCCCGTCGCACATCGCTGGGACACCGCCCGCGACCTGCGCAGTCGCGCCAGCCTCGCGCGCCCAGACCTTCATCTGTTCTGGGTAGCGATAATAGGGCGCGTGTGCCGACAGCATGTCGTTATACGCGGTGACGATGCCAATGTTCATGCCGCGGCCCGTCCTCATCGTGTCGCGATCTTCCTCGGTCCCGGCATAACCGTGTGCGAGGTTGGCGCAGCCGAGCGCGGGACGATCGATATGATGATCCCGCTCACGCCGTATCAGCGCCAGATAGGCGTCGCGGGTCGGCTTCGACCGGGCGATGATCCGGTCGGTGACCGCACTCACATCGGCATGAAGGGTCATGCAGGACTCCAATGGATATCGACCGGCAGCTCCGCGTCGGCGAGCACCCGGCCGATCGGGTAGCTGGACGACGGGCCCTGCTTGATAGCCTGTTCGATCACCTTGCGCTTGGCGTCGCCGGTGACGGCGATCATCAGCGCCTTGGCCGAGACGATCGCGGCGCGGCTGAGCGTGATCCGCGCGACCGGCGCATCGGCCGGCATCGGATCGGGCATCACGCCGAGCGCACGGCGCTCGCGCGGGCCGTTGATGGCCTCTTCATAGTCCGGGCCTGGGAAGATCGAGGCAGTGTGCCCGTCAGCGCCGACGCCGAGCAGGCACAGGTCGAGCGGCCAGTGATGGTCGGCCAGTCGCGCGTCGGCGGCCTTGCCGGCGGCGCGGTAATCCTTGGCCGCTTCGCTGACGATCGGGATCACACGGGCACCCTTGGGCAGGAACGCCTTGCCGATCGCGGTGATGTTCGACAGCTTGTCGCCCAGCGGGACGATGCGCTCGTCGGTCGGGATGATCGTCACGCGCTTCCAGTCAAGCTTGGTCGCCGCGAGCTTCTCGTAGATCGGCAGCGGAGTCTTGCCACCGGCGAGCGCGATGACGCATCCGCCACGGGCATCGATCGCGCTTTCGATCACGAAGCCGATATCGCCCGCGACCGCTGCCGCCATCTCGGCCGCGTCGTCATAATCCCACCATTCGATTTCTTCGCTCATACATCACCTTATCGTCGTTCATTCGCGAGCGGCGGCGCCGCATCGCATATCAATCGTCCTGCCAGGTCACCCCGTCGCGCTCGGTCAGCGCAATTGCTGCGGACGGGCCCCAGGTGCCCGACCCATAGCTTTTCGGCTTCACGTCGTTCGCCACCCAGCCGGCACGGATCGCGTCGATCCACTCCCACTGCGCTTCCACTTCGTCGCGGCGCACGAAAAGCGTCGGGTCGCCCTCGATCAGGTCGAGCAGCAACCGCTCATACGCGATGCGGCGGCGCGTGCCCGCGAATTCGGCGTCGAGGCTGAGGTTCAGCGGGACTTCGCGCAGGCGGATGCCCTCGCGGTCGAGGCCGGGCTCCTTCGCCATCACCAGCAGCTGGACATATTCTTCGGGCTGCAGGCGGATGATCAGCATGTTGGGCTGGAGCAGTCCGCCACGGCTGGCGAACATGGAGTGCGGCACCGCCTTGAACTGGATCGCGATTTCCGAATGCCGGTTCGGCATACGTTTACCGGTGCGCAGATAGAAGGGCACCCCCTGCCAGCGCCAATTGTCGACATGCGCCTTGATCGCGACGAAGGTCTCGGTGGTCGAGGGTTTTCCCAGCTCTTCGATATAGCCCTTCACGATCTCGCCGTTGACCGCGCCCTGGGTATATTGCCCGGTGACGGTAACCTGCGGCGCCTCCTCGGGTTTGATCTTGCGGAGCGAGCGGAACACCTTGGCTTTCTCGTCGCGGATCGCCGTACCGTCGAAGCGCGCAGGGGGCTCCATCGCGATCAGCGCGAGGAGCTGCAGCATATGGTTCGCGACCATGTCGCGCAGCGCGCCGGCGGTATCATAATAGCCTGCGCGATCCTCGAGGCCGACTGTCTCCGAGATCGTGATCTGGATGTTGTCGATGCCCTGCGCATTCCATACCGGCTCGAAGAAGCTGTTGCCGAAACGCAGCGCCAGAATGTTCTGGACCGTCTCCTTGCCGAGATAATGGTCGATCCGGAAAGTCCGGTTCTCCGGAAAGGCGCTGGCAACCGTGTCGTTGATCTCCCGGCTGGACGCCAGGTCGTACCCAAGCGGCTTTTCCAGGCCGATGCGGACGGTGTCCCCGGCAAGGCCAGCGGCTTCAAGCCCGCGGATCACCGGTTCGAACAGCGAGGGCGCCGTCGACAGGAAGATGGCGAGGCCGCCCGCGACGTCGCCCACCTTCTTCGCCAGCAGGTTATAGTGCGCGAGGTCGGTCGCATCGAGCGCCTGATAACCAAGCCGTTCGAGGAAGGTCTTGATCGCCTTCTCGTCCTTGCGATCCTCGGGCAGGAACTCCTCGAGCGCGTGCTTAGCGAACTTGCGATAGCTCGCATCGTCGTGCTCGGACCGTGCCGTGCCGGTGATCGTCAGGCCATCGGGCAACAACCCGTCGGCGTGCAGGCCGTAAAGCGACGGCAGCAGCATGCGTTGCGCAAGGTCTCCCGTCGCGCCGAACAGCAGCAGCTTGCCTACCGGATCGCGCATAATGTCTCCTGGATGGCGATGTCGCCCGAGCGACTAACAGACACGGGTGCACCGGGCCAAGGCCAATACGCGGTCGGTCTCCCGGATTAAAGCGTCAATCCGGCGGTGGGATCGAATCCGGCCATGATGTTGAGGTTCTGGACCGCGGCGCCGGAAGCACCCTTGCCGAGATTGTCGAGCGTCGCGACCAGGCGCGCCTGACCGGTTTCCGCATTGCCGAACACGCGCAACGTCAGCCGGTCAGTGCCTGCATCATCCTCTATGGCGACGGTCTCGACATCGGCATCGACGACCCGGACGATCGGCGATTCCTTGTACGCTTCGCGCAATACGGTTTCGAGCGCGACGAGCGTCGGGCGGCGCACGAACATGTGAAGGGGCAGGGGCACCTCGACGATCATGCCGCGATAGGTGTTGACCACCGACGGCATGAAGATCGGCGGATGCTCGACGCGGGCGTGCTTCTGCATCTCCGGCACATGTTTGTGCGCGAGGCCAAGTGCATATGGGCGTGCGGCAGGGGGCGGGTTGGGGCCTTCGAACTCCGCGATCATCGATTTACCCCCGCCCGAGTAGCCGGACACGGCATTGACCGTGAGCGGCCAGTCGACCGGGATCAGGCCGGCGCGGATGAGCGGCCGGACCAGCGCGAGAAAGCCGGTCGGATAGCAGCCGGGGTTGGAGACTCGCTTCGCCTCGGCGATCGCGGCCATCTGGCCAGGCTCGAGCTCCGGAAAGCCATAGATCCAACCATCGCCGGTGCGGTGAGCCGTCGACGCGTCGATCACGCGGGTGCGGTCGTTTTCGATCAGCGCGACCGCTTCGCGCGCTGCGTCGTCGGGCAGGCACAGGATCACGAAATCGGCGTCGTTGATGATCTTTGCCCGCGCCTTCACGTCCTTGCGGCGCGACTCGCTAAGGCTCAGCAACTCGATGTCGTCACGGCCCGCGAGCCGCTCGCCAATCTCCAGGCCGGTCGTGCCGGCGGCGCCATCGATGAACACCTTGGCGGTCATTCGGCCGGCTCCAATGCAGCTGCGTCGATATAGCCGACCAGATTATGGGCGACTGCAATTCCCCAGGCCTTGCCGCCGGCAAGGTCCAGGGCCTCGAAGATTTCACCAGGGCGCAACGTCGCTAGAATTGCCGAATCATCGGCATCGGTGGCCAGCAACGATGCCTTGACCGCGAGTCGGCGCGGCATCGGGGCGGCATAATGCGGCGCGAACACGCGGTCGGCGAGGCGGATGTCCGCTACGTCGCGCCGTACCGCGTCGTGCAATGGATCGAGGACGGCGGACGGCCCGAGAAGCGCGAAGCTCCTACGCGGAGGCCCGCTTGGCGACCGGCTGCTCGGCGTCGTCGATAAACTGGCCAAACTCTTCAAGAAACTCTGCCCCTTCAGACGTGCGCGCGACGAATATGTTGCGCTTGTCGGTTTCGTCGCGCTGTCGGCGCAGATAGCCGAGCGAACCGAGCCTGTTCAAGGCGCGCGTCACAACCGGCTTCGAAACGTTCAGTACACGAGCGAGCCCGCGCACAGTATGGGGTCCAGGATTAAGATATACCACCAGCAACAGCGCCATCTGCCGATTGGTAAGGTCGGGCTCGCCCGACCGCACATAGTCCACCAGCGTTCGCATCCAGCCGCCCAGTGATCGATCAGGTAGTGTGGCCACGAAAAATTCCACATTTTGCCACGCCCCGCACGTTGGGACGCCAGTC
>Ga0247735_1000858_pt1 | contig 12064 bp, 10 predicted proteins | sample UWRJL178409R2_FD_180934 | JGI IMG/M metagenome (GOLD analysis project Ga0247735, IMG submission 180934) | Plant litter microbial communities from Arlington Agricultural Research Station in Wisconsin, United States - UWRJ-L178-409R-2 | ecosystem: Environmental > Terrestrial > Plant litter >...
ACATCCCACTTGACCGCACGCTCGATCTTTCCCGGAACGTTCGGACGCTTGACCTTCGTCGTTCCGGAGATCACGCCGTCGGCCCAGCGCACCGAGTCTTCGAGGAAGTTGACCGAGTCGAAGATCGCGTCGGCGATCCCCAGGTCGTAGGCCTCCTGCCCCTTCAGCGTGCGGTTGTTCTTCAGTGGATTCTCGACGACCACCTTGAGGGCATTCTCGATGCCGATCAGGTTCGGTAGCAGCCACGCGCCACCCCAGCCGGGGATGATGCCGAGGAACACCTCGGGCAGTGCCAGGGCCGGGATGTTACGGTCGATCGTGCGGTAGTCGGCGTTGAGTCCGATCTCCACTCCGCCGCCGAGCGCAAGCCCGTTGATGAACACGAACGACGGCACGCCCAGCTCGGAGAGCCGTCCGAGGGCGGCGTGGCCGAGCTGCGCCATCTGCTTGCCGACGGCCTTGCTCGGGATCTCGCTGACCTTCGAGAGGTCAGCACCCGCGGCGAGGATGAACGGCTTACCCGTGACAGCGACTCCGGCGATCTCGCCCTTCGCCGCGCGCTCCTTGAGAGCGTCGAGCGTCGACGCGAACTCGAGCAGGGTCAGCGGGCCGAGGGTGGAGGGGCGAGTGTGGTCGCGCCCGTTGTCCAGCGTGACGAGGGCAAGAGTCTTGCCGCCGGAGATCGGGATGTCTCGCACATACGAGTGCGTGACAACCTCGTCATCCGACATGTTCTTCAGATCAGCGAACTGGTCTAGGTCTGTGGTCTGCTCGATGGTCATCTACTTCTTCTTCTTTCCGTCGAAGTACGGGTTCTCCCAGATGACCGAGCCGCCCTGGCCCAGCCCGATGCACATGGCGGTGAGGCCGTAGCGCACGTCGGGGCGCTCGGCGAACTGCGCGGCCAGCTGGATCATCAGGCGCACGCCGGACGAGGCGAGCGGATGTCCGATCGCAATCGCGCCGCCCCACTGGTTGACCCGCGGGTCGTCATCGTCGATTCCGAAGTGGTCGAGCAGCGACAGCACCTGAATGGCGAAGGCCTCGTTCAGCTCGAACAGCCCGATGTCGTCGATCGTGAGGCCGGCCTTCTTCAGTGCCTTCTCGGTGGACGGAACCGGACCGATGCCCATGATCTCGGGCTCGACACCGGCGAAGGCGAAGCTCACGAGCTTCATCTTGGTCGGGAGCCCCAGCTCCTTGGCCGTCGCCTGGCTCGCGAGCAGGCTGATGGTCGCGCCATCGTTGAGGCCCGACGAGTTGCCTGCGGTAACGCGGCCGTGCGGGCGGAACGGGGTGCGGAGCCCGGCGAGGCCCTCGAGCGTGGTCTCGGGGCGGAGGGCCTCGTCGCGCGTGGCGAGTCCCCAGCCGCTCTCCCCGCGGGTGGCAACGGGAATCAGGTCGGGCTGGAATTTGCCGTTGTCGTAGGCGGCCGCCGCCTTCTGCTGACTGCGCAGGGCGTAGTGGTCCGCGCGTGCCTTGGTGAGGTGCGGGAAACGATCGTGGATGCGCTCGGCGGTTGCGCCCATGTTGAGCGCGTCCTCACCGACCAGCTTCTCCGAGAGGAAGCGCGGGTTGGGGTCGGCGCCGAAGCCCATCGGATGGCGCCCCATGTGCTCGACGCCGCCGGCGAGGGCGAGATCGTATGCGCCGAAGCCGATGGCTCCGGAGATGGTGGTGACCGAGGTCATCGCACCCGCGCACATGCGGTCGATGGCGTAGCCGGGAACCGATTTCGGCAGTCCGGCCAGCAGTGCGGCGGTGCGGCCGAGAGTCAGACCCTGGTCGCCCTGCTGTGTGGTGGCCGCGATAGCCACGTCATCGATGCGGTCCTGGGGAAGATCGGGGTGACGGTCGAGCAGTCCGACCATCGCCTTGACCACGAGGTCGTCGGCCCTGGTGTTCCAGAACATACCCTTTTCGCCCGCGCGCCCGAACGGGGTGCGTACCCCGTCGACGAACACGACTTCATGTCTCTCGGCCACAATGCCTCCACTTTCGATGAGTACCGCAGACGATCCTAGAGTCGGGTCAAATCGACTCGGAATCGTTTGCTTGTTCCTACGAAACGGGGTCGCCGGCCTCTTCGTCGCTTTGGCTGGCATCAACAAAGGCATCGAGGATTACCTGTGCGGTTGCGTCAACCTGCCAGGGGCGCGCGCCGAGCTCGTCGAGGGCAGAGCGGATGCTGTCGATCTCGAGATCGTCCGGGGGAGTCCAGGCCAACCGACGCAGCAACTCGGGGGTGAGCAGGTTCTCGAGCGGGATCGACAGCTCCGTCGACAGCTCGGTGATCGCGGCGCGCGCAGCCTTCAACCGACGATCCGCCTCCGGATTGCGATCCGACCAGGAACGCGGCGGCGGAAGCGCTTCACCGGGACCCCGCAGGGTGGGCAGATCGTCGGTGGTCGCGCCCGCCTCGATCGCCGCCCACCAGCGATTCAGTTCGGAGCGGCTGGCGCGGCCGGTGAAGTCGCGCATCGCGGCCAGTGCGTGCTTGGAGTCGGGCATCGCCTTCGCGGCGGCGACGAGCGAGGAGTCGGGAACGAGACGACCCGGAGCGGTGTCGATCTCCTGCGCGTAGTCATCCCGCGCCTGCCAGAGCGAGCGCGCGACGGCGAGGTTGCGCGCCCCGCGAACGGTGTGCAGTCCCGAGAGGCGGCGCCAGGCATCCGTCTTCGGGGGCTTCGCCTCGCGCTCCAGCACCTCGGTGAACTCCTGGTCGGCGATGTCGGCCTTGCCCGCCTCGGTGAGCAGGCTACCCACGGCGTCGCGCAGGTCGGGCAGCAGCTCGACATCGAGCGCCGCGTAGACCAGCCAGGATTGGGGGAGCGGACGGGTCGACCAGTCGGCCGCAGAGTGCTCCTTGGCCAGGTGGATGCCGAGCAACTCCTCCACCACCGTGCCGAGGCCGACGCGGGGGAGCCCGGCCAGGCGGGCGCCGAGTTCGGTGTCGAAGATGCGGGTGGGGTGCAGTCCCACCTCGCGCAGACAGGCAAGATCCTGGCTGGCGGCGTGCAGCACCCACTCCTCGTCGGCGATCAGCGCGTTCAGCTCGCTGAAGTCGCCGATGGCGGGCGGATCGAACAGGAAGACACCCGACCCGCGGCGGAAGATCTGAATCAGGTATGCGCGCTGCGAATAGCGGAATCCGGATGCCCGTTCCGCATCGATCGCGATCGGTCCGTGCCCGGCGGCGATGGCCTCGACCGCGGCGAGGTAGGGCTCGCGGCTGTCGATCACCGTGACGACGGCGTGCGGTTCTTGCACCGGCGCCGGAACGGCATCCGGCTCGGCCGCGGGCACGGCCTCTTCGCTATTACTCACGTCCAGCTCGACGGGCAGCCAACACACTCACTCCTTCTGCAGCCGGCGGAAGGCCCGCCAGCATGCACAACAACTCGCCCCAGCTTTCCACATGCGAGGTCACCTCGTGACCGAGAGGGGTCCACGAGGCGCGGAGTTCGATGATCGCGCCGTCACCCTGGCTCTCCAATTCCCCGTATCCGGTGGAGAGGATCTTGGTGGCGGTGCCGGAGGCGGCGATGTACTTTGCCCCCCGGGCGTCGAGGGCGTCGACCAGCCACGACCAGGTGACGTCGGCGAGGAAGGGGTCGAGACCGATCTCGGTCTCGAGCGGCGCCTGTGCGAAGCAGACCACGCGGAACTGGCCGCCCCAGGCGTCGGAACCGGCGGGGTCGTAGAGCAGGATGAAGCGTCCGGTGCCGAGCTCGGAGTCCTCGGCATGCCGGGCCGGAGTGACATCCGCGGCAAGGGCGATCGAGTACGGCGCGAGACTGCCGGGCGCCGGGATCTCGGTCAGCACCAGCTCGGGGCGTAGCGCCGCGCGGCGCACCGCCGCCAGCGCGGCGGTGAAAGCTGCGGGTACCGCGGGTCCATCCAGGTTTTCGGGCACGGTACGAAGACTAAAGTTCTCCCGTGGCAGATCATCGCAGGCACGCCGACCGCCGAATCCGCTGGTGGGGCGTCTCCCTCGTGGCCGCGGGGGCCATTGCCACCCTGCTGGCGGCCGGCGCGGCGGCGCTGACCCTGTTCGTCGCGCGCACGGTGGTCACCCCGCCGAAGCGGCGGGAGGAGAACATCCGTGTGCTCTCTGTAGGCCCGGATGCCACCACTCTCGTGCTCTCCTCCACTCCTGATTCGCGATTGCCCGGCGATTACGGCTTCTGGTTCGCGGGGGACGGCGGGTACGCCCGCATCGGGGAGATCCTCGCCGCGACGCCGACGACGGTGACCCGACGCCTGATCGACGTTCCCTTCGGCGATCTCGCGTCGGCCACGCGCGGCCGGCTCTCGGGCTGGTACTACCTCGACCCGACGGAGCTCGGTTTCCCCTACGACGATGTCGAGGTGCCGACGGAGCTCGGCCCGGCCCCGGCCTGGCTGGTTCCGCCGGCCGCGCCGCGGTCAGACGGACGGATGCCGTGGGTCATCCAGGTGCACGGCCGGGCCGTGCGACGGGCCGAGACCATCCGCGCCACCCCGATCTTCCGTGAGGCGGGCTACACCACCCTGATGGTGTCGTACCGCAACGATGGCGATGCCCCGTACAGCCCCGACCGGCGATACGGTCTGGGTGACACCGAGTGGCGCGACGTCGACGCGGCGATGGCCTACGCGATCGAGCACGGCGCGACCGACCTCGTGCTGATGGGCTGGTCGATGGGCGGCGCTACCGTGCTGCAGGCGCTCACCCGGTCGGACCGTGCCGGGCTGGTGCGCGGCATCGCGCTGGACTCGCCCGTGATCGACTGGATCACCGCGCTGCGCTACCAGGGCACGCTCAACCGGCTGCCGACGCCGATCAGCACCGCCGTGCTGGCCGTGCTCGGCAATCCGTGGGGGCGCCGGCTCACCGGGCAGGGCATGGCGATCGACCTTCCGCGCTTGAATTTCGTCAGTCGGGCCGCGGAGCTCACCCTGCCGATTCTGCTCATGCACAGCCAGGACGACGGCTTCGTTCCGGTGACCGCCTCGCGCGCCCTCGCCGAGGAACGGCCGGACATCGTCGACTTCGAACTCTTCACCGGCGCCGCGCACTGCAAGCTGTGGAACTATGACCGCCCGCGCTGGACTGCCGCGATCCGCGAGTGGCTCGCCGTGCTTCCGCTGGCGTCAGCCGCGCGGGACTGACCACCGCGCGAACACCACGCCGGAATCGTCGACGGCCAACCGGCCGAGCGTCACCTCGATCGAGCCCATGGAGAGCGGATGCTGTGCGCCCCCGACCCGGGGACTCGTCGTGAGACAGAGCTCGTCGACCTGGCGCTCACGCAGCAACTGCGCGGCCAGGCCCGGCCCGCCCTCGCAGACGATCGAGGTCATCCCGCGGGACCGCAGGGTGCCCACGATGGTGGCGGCGGACATCCGCCCGTCCTCGTCCGGCAGCGCGATCACCGTCGCGCCGGGCAGGGTCGTTGATACTCGATCGGCAGCGGATGCCGGACAGAGCACGAAGACGCGCCCCGGCTCTGCGGCGCTGAGCCCGTGACCACTCAGGTCGCCACTGCCGCTGACGATGGCGAGCGCGGCCGTCTTCGGCAGCAGGTATCCCTCGCGGCGCACCGACTCAGCGCCGACGAGCACGACATCGGCGGCACGACGGATCGCGCCGAGGACCTTGCGGTCCGCACCGGCGGTGAGTGAGGCGGAGGTGCCGTCGGTACCGGACGCGCTGCCATCGACCGACAGGACCAGGTTGATGCGAAGCCACTCGGCGCTCGGGGTGGCGTAGAGGGCATCGAGACGCGAGCGCGCGCCATCCGTCGCCAGATCGATCGGCTCGTCGATCTCGGGGAAGACCGCCCGGATGATCACGCGCCCGGCTCTGCGCCCGGAGCGGACTTCTCGCGGATCTGCCGCTTCGCGCGCGCGAGCAGCGCCGTCATGCCGCGGATGCGCAGCGGGCTGACCGCGGCGGTGAGGCCGATGGTGTTCGGGAAGTCGTCCGGCACGGCCAGAGCCTCCTCGACGGTGAGGCCGCTGAGGCCCTGCGAGATGATCGAGGCGAAGCCGCGGGTCGTGGGCGCCTCCTTGGGCGCCGTGGCGAACATCTGCACCCGGTTGTCGCCATCCACCTCGACGAAGATGAAGACCGGGGACTGGCACTCGACGACCTGCTCCAGCAGATCGGGGTGGTCGGCATAGCGGGCCGGGAGATCGGGCAGCTCATTGGCGAACTCGAGCAGGAGGAGCAGGCGATCCTTCTCGGGCAGGTCGAGGAAGTCGGTACGGATCTCGCTGAGCTGTTCGGGGAGCTGCTGTTCGGTAAGGTTCTGGTCGTCGCTCATGGTGCTTCCAGTATCCCAGCCGGGACGGGGCGAGAGCCGTCCCGGCCGCGAAACGTCAGCGGGCTGTGGCGACCCCGGGCTCGGACCCGCGCACGATGGGTACACGCACCGCCGAACCCCACTCGGTCCACGAACCGTCGTAGTTGCGCACCCCCTCGAAGCCGAGCAGGTGGGTGAGCACGAACCAGGTGTGGCTCGAGCGCTCGCCGATGCGGCAGTAGGCGATCACGCTGTCGCCGTCCTGCAGCCCGGCCTGGTCGCGGTAGAGCGCATTCAACTCGGCGAGGGAGCGGAAGGTGCCGTCCTCGGCGGCGGCCTTGCCCCACGGCACGTTCTGTGCGCTGGGGATGTGGCCGGCGCGGAGCGCGCCCTCGTCGGGGTAGGCGGGAGCGGTGGTGCGCTCACCGCTGTACTCCTCGGGGGAGCGGACGTCGATCAGCGGGTCGGAGCCGAGGGCGGCGAGCACGTCGTCTTTGAAGGCACGGATGCCGCTGTCGTCACGCTCGACGACGGGATACTCCACCGGCACGGACACGGTGGGCTCCGTCGTGTATTCGCGGCCCTCCGCCTCCCACTTGGCGCGTCCGCCGTCGAGAATGCGGACATCCTCGTGCCCGAACAGGGTGAACACCCACAGCGCATAGGCGGCCCACCAGTTGTTCTTGTCGCCGTAGACGACGATCGTCGTGTCGCGGCCGATGCCGCGCGAGCCGAGCAGAGCGGCGAACTGCTCGCCATCGATGTAGTCGCGCTCGACCGGGTCGTTGAGGTCGGTATGCCAGTCGACCTTCACGGAGCCTGGAATGTGGCCGGTCTCGTACAGCAGCACGTCCTCATCCGACTCCACGACGACGAGCCCCGGGGTACCGAGGTGGTCTTCGAGCCACTGGGTGCTGACCAGGCGCTCGGGGTGGGCGAACTCGGTGAAGCCTTCGGAAGCGTCGAACTCGACGGCCATGGGTACCTCCAGGTGGCGCCCGTGCGGGCGACAGATCGTATGGGATGCGCGGGCTAGGCTGGAAAAGCGGCCCCACAAGAATCTACGCGGAATTCCGGCACCCCCGGCCCGCGCTGCGGAGGTCGCCGCAACACTTCGACCCAATCGACCCACCCCGTGAGGTGCCTTTCGTGACATCGCAGCAGACCGGCGCCCCCGAACGTCTGGTCGATCGTTCGCCCACGCTCAGCGGGGAGGAGATCGCCGCTCACCTGGTGCCGCCACGGCAGTTTCTCACCGCGACCCTCGACACCTACCGGCCCGACCGGGACTATCCATCGCAGGGCGGTGCCGTGGCCGCGATCCGCGCCTTCGCCACCGGCTGGCACGGAGGTAAGAAGGGTGGTTTGTTCACCCGTAAGAAGGCGGCGCAGACACTCCCGGGCATCTACCTCGACGGCGGCTTCGGCGTCGGCAAGACCCACCTACTCGCGGCCCTGTGGCACCTCGCTCCGGAGCGCAAGTACTTCGGCACGTTCATCGAGTACACCGCCCTGGTCGGTGCGCTCGGCTATCAGCAGGCGGTCGCGCTGCTGAAGGGTGCGTCGCTGGTCTGCATCGACGAGTTCGAGCTCGACGACCCGGGGGACACCCGGCTGATGTCGCGGCTGCTCTCGGAGCTGGTCGCCAGCGGCACCAAGATCGCCGCGACCTCCAACACCCCGCCGAACGCCCTCGGCGAGGGGAGATTCGCCGCGCAGGACTTCCTCCGCGAGATCGACGCCCTGTCGGCCAAGTTCGACACGCTGCGCATCGACGGCACCGACTACCGGCGCCGTGATCTCGAGGGCCATGCGGTGACGTTGGACGCCGAATCCTTCGCCGCCGCGGTCGCGAGTCAGGTCGGCGGAGTCACGGTGGACTCGTTCGACGGGGTGCTGGCGCACCTGGCATCCGTTCACCCGTCTCGCTACGTCAAGCTGATCGACGGTCTGGAGGCGGTCGGCTTCGAGAACGTGCACGAGCTCGGTAATCAGACGGATGCGCTGCGCCTGGTCGCCTTCGTCGACCGGCTCTACGACGCCCAGGTTCGCATCTTCGCGACGGGCCTGCCGCTCGATCAGGTCTTCCCCGAGGACATGCTCGCCGGCGGCTATCGCAAGAAGTACCTGCGTGCCGTCTCGCGGATGATCGCCCTCACCTCGGACTGACGCTCTGCCCTAGTCTGGGTTCTGGAGAGCCGGGAAGTCTGGTCGGCCGCGGTCGAACGATCGCGTAGGTCGATTGAGCGAGCCGCAGTGCGGCAGTGGGGACACCGGATGAGCATCGTGAGGTCGGAGCGCGTCGCCGCAGTGCTGTTGCTGTTGGCCGCGGCCCTGGGACTGGTGGCGGCGAACAGCCCTCTCGGCCCCGGACTGATGGCCGTGCAAGACGCCCACCTCGCCATTCCGGGCACCCCGGTAGATCTCTCCGTCGGCCACTGGATCAGCGACGGGTTACTCGCGGTGTTCTTCTTCGTGGTGGCGGTCGAGCTCAAGAACGAGCTGTCGGTCGGGCAGCTGAACTCCGTATCGAAGGCGGTGCGGCCCGCGATCGCGGCGCTCGGTGGGGTTATCGTTCCCGCCCTCATCTACGTGGCGGTCACGGCAGGGTCCGGCTATGGCGGTGGCTGGCCGATCCCCACGGCGACAGACATCGCCTTCGCCCTCGGCGTGCTCGCGGTGTTCGGCAGGGGCATCCCCTCGCGCCTGCGCATCTTCATCCTGGCGCTGGCCATCCTCGACGACATCGTCGCGATCCTGATCATCGCCCTGTTCTTCACGAAAGACCCGAACCTGCTCTATCTGGCGGCCGCGGTGGTCGGGGTCGCCCTGTTCGCCCTGCTGAGTCGTCTTCTCGGGTCACGGATGCGGCTACTCGTGGCCATCGCCATGGTGCTGGTGGCCCTGCTCACCTGGTTCCTCGTCTACGAGTCCGGCGTGCACGCGACGATCGCGGGCGTCGCGCTGGGGCTCGCGATGCTCCGTCGCCCGGGTATGCACGTGCGGCACGCCCTCGAACCGATCAGCAACGGGCTCATTCTTCCCCTGTTCGCGTTCTCCGCCGCCCTGGTGGCGATACCGCAGGTGAGTATCGGCGATCTCAAGGCTCCGTTCTGGGGCATCCTGATCGCCCTTCCCGTGGGCAAGCTCATCGGGATCACCCTGGGAGGCTGGATCTCGAGCTTCGTCGGGCGGAAGGGGAGCCGCCCACAGCTGACCTTCCAGGGACTGGTCACCGCCGGTGCCCTCGGCGGAGTCGGATTCACCGTGTCTCTCCTGATGAACGAGCTCGCCTTTGCGCGCCACCCCGAGGTCGCCGACGAGGGAACTCTCGCCGTGCTCCTCGGCTCGGTGGTGTCGATCATCGTCTCGGGCATCCTCGTCGCGCGCCTCGCCGCCTACTACCGCAGACTGCGCCGGCTGCGGCGCGACGCCGAACTGCGGCTCGCGGGGTCCTGACCGAATCCGTGGGGTAACTCGGCAGTTCTGAGAAACACACTGTTTACACGCCCGAAGATCGCGTAACACTCTCGAAACACGCTTACACCCGTGCGGAAATATCGACGCAGCAAACTTGCGTGCACCCGAGGTCTTTTGCGCAGGCCGCCCGCCAGGCGCACGAAGTCGGACGGTAACCCCTTGTAACCAGAGAGAGGCAACCCCCATGGTCGACTTGTCGGTCTTAACGAATGCCACGACGGACGGCATTACCACCAACCTGAATTCGCTGTGGCTCCTGGTCGCGGCAGCCCTCGTGCTCCTCATGACCCCGGGCGTTGCCTTCTTCTACGGCGGCATGGTCCGCGCGAAGAGCGTCATCAGCATGATGATGATGAGCTTCGGCGCGATGGGCCTTGTCGGCGTGCTCTGGGTGATCTACGGCTACGGTCTCGCCTTCGGCACCCCGCTCATCCCCGGCATCGTGGGTAACCCCTTCGACGGCTCGATCGGACTCGGCTCGCTGATCAACATCGGCAAGGACGGCGCGATGGACCCCGACCTCAACGGGTTGGCGTTCGCGGGCTTCCAGGCGACCTTCGCCATCATCACCGTCGCCCTCATCTCCGGCGCGATCGCCGATCGGGCCAAGTTCGGTGCCTGGCTGGTCTTCGCCGGTGTCTGGGTCACCGTCGTCTACTTCCCGGTCGCCTTCATGGTCTTCAACCTCTCCGAGGGCTGGGCTCCGGTCTGGGGCGTCAACGACTTCGCCGGTGGAACCGCGGTGCACATCAACGCCGGTGCCGCAGCCCTGGCACTCGCCCTGGTGCTCGGCAAGCGCGTCGGCTTCAGCAAGGGAATGTCGAAGCCGCATAACGTGCCGCTCACGCTGCTCGGTGCCGCGCTGCTCTGGTTCGGCTGGTTCGGCTTCAACTCGGGTTCTGAGGCCGCCGTCGACGGCGTCGCTGCGATCGCCTGGATCAACACCCTCGTCGCTCCTGCTGCTGCCATCCTCGGCTGGCTCGTCATCGAGAAGATCAAGGACGGCAAGCCGACCTCGATCGGTGCCGCATCGGGCGCCGTCGCCGGTCTCGTCGCAATCACCCCGGCCTGTAACATCCTGACCCCCGGCTGGGCGATCGTGCTGGGCATCATCGCCGGTGCCGTGTGTGCTCTGGCGATCGACCTGAAGTTCAAGCTCGGCTTCGACGACTCGCTCGACGTGGTCGGCATCCACCTCGTCGGTGGCTTCATCGGAACCCTCTACATCGGCATCTTCGGCTCCGGCATCGGCCTCATCGACACCGGCTCGGGACTGCAGCTGTGGAAGCAGTTCGCCGCGGCGGCGGTGGTCGCGATCTACTCCTTCGTCATGGCCTTCATCATCGGCTGGATCATTCAGAAGACGATGGGCTTCCGCATCACCAACGAGGATGAGGTCGCGGGCGTCGACACCATCGTCCACGGTGAAGAGGGCTACGCGCTCGAGACCGTCTAACACCCACCGCAGTTCTGGGGTGTCGCCCTTCGGGGCGGCACCCCTTACTGTTTTGCCGGGGCTTACTGTTGCCTGGGCGACCCTGCCCTCCGACCGCCCGAAGGACCGAGATGGATGCCGCGACCCTCGTCACCGCGACCCTCAGCGCACTGAGCACCGTCGGCATCCTCGCCCTCGTCCCCCTGCTCGGCCTGTTGCGGGCACGGTCGGCCGGGGAGCCCCTCCAGCTGCGTGCCCTGACCCCGGTCGCCGCCACCGGGGCGGCGGTGACCGCCGTCGCGGTCGCCACCGGGCTCACCGGTATCGCGGCGCCGTTCCTTGCCCCCGCGATCGGTCTCGGCGCGCTGTTCGCGACCGTGGCGACGCTCGGGCTGACCGCCGCGCCGCTCGCACGGCAGATCGTCGTGGTGCTCGTTCTGACCGCCGTGGTCTTCGTGCCGGTGGTGAGCGTGGTGCTCACCCTGTGGTGGGACCCGTTCGGCACCGGCCTGGGTTATCTCGACTACGGGGTCTCCGTGCCGATCGTCGTCGGTGGGGCATGCGCCGCCCTCGGCACCCTCGTGATCGCGCGCGTGGGCCAGGCGCCGGTCCACCTGGGGTGGAGTGCCCTGGGGCTCGTCTGCGGCATCTGGGCCGCGACGCTGGCCTGGTTGGTCGGGCTCGAGCTGGCGGTCGACGAGGTGACCGCGCTCGTGGTCGTGAACGGCCTGATCATGCCGCCGGCCGCGCTCGCGACCTCCGCGCTGGTGGAGCGGGTGCGGCACCGTCGCAACACCGTCGCCGGCATCGTCTTCGGAACCCTTGGTGGCCTCGCTGCGGCTGCGGCGACCGCTGCCTA
>Ga0247735_1000859_pt1 | contig 12056 bp, 5 predicted proteins | sample UWRJL178409R2_FD_180934 | JGI IMG/M metagenome (GOLD analysis project Ga0247735, IMG submission 180934) | Plant litter microbial communities from Arlington Agricultural Research Station in Wisconsin, United States - UWRJ-L178-409R-2 | ecosystem: Environmental > Terrestrial > Plant litter >...
TTGGAAAGGAGTTCGTTATCTCATAATCGACGAAGTATCCATGCTAGGTGCACGCTTCTTGAGCATATTATCGAGTCGAATGAGAGAGGCGAAAGGTGATGACCCATTAATGAGCGGCAAGCCTTTCGGAGGAGTGAATGTCATTTTTTTCGGTGATTTCGCACAATTAAAACCACCCAAACAGTTTGCGTTGTATTCGTACGAAATCGTGAAAAACCCATCGTTCGCGCAAGCCAGAGACGAACGTGGTATTAGTGCAATGAACGGCGCCTTTCTATGGAGAATTGTCAGTAAAGTTGTACAACTCGTTCGAAACCAAAGGCATGCGTCAGATCCCGCATACTCCAGTTTCCTAGACCGGCTTCGAATGGGACAATGTTTGAGAGACGGATGCGGCAGAGGTTTAAATGATCTAGATTATATCAGGGCACGAACATTGCAGAATATTGCGAAACATCCAGTCGAACTTGCCTCGTTCAGCGATGCCCCGATCATTGTTGGGAGTAAAGTGTTGAGAGATGCATTAAACACGAAACTTGTCAGCTATTATTCTCGTAGATTGAACAGCGAGATTTGCTTGTATCATTCAAGAGACAATATCAAGAGCGCTGCGGTTAGGCAAAGTGTACGATCCGTTTTGTGGGACATACCGTCAACGATCAATAAGGAGTCCTTCGGCCGTTTGCCATTGTTTGTTGGGATGAAGGTTATGGTCACTGAAAACATTGCTTTCGATCATGGGATTGTAAACGGAAGTGAAGGGGTTGTGTATGGTATCAAATACGAAGAAAAAGGTGGAATCCGTTATGCTGTCGTGGTATATGTTCATATCCCTGGATGCGGAGTCCGAGCGCGAGACCTTCCAGATGACGTTGTACCAATATTTCCTGTCGCCACTCACATCGACTTCAAATGGTTGCAGACAACTTCAGTACCTGCGAAAGGATTCACGCGGAAACAGATCCCGCTCGTACCAGCGTATGTTTATACAGACTTTAAAAGTCAAGGTCGGACGCTTGAAAAAGTAATCGTAGATTTAGCCACCGCTCGAGGACAAGGTGTATATGTGATGCTGTCGCGAGTTAAGTCGTTGACCGGCTTGGCAATCTTGCGGTGGTTTCCACCAACAAAGATTTATGGTCGTCTGCCGCAGGAATTGCGAGAAGAATTAGCTCGCCTCCAATCTATGTCCGCAGAAACCAAAATATGAGAATTGGTGCAGAGCAAGGTGAGTCTTATTGAGGTAATAGTATTTTGAATTACGCTGATTAGATTTTCTCGAATTGAATCCTAGTCAGATATAAGCAGCGTGCGCGGTGATAAAGGAATAGATAGCATCTCATGAGAAGTAGGAATCAGCCGGATGGCTCATGGCGTTGTTTGTATTTGTATTTGTTATCATATTACGCTCAATAAGTGGCGATTTGGTGTGACGCTTACCTTCTGCCAGTTTCTCAAGATACGCCACTCGCTCGTCGTCGGTCGACAGTTCTATTGGCTAATTCAGCATCGCATTCATAGGAGATAAGGTTTCACTGAGTATACGTAGTTTTTTGCTACGGTGAGCCTTAACTGGTTATTACCGTCAGTAACAACCCCTCGTGAGCGCAGATAGACGACTGACGATAGTTGTTTAATCCCCATGCTCGATAACACTTCAATGGGGCAGTTGGATCCGTGTATATTGGCCTCATCTTCCTGGTGTCGACCGTCGTCACAATTGATTGTCTAAACGATTCCGTTATCCTTCCCAATTCTGTATTAGGACTGTTTTTGTGCGTAATTTATCTTACTTTGGCAGTTCGTTCCGACTCAGATGCATCGGTGTTGTCTGCTTGGTGTCAAATGCCGATATGACTGGGTTGCTCGACCGCTGCCTATGAAGAATGTTAATTTCCTCGTTCCCGATTGCCAATAACCGATCTTTAGTTGCTGCCCAAGAGATTAGATCGTATAAAATTTTGGTCAAATCATGCGATTGTATAGGTACATATTCAAACATTCTTGCTACGATTTTCCGTCGCTCCCATTATTTATCAATCTACTTTTTTTGTTACGCAGAAATCGGTGTAACTGGAGAAAGAGATTGTATTCAGTTGGTGAAGTTTACGAAGAAATTTCTGCCAAATCGTCGTAGAAAATTGCAAATGGTAGCATTTCTACCTCTGTGTCTGACTCTTCGTCGTCGGTATCGAACGTCGGATAACTTTCTCGTGCCTCCGCGCTTTCCATAGCGTCTTCGAATACCCAACTTTCAATATCATCGCGGATCCGATGCCAATGAACCGAACCGCAGCAAAGGTAGACAAAGTCGGGCCTCGATTGAGAAGCGGTGATGAGATGCTGCTTCTGACTGGCCAAAGCTGCCTCTTTGTTCGTCTTGAATATTGTCCTATGATCCGCCATTTCATTGAGCGTAAATGTTTGCAAGTTTGCGAAGATAATAGGCTCCTTTGCCAGAATCGAAGAAAAGTGCTAGAAAATGTTGATTTGAATGAGGTCGTCGCATTGAATTCCAAAAAAAAAAACTCACAAGACCGTTAAGCGTGGAGACGTAAATTGATAGATGTTGCAATTTTGGGAAACTCTTCGCAAGATTTTGGATGGCGAATATTGTACGAGATGGCTTTATGAATTCGAAGGTGAGACATATTTCTCGAATATCCGTGTTAGGTTGAGAAGGGCTGAGGACTTCTTGAAGGAACGTAAGATCGGCGTAGCCAACAGGTTCTGTAAGGTGAAACTGGACGATTGGACGGTTGCGTAAGATACCAGCAAATTGAACGTCTCCTTGAAGTCCAAAATTTCGAAGGCGTGGAAGTGCTTGAACTGGACTCGATGCTGCGCTGATTATCGCCGTTTTACGCATCTGAGTTAACAAAAATCGAGTGTGATGCCGAGGTATGAGGAGGTTTAATGAGATGAGGTTCGTCATTTGAAGAAGTGCGTCGCAGCAAATGGTGAAGGATAAATAGATATCGGTGCTGGTTGTCGCGACAAAGGTGAGAGAGCGAATTAATTTCCCGTAGGGTATTGTCGTTGATAGAGGAGAAGCCACGATTGCGAAGAGCAAGCGCGCTTCTCGGTCTTGAACCTCGATTTCTTTATATTGGACGCGAGTCACAATATAGTATAGCCTTTTGCAGGACCGAATAAGAGATGGTCGAAATTCCTGAGGCACATCTTGTGCAATCATATCCAATAGCTCGGTCGCTAGTTTTGTGAACATTCTAGATGGGTGTTATTTAATTTCGTAAGAGGATTATAACGTGACGTGCCTCAACTGCTCTTTTTGATCTAGTAACTTAGGTCTGGTGTTGTTTCGAGGCTGAATTTTCATGAAAGAAAAAGGGACAGATTTTATACTAGTTTTCTCTCTCTCTTAGTATGAGAAGCCTCACGTCGGAAGTTGTTCAAAGGTTTCTTGTAGACAATTTGCATCTCGTACAAGCATTTATTGATCCGGACAATTGATCCGAATTACAGAAAAGGAAATAGTTATATTAAGTATTTGGAGTGAGAAGACGAGGTAAGATGGTATTTATTACTCTACATTCTTGATCTTCTCTGACAACATTTACAGACGTCATGAAGCTTTACAAACAAAAAATGATGTTGACTGAAGTTTCCACCTCTAATGCCACTAAGTCGTTCTTCGAAGAAGTGTTGCTCATTTCCGTATTACGCATCGATTCATGAAGATACAAAATATATATTTGGAAATCCCACAATTTTATTTTATTTTGTTCACTATATATAATGGCTGTATATTCTGATCAATTTAACCATGGAACACAACTCAGCAACTATCGTTGGTGACGAATTAATCAAGATAGCCAAGGCCTTGGAGGAAATACGTATCTGTAAGTTCAAATTTTTTGTAATTCCTCCGTATTAACGATCTTGTAGGCATTATACGTATCTCTGAAGGTGATTACCCTCACTCGTTAAATGTTCTCTAGTTATTAACTGTTGATCTAGCTATCACTAGCAGTGAAACTGAGCGCAGTGCACCTGAGCGGAGTGTTTTCTCGTCGCCAAGTGACATCAGCTCGATAGGTAACACCAATTTTTATTGTATAACACATGAAATGCTGAAGGATTTTATCGTGTAGTGGTTGAAATGGAGAACAAGTCAGCAAACGGTGTCGAAAACCAAGAATACCACGATTTTATACCCGCGAATATGCGCTGGTATGCCATCATTGTCGGAAGAAATCCGGGGGTATATCGAGGAGCGTGAGTCTAGGTCTAATATTTAATTGAGCTTCAGTATTTATACTTGAAATCAGACACCACGTCAATCCCAACGTGAACGGAATACCGTATTCCCTTGCTGCACGATATCACAGTCGCGAATTAGCGAAGGCAGCATTCGACGAGGCTCTGAACATGGGACAAGTAACAAGAGTGAATGTCGGTCTCACACGCGAAGTTCTTTCCCATGGAGACACATATCACGACGAAGTCGTTATGGAGGACTAGGTCGTTTGTAGATCAATATACAAAAACCGTCGGCATCAAATGAAATAATGATAACGTTCTTTGTCGGCTTAAAAGGGGTTGATACCGTTCGAGATGGAAGGACGCTACGGTCAATTTTAATTTTGAGACTCCATGGGTTAACAAATAGAAGCCAGGTCGATGTGCTTTACCTTGGACAGCAGCCACTGCTGCTAGTATGAGTCAACGTCATTCTGGTGTTATTATCATCGAGTAAATATTCAAGGCGTTTAAGTGTCGAAAAGTTCTAAATTTTATCTAACGATCGTGTTGGGATTAATACCATTTACTAAACACCAGGTCATTGAGTTGTGCCGAAACGATCACTACGTCCAGTCTTCGTGACGTTTAGTCCCGTGGCATATAATTCGCATGCCCTCGGTCTGTCAATAAATGACATTTGAGGGGTTATTGGTGCCAGGTTTTGCGTTCTGAGAATTTCTCATCAGTTTGATACCGTGATTGGGTTTTCGGCCAACCAATCGACCGCCTGGTAAACCTTCAAGGTGTTAAACCACCATCAGGGTCAGGTTGAAAAGGTCCGAGAACGTCGGGTCCTGTGGCTGTCTGACCGACATTCATGTAGAAAATTCCATGTTTTTTTTATCACATTCCACTCAGGAGCTGCGCGCCTTTGGCGGGAGGCGGGATGAGGCGCGCTCTTGTTAGAATTGAGTAGTCTATTGACCATATGTCAATGAAATATATTTGGAATCGGTGCCACATACAACACCATGCGAAATTGATCAGAGTCTTGTATCACCTCCAGCACTGACATCGAACTTGCACGAAGAACTCTTACGCAAGAAATCGTATTAGTTGAAGTAAGCAAGAAGTGCAAGCCTAGCGGGATAGAGGATAGTGTCTATAAATATATTCTCATATTAGACGACCAACTGACCCACCTCCCAGCACACCGCATTCAGGTTGCGTTCAAAGACCAACTATTTAGCTTATGGAGGATAAATTTGGCGCATGGTGGACCCACGAGAACTCTAAAGACACCGCTGTTTCGATTCGAAGAGCTTCTCTAACCTCTTCTCATAACATGGAAGACAATGAAATGATGCGAGGACGTTGCAATATGCTTCTATCAGGAAGTTTGCGGTAAGCTTTGTTTACCACTACATATCATCGTGATGCTTTTAGATCATTCTTATGGAGCTAATTATTCTCTGTTTTCGAGCAAGTGTTACGTAGATGAATGTTCTATGTGTATTGAGCAGTAATACTGCCGTATCCATCGACAGTTGTTTCGAATAAAGGCTTGGACTCTCATTCTTTGTGTATCGTGTCTTCCATGTCAATTCTGCGTCGTACAGGGACGTCAAACGAGAGAGAACCACCTGAGACTTTAGGACAAAGTGAGTAATCTAGAAATTGAAGTGGCGATGGATAACTCAGCTCATGTTGCTATTGTTTCCGATATTGTTATTTACAGTTCAATGGCTGAACGAGTTCGCACCAGCCACGTCTAACTCGCCCGTGTTAAACAATCGTAAGTCAATAAACGAGATATCTTCATGAATTTCATATTCATTTTTCATTCAGAAAATTGTGCTGTGTCACGAGGCGTGCGACGTGATGTCAATCACCCCCAGTTTGTGCCGTCAGAAGAACGATGGTACGCTGTATTAGTCGGGCGATGTCCTGGTGTTTATCAAGGAGCGTAAGTGTATGATTTAACTCTATAGTAGAAACTGTTACTTAACGGTTACGATAGACAAAATGTGATGACCAATGTTAACGGAATACCCCACGCGTTTGTGAAGAGATATAAAACAAGAGACATGGCCATAATAGCTTTTCGGCGTGGTTTGATCAACGAGCAGGTCTTAAGAGTGGAATTCAAATACGAATACGCTCTTGTTAATCGCTCTGAATGTGTTGTATAGTATGCCGCTTTCGGTTTCTTTTTAGAATCGTTATTCTTCATAGCTTTGTATGCACTTATTCATGTTACCGTTGTAAGTGAACTAAAACTTTTTCTTTCTCTTCTTTTGATGTAGGAATTTGAGATAAAAATGGCCACTACGTATCCTCGATAAGGGCCTACTAATGGAATGTGAGTAGATTAAATAGTGGTCGAGGTTGAGTTTACATGAGGAACGAAGGTGGAGGTGACTCACCACGAACGTTTATTAACATAAATACCCTAAATTCAAAGGGAATAAGCTGATCCCTCACTAGCATAAAATCAGCGATTACTCTTCCATTAAGTGGAAAAGTTTCACTGTCGTCTGGGATGCCAGTCCCAAACATAAGAACAAAGACGGAGAAGGTGGGTACGCAACAACGACAACTGACGCAAACCTCAATTCTCCGCCTCCAGCTTCACTGATATCTTTGGCGATTACCACACACCATATGGCCACGATAATGTATGTTACTCCATCCTATTCTTTCTGAGTCCTCCGTACATCTTGAAACTGGTTCTTAATACGTCTGTTTAAGCACTCGAGTTGTACCTTATATTAGTATACTGAATTTAGCCTAATATGTTTCGGATTCGACAATAAATTTCATTTTTCAGTTTGGGGTGCAAGGTAATAGTGAATCGAACTGTTTAAGAAGTAGAATGTTACCTATATACTGGCATGAGTTATTAGATAGTACGCATGCCGCGGAACTCACGCGTAGAGGTTGTTTTTCGCCCATCCAAAGCCGGACGTTTTTAGCCACCCTCGAGATTTTCTGTATGTTGCGGAGGTACCGTGTCGCAAAAGAGTGCTTTACTTCTTTATTCACGAACACATAGATGTCGGTGGTGTCGCGAATGCAAGCTGGAATGTTGTTGTTTACAGGGACATCTCGACTTGCGACCAATGAGATGTTTCCTATTAACCCATCATGTGGGTCAACAAAAAAGCTGATTGCGTCGTCGTCGATAGAAATTATCATCCTGTTTGAGAAGATAGACAGATTTTTGATAATCTTGGTCAAATCTCGCGCTTGAAAATCGGCCCAAGCATCGTATATGTCTTCACTTTCATCGAGGTTGGCCGAAGTCGTATTGCTATGAGAGAGCTGCAGAAAATATTCAGATCTTTCCCGCGAGTCTGAGGGATATATTAAAAAGAATCAACATGTACGCGTTTTCAGACTCACCTTGTGATTCGAACATCAAATTTAGTCCGATTTCAACGTCTAAGATTTCCAACGTACACGTATCGTCGCTTCTGACGCACCCTAAGACATTTTTAAGATCGATTGTCTTTACCGTTAGTGAGGGAGTATAGTCGTAATGGTAGTGGTCAAAGTCGAGTGCCGACAATCTGATCGACAAGAATGCCGCTCTAGCATTATCGATCTCTTCAAGCATAATGCCACCTTCAGTACATCGCAGCTGAACAAAACTCAGCACATCGTAGAGAACTGTTGGCTTGGAGTTAGCACGCTACCGCATAATATCTGAGACCAGTGCGTACCGTCTGCAACATCTTTGAGAATTTGAGCCGCTCCAATCTTCGCTATTAGCATGCCGAGAAATTTTGATCCTTTAGCATTGTAGACATTGCTCGATTATATTAGGTTTGTACTCTATTCGTACTAGACACTGGTTAGTACGAAGAAATTGATGGAAATCGTTATCATACGCAAGTATGCAAGCGTATACAAACAACACACGTCAGCGGGGACGAGACGTATCTCTATGACTCGAACACGATTACCTTCTCGCTTGTACGAAAAGAAGTGGGATATAATTTCGTCATTCTTGTCGTCTACTGGTACTTCTCCCCCACGGATTTACTCGCGCATTGTGCCATGCTCCATGCTGACGAACTAACTTTATACAACTGCGTCCGATTCTATAATTGCTACTTCCCTCTTTTGTCCAATACTATCGAGGCGCTACTAAACACGCTCTCGTGGATGCATACTACGTACTGCAATTTCTTCGTGAACCAGACTAGGTAATAAAAACAAACATTGAAACTCACTCCACTTTTTTTTGTAGACGAAACGTGAATCGAGGTACACATAGGTGGTTCCCGAAGGTGAGAAGTAGTGCGTCATGCAAATTTCATAGAGCCGCAGGCATGAGTGAGTTAATACTGTATATATATTTGAGCAGTTCTCAGATCCTTCTCACACCGAATGAACACCAACACCAATAATACGAAATCATCGATGAACGCTGAATTATCGATTCAACGTGGGTGTCTTATCGAACTTCTCGAGTTTCTTTCTGTTCATGGAGTCTGATTAGATCCGATTCGCCAAAACTCCAACGGTGATCGTGCTGTCTGTATGGAGAACCGCAACTTACAACCGACGCCATATGTTTCTCTATCCAGTAAGCTGGCGTTTATGGTCAATTTCTTTTTACCTCGTAATCCGTAGATGTGAACATGGTCGACCGCATTCCTCCTAATACTCGATATTACACCCAGCACACTGGATTTGTCCCTCCAGAAGATCGTTGGTATGCAGTTTTCGTTGGACGAAGGCCTGGCATTTTCCAAGGAGTGTTAGTATACATCTCATTATGCCCTCCTGACACATTTTAACACGATTTTTAGACACAACTTGCCGGCCAATGTAAATGGTATACCTCGCGCAATATTCAGGCGCTTTGATACTCGAATGCATGCATTGTGTGCACTCAACAAGGCGTTACAAGAAAAACGAGTGGTACGAGTTACCGTCACTTGCGATTATATACCTGTTAGTCATGATTGTGTCGTTGATATTTAACCTGTACTCGATGATAAATACAGACATTCCTCTCGAAATCAATTATGATACATCTTCAACCGAATGTTGTCCAAGTATCTGCTCCAATGGTTTACGAGACTAATGGAATTCTCCATTCTCCGGTTTGGATTCTATTCAGAATTCTATCTACCTAACGTCATATTACTTCTTCACTTTGACTTCTATCATTTTCAAAAAGATCTTCTTGTCGAAGACGTCAATTTGTTTATCTCTTTTGATGTTGGGGTCGTTCTAGACGAAATCTCAAAAGCCATAAAGTCTGTACATATTGATCACTGCTTTATTCATCTTCCTTCAACGTCACTCACATGTCCCTTTCAACACAGCAAGTCGACTCAGTCTCGCCTGTCAAGAAGGCGACCGAGATTCTCGCAGCGATAACAAAAGCTCGGATTCAGAACTCGAAAACAAAGTACCAACGCCGTACTGAAAAAATAACTCACAGTCCTCGTACTGAAGTTACACGGACTACAAGAATATCGACACGTCAAGCAACCGAAAAAAGCCATGCCCTTCGAGAATTTAAATTCGTCGTTCCTGCTTTGAAACCAGGAAGAGTCTTCACAATGCCGATATGGGCTATTTACGGTACGTTAAACCACTAACCCACGTACTCTACTTATATTAAACTCAGGTTCTATCAAAGAGGGGACTGTATCCTTAGATAAACACCCTCGAACAGGTCAGTACTGTCCCTTCACTGAAATAGAACTAACAGTATTTTTGTAGATACGCTTTGGACGCGCGGTCAACAAGCTATATTTATTGACGAATTATATCACAACTACTATCCAGGACAGATAATCTTCGGTTCGTTTGCAGTCTTAACTTACTATTCATACCATCTAATATTTTTCAGCCACTACTCGGACACAGTTCGAAGACTTTCGTGTGTGTCTCGATGGAAAAGAAAGACTTAGAGCCATTGTGGAGTAAGCAATATATTTTTGTCTAAAGTGATATCATCCATTCAATACGTGAACAGTTTTTTTGATGGCAAGGTTAGCCATTTACTTTGCGGATCGACAATTCATTAACAGACAAGCATCGTATTAACGAATACGATCAGATCCCTTGTAAGTAGTCGTCAAATTCATCAGTACCTCCATTTGATTTCTTTTCTACAGTAAAAGACAGGTAGGAATCGTACCTCTGCGTTCATGTGAGCTAAATAACTAATCGATGCAATAGGACACGCGACACTTGGTTTACGAGGAGCCCAAATTCTAAGCGTCGGATGCTCCCAGATACCATGATAAAGAAATTTAAATGCATACAACTTCCTGTATTTGAATATTTTGACCTAACCATAGGACAAGAAAAAGACATCCTCCTGGTAAGCGAACACATCTATGTTTTGACGGAATCCATATGAATTTTCTCTATTTTCAGCGCTTGAAATCTCGTTGTTGATACATTGTTTATGGATGAAGTCTTACAATGTGAATTTGTATCTATTAGTTGCAGCGATGATTAAATTGCAATATAGCATTCGGTCTAGAATTAGTGTCCAGGCTCGCCCGTAGGGCATAATTCGGAATATTACATAATCAACCACAGTAAGTAGGCGGGGTCTTCCGGTCCGCTCGACAAGACCCTCCGGTTGTCCCTCACCGTTCCCCAGCATGCCAGTGCACTGACTGAGAGCCGTTCTGGGGTCAGAAAGTCTTACTTACACATAGCTGAGCATTATATATCCAATATGACCTCTTGGGTGAGCTCCAGCACTCCCCAATCGTAAAATTATAACTTCAAATTTTTTCGAAACCCAAGATTTTGCCGCTCTTGGCGCTTACATAATGGCTTACATAAGGGTGCTGGTTCCTGGTGTCGCCTACCTTAGTATTTATCTATAGGAACGTAAAAAAAAAAAAGCATCTTGCGGAATCACATCCTTTCACGTGGTGTTGGGTCCTATTCCTCCACCAGCCGAAAAATGCACCCTACCTTCTAGATTACGGGCATGCAGTGAGCGTTCGTGTGACTATTGGAGAAACCCTTATTATAAGCCTTCTGAAACGAAGTTCTATGAGGGCTTACTTGGTTGAGGCTGGCATTGATAGTAATACTGCACAATTGTCGTTCATTACTATACAAATCCAGAAAGCGGGGAAAAGCCTACATCGTTGATGTACACACATTGGTGGCCTGATTGGCATGTAGCTGGACCGGTATATCCCTTTCCTGTGGCAAGAATCAGGACAAGAACGGTCCAGAAGGAGACTGTACATACCACCACATTGCCACCACTGGAGGTATATAAGATAGTTAGACGACTTAGACTCGAACGTGTTAGGAAAGGCACGCACGACAGGAACATGGCCCGGCAATGGTGTTGGTGTTGTCACTATCGTAGTTACCCAACACGTACCAGTCCTGGTATGCGTAGGAGTAGTCGAAATAGTCGGAATGATCGTTTTGGTTGGCGAAGAGGGAACAGGCACAGAGTCCGTCATGGTTCCTCCGTCATTGAAAGTGCTACTGCTAGTGATCGTAGTAGGCCAACATGTGGTTGTCCCGGCATCACTGGATGAGCTGGAGTATACGGTTGTGCTGGGCTCGGTAAGTGTTGTAGAAGGTCTGGTGGTGGTGGTGGTCTTGCTCGCCAGCTTTGAGAGAAATAAGCTTCTAAGGCGGAGTGATAACGATACTGGAATATTTACTGAAGCAGCGGCTTGCAGCACCGCAAGCCCAAGAAACACGAGTGAAGAAACCATGATGAGTACTCGGAGGGACGGGGCAACAAAATTTGTAGGCCGGCAAGGTGAGGGCTCTAAATGCACAAAACCTGATACAGCCTCAGAGGGATGTACCTCGGAAAATATGCATGACAG
>Ga0247735_1000860_pt1 | contig 12054 bp, 9 predicted proteins | sample UWRJL178409R2_FD_180934 | JGI IMG/M metagenome (GOLD analysis project Ga0247735, IMG submission 180934) | Plant litter microbial communities from Arlington Agricultural Research Station in Wisconsin, United States - UWRJ-L178-409R-2 | ecosystem: Environmental > Terrestrial > Plant litter >...
CGGAAATTGCAATGCCTTCAGCGAATGGTGCGTCACCAAACTCGTTGATTCATCCGCGTTTTCATCATCGTCAAGAACCACGTCAATCTTGAACACGGTTAATGTGGGCGCCAAACGGAGCAGCTCTAAACATTCGTTAACCCTGAGAGCCTCGACATCTACCTGCACAACGTGCCCCCAATCAATCCGCACGGCTTTGAGACACAGTCCACGCAGGCTGACCGTGGCAGGGCGAATTAGTTGGTGATGGGCCCCAAAACCTATCCTCGATCTCGGCCCAATGAAGCGACTGTCCGTATGTATGGTCAAATTCTTTAGCTGAGGTGCACCGCTGGTGTGGCTACCATGGAGCATCGAGGTTAGGGAGAAGGGGATGCACATTTCTAGAGTCTGCCAGCGATGCGAGTGAAGATTGAGTGCGTCAATGATAGGGTAGAACATCTCACTGGCAAATTTTGAAAGATTTTCATGCCTATGCGTATGAATTCGAATGGTTAATGGGAGAGCTCCAGAACGCCTGTGATAAGTTTCGATGTGTTGAAGGATGGAAGCACGATGAGCCGAATGAAGTTGAATAGAAAGCACATTCCAGAGCTGTGGCGTTGAAAATGCGATATATCTCCAAGCGGTGCAGACTGAACCTAATGTATTGGCAGTGCTATAGTCGGTCGGGTAGCGATACGGATTCGGGCGTTGATCTGTGGTGGACGGCAGGCAGAATGTAAAGATCCGAGATGCCAGTTCTCGAGGAAGGCAATTGACGAGAGGATCGTGGGAGGCATTTATAGCGGCCTTGAGTCTGCAGATGTTGAGGGTTAGGCGTTCCACGAGGGCTTTTGCTGCTGCGAGCTCGTTTACGGCCTGGGACAGCGCGTGGCAAGGGCAGGTACCGCCAGTTTGACAAGGCAACATTTCCAAGCGAATGAGGTGCTACTACTGGATGTGATTCGGATCTCTTCTATCCATATGTATGTCCAAAATCGAAGTGGCAAGTTGAAGTTGTGGAAGTGCTGGTCTATTACGAATACTATTAAGTGGCTTATGAGATCCACGTGACAAGTTGACACTGCCAGGGCGACGGTCTATCTCCTGCTCTCTTTCCACTTGCATGTTGTCTAATTTCGCCAATAAGTACATACACCTTGTGAAATCTGAAAAAGATATGGCATTTACGAGTCGACATGACCTTTGACGATTGTGAAGAGTGCTACTGTTTCTTAGTCAGGGCTTGCACTACAGAGTCAGATGCTGATACAGTGATACTTTATTCAAACATTCGGGGATCACCACATATATTTGGAACTCAAGCTACCTTCTTTCAAGACTCTGGAGGAGAGCATCGTGAAGAAATTTTATGCCGGTAGATGGCTCAGGAGGAGAGGTGTACAGACTGCTGACTTGAATGCTCCTGCCATTCATCGCACGATATATGTTGGGCACATGATTGAATCGATCCATTCCAGGGTCTGGCACTGTGGACATGGTCGATGATTGCAACATCCTCACCGCAGACCATCTTCGGACCCCAGAATGAGCGATAAACACCAGGAAGTGACAGAGGCTTTTGATTTCATGCCGTGTGTGGCCTGGCTCGCCTCAAATATGTCGGAAAGTTGCAAATGCCAGTTAGCCCGATCAGGGTGCCTGATAATACCTGATATGGGCCAAAAATGCCTGGGAAGAGCGTTCATCAGGCGAAAAATGCACTCATCAGGCGAAAATAGAGGAAAAAAGGCCCTTATCAGGGGCCTCCCTGATATGGCATTTCGCAAGTTTCCGACACATCGCAAGCGGCTACGTTCTTTCACCCGTCCTTGTACGTTCTTCACAGTCACCTCAGAGCTCGCTTCGTTCTGACACGTTCTATATAGCTGTGCATATCTGAACTATCTTGACTTCAAAGCGAACTTGCCTAAAATTCTTTTATCGCGCGCCGTCCTTGCGATATGTCAACTTTCTCCAAACTTGGTTCGAGGAAATTAGGAGGATCAGAATCAGTACTATTACTCAGTATAAAAGTCCTGAAGGCTTGACTTGGAAGCGCCTCAGAATGCAGGTCTGAAAATTGAGTTCAAACTCTCACTTGGCTCACCATGGCCACTGAACCATTCATGTTGGATTCGCTGATGTTCATATACTCCCTCTTAGGAAAACTTCTTTACTATCCTCATAATTTGTGCCGAAAATTCATAGGTATACTACACCTAGTTTCAATCATTCGCGTTCTGCGCTATGGTTTGGTATCAGGATGATATCTAGTTATCTATTCACTTCATTCGAAAGAGCGAATACAGTATTCTAAGGAGCTCTGTTGTATTGTGAGAAAAACCTCTCAGCCGATTGAAAGGCGTCTCATTCGGGTGAAAAACTGTTTACGTCGAATGATGTTTTTTACCATGAAAGAATATATCAATAAATTAGACATGAATGCCGGAGAGTTAGAATCTGTGCCGAGGTCTGAAAGTCCATATGATTACTACAATCATCTGACTGCGATACACGACAGCGGCTAATATTCTAAAAGGATCTCAGCGATACGATGCGCAAGGATATCTTGTTATCGTGGTAAATAAGTCGTCAGAATATCCTGGGCATATGTCAGCAGCCTCGTCAAATAACAATGAAAGTAAACTCACAATCTTGGAGTATGGCGACGGAGGGGATATCATCGGAATGATACTGATGGAAGCGATATCAGCGGTGGAGATGTTGGCAATGGAGACGTCGAGTGTGGTGGTGTCGTTGGTTGTGAGGGTGTCATTGGTGATAGTACATTTAACTCTCCCCATGAGCAGATCTGATCGAAAGCACCCATCATATTCGTCCCAACGCCGAGGATTCTTAGGGTCACGAAGACCAGAGACCCAGTGGAAATAGTGAGAGGGCGGATAGTGATGTAGATGTGAGCCCAGATATTCGACAATTCAACTGTGGGTCGTGTTGAATGTTGGGCTTGAAAAGGGGAGATCCAAGGAGACTCACTTATTACCGCAAAATAACTACAGCAATCCCGACAGTGATAACCAGAACGAGGTGAACCGTCACATTCTACGCCTATAATCCTGTCGCCGTTGGCTCATCCTTGTGAGAGTATGGACCTATAGACTATGAGAGCGAAGAATGGGCGGGAGAGGGAGGCGATTCAGCTGACTCCGCTGGTTTCTTCGAAAAATAGTGCGATGAAGACCGTGACGGAAGTAAGAATTGTAGTGATGAAAAGGTTGCAGGTGATGGTCTGCGTGGTAGAGGTCATGGCTTTGACAGGCGATTTTCGAGAGACTAGAAAGAGTTTGAATACTGAGATACCGTTCAAAGGGCTCTTTATGACGGAAAATAAATGTCTTATCTTGGTGTCCCCGATCGAATTTTCGAAGCCCAGTCTCAGACCGCTGGCTCGTCATGCGGTTTAAGTTGTGACCGCGGATCTTCATTAGATGACACCCGGATCATTCGCATAGTCAGTACAGAAAATAAATTGTAATTTCAGAATTGTTTCAATTGTTCAGTATTCTCGCCAGTAATGAATTAGTTAGTTTAGGCGCCGGTGCTGTGGCTGTGCGATAACTCAGTTGGGTGCGAAGGCGCTTCGAGAGGCCTCCGCCATCGTGGGCTATTGCCCTATTGTTTAGCTCAATTCTTTTAATCACCTAAAACGTAGTAATTACACATCAGACGATTCCGTGACCCCTAAGAACTGAGGTTTGGACTTATAACTAGTTGACAATCTGCTCTGCGGAACGGCCAGCGTCCGGAAGATTCCAAGTGTGGCATTTCGACATTCTTTTACCGATCGTTCACCTTGAATGAACCGTGGTAGAATCGTCGCCCGTTGATCGCACCCTGGTCCAAGTCAGGGGAAGGGCGGTGCCCTCTCCAAGAGAGCGGATAGTTCGCCAATCTTCTGATATGACATGACGTCGCATGTCAGGTAAAGTATGTTCGGGAAAAGACAAACGAGAAGCCAGTTATCGCTTTGAGTTTCCAGGAAGCTGAAGGCCAAAAGGAGATACGAGGAATCCGTTAAGAGACATTCTAGAGAGTCGTAAGGCTGGTTTTCTCAATCTATAGAATTTTATACGCCGGAAGTACAATTTATCAGTAAAGATAACTATTAAATGTGCTATGCTCGAAACAAGACGGTGGTGTCTACATCAACCGTCACCACCGGAACAGAATGATCCTACTGACAGCTTATCCTGATAGACGGAGACCCTCTCTTTGTTTCCTGATGAAGAAATACTGAGGCCTGCCATTCCTGGTACTTAACCGGTTACTCAAGTCGGCCAAAACCATAACCTGAACTGCGCAGACGATTCTGGATTAATACTCAAATGATATATTTGGGGTCATGGATACTCGAAATCATCCCGAGTATCATGTTCACTGGTCATAGTTCATGAATTATGAAGTCTGGTGTTCAATATTTCACTCTAATTCTAGCCAAATTCTAACAACTAGAATTTCGAAACGAGCCTTCCCCAGTCGAGAGCGGACCCTTAGTACATTATAAGTGCGCCATACTGAGTTTTCGAGGGTTTAACGTATCGAATAAGCACGACGTGTTGTGGTGAGAACTTGCCTGCGTCCTCCACCATAGATAACGAGTCGCTGCCGCTGTTGCACTGCCGGTTTTGCCGTTTTTCTTCTTTGGGGGCCAGACGCTCCGCGCCATCGTCTTGCGATTATGTTTATTCCTGGGTTCGCTCCGATTACAAGTACTATATCCAGATGACGAACTTTCGTATGTACATGTTTTCTCGGAAGTGTTTTAGCGCCCTTATCTTACGACCTTACTCATTGTCCTTGGAACTGAAACAGATGCTCCAGAATCCATATAAATCAGTTGTCTCAACCTCAATTCAAATTTTCCTTTCCTCTTCCATGTCGCATCCCACAACTTTCGGTCGCTTATGGCTTCAGAACATTAACTTGAAGTCTCAAGAGCTGGGGCCCGGAATTGAAAGTGTGAAATCTCTAGCAGACGAATAGTAAGTGCTACCGTGTATCTTTCTACCACCGTGCGCCAATACATATAGCCTGCATGTTAAAAATACCTTCAAGTTCTACCGTTTGTTTTTGTCATCTCCACATTCACACCACCTCTTCTGACACTAGCTCGTACTCCAAATGCTCGTGCTAACCTACTTATTCTTCAACATTCGGTGATGGGCCGAAGTTCCGTACCAATACCCGCCTTCATGTTTTTGTGACTGTTTCTCCATCAATTTTGGGCTGCTGACGATTAATGTTTACAGAGCATGATGATGGCGAAATTCCGTTTGTCCTATTCAAACCTTCACCTTTCTCGTGAGTAATTCATATGGTTTTCAACAGATTTCTTATATCTGAACTATTTCTGAGCTGATCTCTCTGATGACTAGGTCTTCTATGTTGAATCTCACCTTATACCCCCCAACATCCCCTCTATACGACATTCCCTGCTGTCTGCGGCCACCTGCTCGTATCTGTCATTGATCTGTCACCGCATTCGAGAACGGAGCATAAGCGCCCATCTCAGTTCGCCGAATCCGTGCGAGCGGGGTTAAAACTTCTCGTGGAAATCCCGCCGATTAGTACACTAATGCTCATCAATTGACAGCAACCGGTGGTGGGTATTTCCGAATAACTTTCACCTTCTTCACAAGTAAGCTCTTGGATTGACCAAAAGATTGACGACTACCAATGGATGGAACTCCGAAAAGTGGATCGCCAGAGCGAAGCGAGGCGAGCGACTTGTATCATCATAAAATTTTGTTCCTTGGAAATTGCCTGGACCAGGGGTTTCTCAAGATAGTATTCCCGATGGTACAACATTATCGAGTTCTGTCTCAGTCCAACAAATGTCTGACAAGGGACAGCATCAAGGGTCAACATCTGCAAGGAAACATAATGGTTCCAAGGGGTGTCGGATCGCCCGATCCCGGACATTACCACAGGCACATCAGCTGTCAAAACCATTCAAGTTGACTTTGTTCCAGAACGTTGGCAATCAGTATTCTCGGGGCTCCGGTATTGTGTTGCAAATATTCATCAAGCCGGATGAAGGATGCCGGTGCTGACGAGAAAGCAAGAGAGGCAAGTTGTCGTGCTTGACATTTACTCTTTCTTCATCGCCGCCAACATCCAACCGTTCTCGTTTGAGTATATCTCATTCGCTATCCCATTCCCAGAACTCCATGTCTCCAGGTGTCGTTCCCCCTCCTTATGTGTCCACTGCATCCCCAGGCGATGTCGACCTCAAGAAATTGGCTGACGACCATGTGAAGACGATTTCCGATATGGATCCCGCCACCATCCAACGGGAGCTCAACACTACTCTTGACTCAGAGAAGACGAAGAAACTCATCGATACGCAGATTCGACGTCTGGCCGAGAAGACTTTGAACATTCGTGCAGCCTTTGAGAAAATTGGCATTCTCCTTGGCTCATTCGACTCCATGGGCTTCCGGGATGTGCAAAACAACGCTATTGAAGCTCTTCGTCCTGGCTGGGAAATTCTGCGAAATGTAAGCACTAATCCCTGTGTTTATGGTATGGTTCACTCATTATTCACCCAGTCTTATAATCTTATGCTCGAGGAATCACATAAGAACGCAATTATGATCAAAGCTGTCTGCGACGGTACGTGTCACAAGTTTGTTCCTCTTCATGTGATTACTAACCAAGCCATTCTCTTCAGAGTACATCCGCAAAATACTGGGTGTGTTGGAAGAAGAAGGCATGAGCATGGCCGACATAAAATTAGTGGTCCAGGATTTTATTGAAGTGAGCCTAGTATCAAGCTCATTGTGTTGATCATATCTCACTGCTCCTTTCGACATAGCGCACCAATGAAAAAACAGGCGCATCAAAGACTGCCTCCGAGTACGCGAAAGGTTTCGACACCTTGAGAACAGATGTCAATGGCTATCATGAGACGATCAAGCAGGCTTTTGAGCAGGCTGTCACAGACCCCGAAGGCGAAATAACATTTCTGACCAGGAAAATCCAGGACCTCCAAGCACAAATTGCGGAACAGCAGGCTCATGTACGTCTTCCAGTCACGCGATTACATTTAACGATTGATTTCTCACAGCGTTTCAGATTGATCGTTGTATATCCATCATTAACGCTGCTGTTGAGAATGATGTTACATCTGTACTATTCTCTTTCATTCCCGTCATCGGTGCTGCTGCGGCTGTATGTATATTTAATCATATCCATTTCAATCAGTCTCACCATTCCTTTACGTCCAGGAAGCCTTACTTGCTCGTGCTGAGGCTGGGAATGCCAAAGTCGTTAAAGAGAACGAGATGCAAAGTGGGTGCTCCTATATATCAAAATAAGAAAACATTCTACCACTTCTATAACTTTTTTCAGGGAGCAAAGACGAGATCAAGGCGGCAGAATCTAAGCTGGTGGACCTTCAAGCTCGTGAGGAAACGTTGAAAAAACTTTGTCAGGAGTTCGTAAACTCCGAGAGTTCGTTCAGCACCATTATTTCGCAGCTTGCTGGACTTGCAAATTTTTGGACAGCGGTTAGTACCAGGTATACAAACTTTTGGCATTGTGTCGCTAAGATATCTGTACGCAAGATTAAGGCTGACTGCCTAGGCGCCATCATTCATCTTGAAAACGCTCATAAGGCAAAGCGAGTTTATGTGAGCTATTTGAGCCTGAAAATCCGAACGACTCAAACTAATATACTTTCTAACAGGGTTTCAAGAAGGACTTGGGCCAGAAGCTTGGGGGGTCGGCATACATTGCTCTGAGCCACGCTTTGGCAGTTTATGTCAGTCAATTGACGGAGCTTATATCAGATAACTCTAGAACACCCTGCAATTCCGAGAATGTGCGGGCAAATCTATAAGATATTTCGATAGAGGAGTAAATCTAGGAGTTATTATGCATTATTATAAGATATCCGCCTCGCTTTGCTTTGGCACTAATATTGAGTCTCGATATCCACAGTCGGTTCACCAACACTTTCTCTTGCCGTCTGACGAACTTAGTATTATTGTCGAGGCTAAACCGTTGGGATCCCCCCCTTCCTTCCCTTTTTGTACTCAAATCGGATCTCGCAATGATAATGCTGCCTTGTCCTAGCATTTATTGAGGAAATCGAAATCTTCTGAGTTAGTAAAAAATGTAGATTTAGAAAATCATCAACCTCCATGCGTACGGGGTGCGTTTGGGGTGCGTCGTTTGTTGCCGAGGCTGCGGCTCGCTCGTTACGACTCTTGAAACCCAAATGTTATTTCTAACCAAGATAAATTTTATTTATCTGAATTCAGGTGATAGTTCCACGTCAGGATGTGGCCAAAGATGAATGAGGTACGAGGGAAGAGGTTAGAGCAAGGGGGTCCCGGAAATTCACAAAAACAACGGGTCCCTAAAAATTTCTAACGTGTGTCTGGGTACCCCTCCCCCCTAGCGTGAGGAAACATTTGAGAGCTACAGCTGGTTGGACGTTCGAACATTGAGACATTGGATAGCCATAGTCTAAGCTCTGGATACAGGAACGTTGTACGACGGGACGGGAGGGTGATGAGGAACGAGGATGACGGATGACAGAAGCGTAGAAGAACGGAGAGGGTGTATGAGTCACAGATATGGTGCAAATGGGTGTTGTGAGCTAGGTTTAGGATATGTGTGGCGTGACGCGGATAAGGGAATTCGGTTGGGTTGGGTATATGCGTACCGTGTACCCTACAGCAATGCGCAAGTCCGAATAAATGGGGGTTATGTAAGTGGTAGGGTTGAGATGGAAGTCGGATGGGTACCGTATATGCACCACCCAAAAGGTCGATTATGCGTTTGTATGCGCAGGACACAACGCGTACACTGTGAAGTTATGTACGGCTGGGCAAAGAGACGTCGACGGGAGTCGGGGCAGGCGCCAGGGCGGGGTCGGGGACGAGAAGAAGCGGAGTAGGGTAGCTCCAGAACCGTTGACGTCATCCACACATCTTCACAGTCCCATACCTCCCCAGTCTCCCGCTCCCTGTCCACTGCGACTCCCTTCCTACGCCTCGAGAGATACCGTCTCGTAGCTACGTCTGCCTTGGCCGTCGATGACGATGTTCTTGAACGCGCTGGGCGCGTAAGCGCTCAACACTAATTTGTAGGAGACGCATGTCCACCGATCCGTCAGTCCATAACGCAAGGAAACAAAACTCGACATTGAAATACCTGACATCTAGTCGAATGTCGTTGCAGTAAACATCGCAAGTGCACGTCCGCGTCCGTCTCGTTCCACTTCTGTTATCCCATATCAAGGTCCCATGATGCGGCTACTCCTATTCTCCCCTTCTCCTCCTCAACCCTCGACGACCTAAGATACCATCTGGAACCCCCATCCGCGCCGACACCGTGTCCTGGTTCCGGTCTGCTGGTCATTATCTGTGCCCGTAGTTCTTGAATGTTGCCAGACTCGAACGTGCTGACGTCGATTTCCAATCACCACCCATCATAAATCGCGGTCCAGACTCTGGTGTATGCGGCGTCGACTGGTTCACTCGAGATGTGTTAACCTTGTCATGAAGGTGTACATCGATGTGGGTGCAGAAGGTGTTTCTATGAGCAAGTTGTAGAGGCAAAGTTTTCGTCGATTCGAGCTGTTCCTGTACCATTCTTCAATATGACAGCTCCAGGAAAAAAGGATGTAAAAAGAGATATACCCAACAGGTAGTGTCTCAAACGTCGTCAATATCAGGCGTTCCCATCTGTGTCCCCGTGTCATGACCGGATCCCGTGCGCTTATCCTCTCCTACCCCTCCGCGCTGGACTACCAGCAGTGCGAAATCGATATTTTGAATGGAGAGCGAGAGGATATCCGATGTACACTCGCATCCGTATGTCGTGGATGTTGGCACCAGCGATAACGGTGAGTCCGATCTGAACGCGTTAGAGCCATCTTGGTTCAAATCCTACAGCTTGGCTCCGCCGTATTCTGTGTATCTCTCGACCTTCGACAAACGGTCTCGTTGTCGTCAATCAAGACAACTTGGGAGGTAACACAAAGAAACAAAACTTGACATTGCCATACCTCAGCCTGGCATCTTGTCGAATGTCGTGACAGTGGGCATCGCACGAGCACGTCCGCGGTCGTCTCGTTCCACTGTGTTGTTCCATATCGAGGTCCCATGATGCGGCTGGTCTTATTCTTCCCCTCACCTCCTCCTTATCTGAAACGTTGTTTTATCTCCCATCCCCCCCGATACCATGTCCTGGTTCCAGTCTACTTGTCATTATCCGCGCGCGTAATTCCTGGATGTTGATGCGGTGTAAATCGCGGTCCAGACTCTGGTGCATACGGCGTCGAATGGTTTGCTCGGATTGCGTTGACTTTGTCATAAAGGTGAACGTTGATGTGGGATTATATCTCATATCCAGAGTCGGAGTCAGAGTCCTATTCGTTCGTCACGGCAAGGGGGGATTGAATCACGAAATGTAGAAGGTGGTTATATGAGAAACTTGTAGAGGTAGAGCGTTCGTCGAGCTGTTACTCTGTCATTTGTTAGTCAATGGCTCCAGGAAAAAAGGAAGTGAATGGCGACATACCCAACAGGTAGTGCCTCTGTGTCCCTGTGAGCCCGACCGGATTCCGCGCTCTTATCCTCTACTACCCCTCTGCGTTGGACGACCAGCGGTGCGGAATCAATATCCTGAGTAGGGAGAGAGAATCCGATGTACACTCAGATCCGTATCTCGTGGATGTTGGGACCAGCAATGATAGCGAGTCAGATTTGGACGCGCTAGAGTCATCTTGGTTCAAATCCTGCAGGTTAGCTCCGCCATGTTCTGTGTATCTCTCGATCTGACACAGGTCTCGTCTTCCATAGTTGCCCTCGTTGTCCGTCAAGAGAACTTGGGAGGTATCATGGAAAAGTGGGTAAACGACAAGGCTGCATGAAGAGAGCGCTCGCCTGTCCGAGCTCTATTGTAATCCATCTATCAGTACATTGACCCATGGAAGACAATGAAACCAAGCTCGACATACCCCTTTGCTTTGCCGCTGCGGGTCTTGACAACAAAAAAAAGCTAAATTTATGGAGTGGAGAAGAGAAAGGAGGGTAGACGATCCTCGTGATCGGCACGTCTGTTGGTCTGTGGGGAAGCATCGTAAGCGCTTAAAAGCTGAGCGCTGAGACCTGAGCCCCAGTGAAAGGCCTGAGCTACACACCTTTTCGGCTCAGATGTCGAAATCAGATCCAGGGAGTGACATCCTGGGATAAAGTGGCTGATGTCGGGACATATCCGTGGCAATATCTGTCAGATATGATATAGTCAAGTCCGAAGATAGTCTGCAAAGGGTCATATCCAGCAGAGCTCCAGCAGAGAGGTCTGACGGATATCTCGTCCTGGATGGCAGCGCGACCGCAGGCAGGCAATCTAGAATTATGGCTTTAGACAATTATCAGCGGTCTTACAGTTAACGCTCTTAGAGAATTGTCATACAGTATTTGACCGGTCACTTGTACACCACCAGTCACTTGTACAGTAGCTATTTTTTCAACACCTGCGCAACGCACTGTAAAAATTATGGTTACTCTGTGTCAATACATCTTATTCGCATTTATGAATCACCTCATATCACGATAAAAGGTGTCTGGTGGTTTGTTGTTCTCCAAATACCTAGTTTAGTCAAATTTTAAAAAGCGGTATTTTGAGTATTTTAAAGGCAGTTCTTGATCTTAAAACTCTGAATTTAGAATATACATAGAAGTGATATGGTCAAGTGACTGTGCCGAATTTCGAGGCGGTTGGTGCAATGGGCGTTGAGATAAACGAGGTCCATTATCCAAAGGAGATGCAGTCGGATAACCCTAAAAGGAAGTATTACAAATACTACTGACTTATTAGAGAGTTTGCGTGGGAGCCACCAGGTCACGTGACAAGCCTATTTGCAGTGCGCAAACAATGCTGGTGGCTTTCCTGTGGCTTTCTCGTGGCTTTTGATTTCATTGGTAAAGCTGATGCAGCACCGAATGTGCATGGTGCGTGATGCGTACAACATATACAGTAGCATTTTGAGCTGTATATACATTTTAGTAATTCTACAACCACCTGATC
>Ga0247735_1000862_pt1 | contig 12044 bp, 12 predicted proteins | sample UWRJL178409R2_FD_180934 | JGI IMG/M metagenome (GOLD analysis project Ga0247735, IMG submission 180934) | Plant litter microbial communities from Arlington Agricultural Research Station in Wisconsin, United States - UWRJ-L178-409R-2 | ecosystem: Environmental > Terrestrial > Plant litter >...
CTTGGCGACGTGATGAAGGAATCGATCGAAACCGCGTTCAGCTTCGTCAAGGCGCGTTCGCCCAGCTACGGCATCAAGCCGAGCCTGTTCGCGCGCAAGGACATCCATATCCATCTGCCCGAAGGGGCGGTGCCCAAGGATGGTCCGTCGGCGGGCGTGGGGATCGTCACCTCGATCGTCTCGACGCTGACCGGCATTCCGGTCCGGCGCGAGGTGGCGATGACCGGCGAGGTGACGTTGCGCGGTCGTGTGCTGCCGATCGGCGGATTGAAGGAGAAGCTGCTCGCGGCGTTGCGCGGGGGCATCACCACGGTTCTGATCCCGCAGGAGAATGAAAAGGATCTCGCCGAGATCCCGGCCAACATCCGCGAGGGCCTGAAGATCATTCCGGTCAGCCATGTCGACGAGGTGCTTCGCCTCGCGCTCACCGCGCCGATCGAGCCGATCTCCTGGACCGAGGAGGATGATCTCGCCGCGCAGCCCCCGGCGGGCGTCGCCCCGATCGGCGGCGAGCGCCGGCACTGATCGCCAATGCGGCGGAAGCACGCGCTTCCGCCGCGTTTTGGCTTGGTTTATCGCATTTTGCTTTGACAGCCCCGGCCCGCCTGTCGTTACTGGAACACCGGCTTTCAAGCCGAGAATCAGTTTCCATTGTAACGGGGGTTCCGCGGGCATGAACAAGCAGGAGTTGATCGGCACGGTCGCCGACGCATCCGGTCTCAGCAAGGGCGATGCGAGCAAGGCGGTCGAGTCGGTGTTCGACGCGATCTCCGAGGCGCTCAAGAAGGGTGATGAGGTTCGTCTGGTCGGTTTCGGGACGTTTTCGGTGAGCAAGCGCAAGGCCTCGACCGGCCGCAACCCGCGCACCGGCGAGCCGATGACGATCAAGGCATCGTCGCAGCCGAAGTTCAAGGCGGGCAAGGGTCTCAAGGATTCGGTGAACTGACGATCCGAATCGGCTGGAGGGGCTGGACAAGCCCCGATGGCCTGTCTTAAGAGGCACGGAACAGGGCGGCGACGAGCCGCCCTATTTCGTTGGCGAAGGCCAACGAAGCATCGCGGCCCCACCGGGGCCAAGGCGATGGGCGCGTAGCTCAGCGGTAGAGCACACCCTTCACACGGGTGGGGTCACAGGTTCAATCCCTGTCGCGCCCACCATGCCCGAGGGCATGGCCCATACCGTCGCCCCGGCGAAGACCGGGGCCGGTAGGTTTTGACCACCGGTTTGCCAGATATCCAGCGGCATCATCCCCACCGCCGCCCGCGACAACATCCGTGATCACGGTCCGGGCGCCGGAACCAAAAATAGACGGCGATTGCCAGTGTGCGCAGCACGCGCGGAAAAGGTTCACACGATCGTCCCGGACCTGTAACACGCTGTCCCTAGCGGTGCGGCGGGTGCCGGGGTGGATTTTTGGAATGCGATTGGTTCTCGATCCGCGCGCCCGGGCGCTGTTGCGCCGGCTGCCGCGGGTCACGGTCTATTCGGCCGCCGAGCTGGCGCTGATCGCGCTGCTGGCAGTGCAATGCGCCCGGCTGGTGTGGGCGGTGGTGACGCCGGTCGCGCCGCTCGGTGACTGGCGCCCGGCCGGCGTCTCGGTGCCCGGCGCGCCGGGGGACGTGCTGCGCGGTTTCGATCCGTTCTTCCGCCTTTCGGGTGGCGATGCGCCGCCCTCGACCGTCACCTCGCTCCAGTTGACGTTGTTCGGCACGCGGATCGACGGCGCGATGGGCGGCGGCTCGGCGATCATCGCCGGGCCGGACGGCGTTCAGAAGAGCATTGCGGTCGGGCAGGAGGTCGCGCCCGGCGCGACTCTCAAGGCGGTCGCATTCGATCACGTCACGATCGACCGCGGCGGTGCGACCGAAGAGCTGTTCCTCGCGCCAGGCGATGCCGGCACCGCGCCGCCGCCCGCACCCGCGCCGCCCGGCGCGCCGCTGCTTACACCGGCCGCGGCCCCGACCGGCCTTACGCTCTCGCAGCTTCGCGCCGAGACCGGCATCATCCCGCGCGTCGATGGCGGGCGCGTCAGCGGCCTCGTCGTGCGGCCGCAGGGCGGCGCGACCGCGTTCCGCCAATCGGGCCTGCGCGACGGCGATGTCGTCACCGCGATCAATGGCCGACCGGTTGGCGGCGCGGGCGATTTCGAACGTCTCGGCGGGCAACTCGCCGGCGGCGGCACTCTCTCGATTACGGTCGAACGCGGCAGCCAGACGCTGCCGCTCGCCATCACGATAGCAGGTCCATGAACAAACTGATTCTCGCCCCCTTGCTCGCGCTCGCCTGCGTCGGCCCGATCGCCGCGCAGACGACGATGAACGTGCGCGACGCCGATGTCCGCGCCTTCATCGCCGATGCCGCGCGCGTGACCGGGCGGACCTTCATCATCGATGCGCGCGTGCAGGGCAAAGTGACCGTCGTCACCGACCGGCCGCTGTCGCGCTCCGAATATTTCGAAGTGTTCCTCTCGACGCTGCGTGCCAACGGCTTGGTCGCGGTGCCGACATCGAACGGCGCGTTCCGCATCCAGCCGATCGACAACGCCGCCTCGCAACCCAGCCGCGTCGGCACCAACGGCGCGGCGCGCAACAGCCTCGTCACCGAGATCGTACGGCTGCGCGCGATCGATGCCGCATCGGCGGTGGATACGGTGCGCGGACTCGTCAGCACGCAAGGCTCGGTAACGGCGAATCGCGGCGGCAATTCGGTGGTGATCGTCGATTTCGCCGACAACGTGCGCCGTGTCCGCGAGGTGCTGCGCCGGATCGATACCGACAATGCTTCCACCCGCGTAATCGCGCTCAAGAACGCCGGCGCGCGTGAGATCGCCGCCGCGTTGCAGGCGCTGGCCGGGCAGGGCAGCGGCGGCGGTGGCCCGGCGCAACCCGGCAGCCCTTCGGCGGTAAGCGTCGTGGCCGTCACCAGTTCCAACGCGGTCGCGCTCCGCGGTGACGCGGCGAGCGTCGCGCGGCTGGCGGCGGTCGCGCAGGATCTCGATGCGCGCGCCAAGAACGGCACCGAGATCAAGGTGATCTTCCTCGAAAATGCCGATGCCGAACAATTGCTGCCGGTGCTCCAGCAACTCGTCGGCCAGGCGCCGACGCCGGTGCAGACCCAGCAGCTTTCGCAATCGACCTTCGGCGGCACCAGCGGCAGCGGATCGAGCGGGTTCGGCGCCGGCACGCCCAACACCAACATCGTCCAGCCACAAAGCCAGGCGACGCAACAGGCTGGCATCGCGCCGACGCAAGCGGCCGTTACCGCAGAGGGCGGCAAGACCGCCGCGGTCGTCACGCGCTTCGCTGGCGCCAACGCGATCGTCATCGCCGCGCCCGCCGAGGTGCAGCGGCAATTGTCCGAAGTGGTGCGTCAGCTCGATACGCGGCGTGAACAGGTGCTGGTCGAAGCGATCGTCGCCGAAGTCTCGGACGCGACCGCGAGCAAGCTTGGTGTGCAATTCCTGCTCGCCGGGCTGCCGGGCAGCGGCGTGCCCACCTTCGCGACCAGCTACAGCAATTCCGCGCCCAATCTGCTGACCATCGCCGGCGCGGTCGGCGCTCGCTCGCTCGCCACCACCACGACTACCGTCAACGGCAACACCACCGTCACCACCACCAACAATGCGGTGAGCGACACGCTCGCCCAGTCGGCGCTCTCCTCGATCCTCGGTGCTACCGGCGGGTTTGGCGGCGGCGCGTTCAACATCGGCAAGAACGCGATCTTCGGCGCGATCATCAACGCGGTGAAGTCCGACACCACCTCCAACCTGCTGCAAGCGCCATCGCTGACCACGCTCGACAATCAGGAAGCGCGTATCCTCGTCGGGCAGGAGATTCCGGTGACGACCGGACAGGCGCTCAGCCAGAATTTCGACAATGCCTTCCGCACCGTCCAGCGCGAGAATGTTGGCATCCAGTTGCAGGTGCGCCCGCAGGTCAATTCGAGCGGATCGATCAAGCTGATCCTGCATCAACAGGTCAGCTCGATCGCTGGGCCGGTCTCCAGCGACAACAGCGACCTGATCCTCAACAAGCGCGAGGTCGAGACGACGATGACGGTCGACGACGGCCAGATCGCCATCATCGGCGGGTTGCTCAGCGACGACGAGCGCCGCACGATCGAGAAGGTGCCCTTGCTCGGCGACATTCCCGCGCTCGGCCAGTTGTTCCGCTCCAAGGCGAAGCAGCGCACCAAGACCAATCTGATGATCTTCATCCGCCCGACGGTGCTGCGCACGCCCGAGGACACGCAGCGCCTCACCGCGCAGCGTTATGGCTATCTGCGGCTCCAGCAGGGCCAGCAGAACCCGACGGACGAGCCATCGATCGACCAACTGGTCCGCGATTACATGGGTGCCGCCCCGCCGATCCCGAGCGCGCCGGTGCCCGGCAACATCGAAGACCCGCGCATCGGCGTGCCGGTGGTGCGCAACTCGACTCAGATCGTCCGGCCGGAGAAATGACGATGGACTCGGTGCTCGACCTTGCCGAACCCGCACCGCTGCCCGCCGGCATCGTCTCCATCCCTTATGCGTTTGCGCGGCGTTTCGGGGTGGTGCTCGGCGACAGCGTGAACGGGCATCTCTCGGTCGCGATGCGCGAGGGTGGCGATCCCAAGGTGCTGCTCGAACTGCGCCGCCATCTCGCCCAGCCGTTCGACATCGGCATCGTGCCGGCGGATGCGTTCGATCGCCTGTTGTCGGATCGTTATGCGATGGACGGGCAGGCGGCGGCGATGGCGGCTGGCGGGATCGGCATGGCGGGCGAGCTCGACATCCTCGCCGGGGATCTGCCCACCGCCGACGATCTGCTCGACACTGCCGACGATGCGCCCGCGATCCGGCTCATCAACGGCATCATCGCCGACGCCGCGCGCAACGGCGTGTCGGACATCCATATCGAACCCTATGAGACTGGCCTCGTCGTGCGGATGCGGATCGACGGCGTGCTGCGCGAGACGCTGCGCATGCCGCCGCACGTCGCACCGGTGGTGGTCAGCCGAGTCAAGGTGATGGCGCGACTCGACATCGCCGAGCGGCGGATTCCGCAGGACGGCCGCATCGGGCTGACGCTCGGCGGCAAGCTGCTCGACGTGCGCGTCTCGACGCTGCCAAGCCGCGCGGGCGAACGAGTCGTGCTGCGTATTCTCGACAAGGAGAATGCCGGCATCACGCTCGACGTGCTCGGCATGACCGATGCGATGAACGCGATGCTCAAGGCGACGCTGACCGAGCCGAACGGCATCGTCCTCGTCACCGGGCCGACCGGATCGGGCAAGACCACGACACTCTACGCCGCCTTGCGCCTGCTCAACGACGGCACCCGCAACATCCTTACGGTGGAAGACCCGGTCGAATATGCGGTCGATGGCGTCGGCCAGACTCAGGTCAACCCCAAGGTCGGCCTCACCTTCGCGGCCGGCTTGCGCGCGATCCTCCGCCAAGACCCCGACGTGGTGATGGTCGGCGAAATCCGCGACCGCGAGACCGCCGAAATCGCGGTGCAGGCATCGCTGACCGGGCATCTCGTGCTCTCGACCGTCCACACCAACGACGCGGTCGGCGCGATCACGCGGATGCGCGACATGAAGATCGAGCCGTTCCTGCTCGCCTCGACGCTGCGCGCGGTGATCGCGCAGCGGCTGGTGCGGCGCTTGTGCGAACACTGTCGTCGGCCGGTGCAGGCGTCGGGGTCGGTCTCGGCGTTGCTCGGCTTCGACGCCGGCACGGTCGTCTACGAAGCGGTCGGCTGCGACGAGTGTAGCCATAGCGGCTTCAAGGGCCGGATCGGCGTGTTCGAGGCGGTGCGGATCGACGAGACGCTCCGCCGCCTCATCAACGACGGCGGCGACGAATCGCTGATCGCGCGCCACGCTTTCCTCCACGCGCAGAACCTCGGCGCGGCGGCGCGGCAATTGGTGCGCGAGGGCAAGACCACGCCCGAGGAAGCCGTGCGCGTGTCGCGGCGGGACATGGCGGATGTCGAGGCGCCGCTGGTGGTTGAAGCTGAGGTCGCTGACCGTGACTAAAACGCAACCGGCTCCCCTCCCTGGAAGGGAGGGGCTGGGGGTGGGTTGGTCCGCCAGGATAGGTCACGCCAGCCACGAGCCGACCCACACCCTCCCTTCCAGGGAGGGGAGAAGAAGAGGGAAGGCGGCTTGTGCCTGACTTCGACTATCTCGTCATCGACACCAAGGGCCGCGAAGTGCGCGGCCATGTCGCATCCCCCTCGATCGACTCTGCGCGCGCCACGCTTGATCGCAAGGGGCTGTACGTCCTCAAGCTCGAACCCGGCGCGCCGCCGCCGCGACGCGGAAAGGCTTTATTCTCGAACGTCCGTATCGGCCGGCGGCGGATGAGTACCAAGCAGCTCACACTATTCACGCGCCAGCTCGCCACGCTCAACCGCGTCTCGCCGCTCGAAGAGGCGCTGCGCACGATTACGCGGCAGACCGAGCAGGATCACGTCCGCGACATCGTCCATTCGGTCCATGCCGGGGTGGTGGAGGGGCGCCGCCTCGCCGATTCGATGGCGCGCGAGCCGAAGAGCTTCCCGCCGCTGTACCGCGCGATGGTCGCGGCGGGCGAGCGGTCGGGCGCGCTGCCCGAAATCCTCGAACGGCTCTCCGCGCTGCTCGAACGGCAGGCGGAGATCAACGGCAAGATCCTGACGACGCTCGCTTATCCGACCGTGCTCGCGCTGGTCGCGACTGCCGTCGTCACCGCGCTGATGATGTTCGTCGTGCCGCAGGTGGTCGAACAGTTCGACACCGTCGGGCAGCAACTGCCGCTGCTGACGCGCGTCGTGATCGGCGTCTCGCACGCTCTGGTCGGCTGGTGGTGGCTGATCGTGCTGGCGATCGTGCTGGCCGGAATCGGCTTCTGGCAGGGGATGAAGCGCCCCGCGATCAAATACGCCTTCGACAGCCGGCTGTTGCGCTTGCCCTTGCTCGGCCGGCTGCTGCGCGATCTCCACGCCGCGCGGATGGCCCGTACCCTCGCGACGATGGTGGCGAGCCGGTTGCCGCTGCTCGACGGGCTGGCGTTGACCGCGGGCACGATCCACAACGCCCGGCTGCGGCGCGCGACCGACGAGATCGTCGAGGCGATCCGGGGTGGCGGCAGCCTCTCGGCGGCGATGCTGCGCGCGGGCGTGTTCCCGCCGCTGCTGACCTATCTGGTCGCCTCGGGCGAGGCGGCGGGGCAGCTCGACGAGATGCTCGCCCGCGCCGCCGACTATCTCGAACGCGAGTTCGACCGCTTCACCGCGACCGCTTTGTCGCTGCTCGAACCGCTCATCATCGTCGTGATGGGGGGCGTCGTCGCGACGATCGTGCTATCGATCCTGCTGCCGATCCTCCAGCTCAACACGCTGGCGGGCCAGTGATCCCATGAGGACTGACATGACCAAGCCGCCGATCCGCAAACGCCGCCGCAAGCAGGAAGGCTTCACGCCCGTTCGGCGTTCCGCCGAACACGGCTTCACGCTCGTCGAGCTAATGGTGGTGATCGTCATCATCGGCCTGCTCGCCGCGATCGTCGTCATTAACGTCTTCCCAAGCGGCGACAAGGCGCGCATCACCCGCGCCAAGGCCGACATCGCCACGATCGAACAGGCGCTCGAACTCTACAAGCTCTCGAACGGCACGTTTCCGTCGACGTCCGATGGTCTCAACGCGCTCGTCAACGCGCCGGCGGGCGGCGATCCGTCCAAATACCAGAAGGGCGGCTATCTCAAGAAGCTGCCGCTCGATCCGTGGAACCACCCCTATCTCTATGCCTCCCCGGGCCAGCACGGCGAGGCGGACGTCTGGACGCTCGGCGCCGACGGCAAGGATGGCGGCGAGGGCGTCGATGCCGATATTGGTAGCTGGGAGTAAACCCCGGCCACACGCCGAACACGGCTTCACGCCCGTTCGGCGTTCTGCCGAACACGGCTTCACGCTTGTCGAGCTGATGATCGTCGTCACGATCATAGGCCTCGCCTCGGCGGCGGTGGCGCTGAGCCTGCCCGATCCGCGCGGCCGGCTCGCTGACGAGGCGGCGCGCTTTGCTTTGCGCGCCCGCGCGGCGCACGATCTCGCCATCGTCGAGGCGCGCCCGGTCAGCCTCTGGGTGACGCCGGCGGGCTACGGCTTCGAGGTGCGGCGCGACGGGGCATGGCAGGCGATCTCCGACAAGCCGCTTCAGGTCACCAAATGGGGCGCTGGCACGCAGGCAACCACCGGCATCGCCGGGCGTGACCGCGTGGTGTTCGATTCGACCGGCATCGCCGACCGCCCCTTCGGCGTGCGCCTGCTGCGCGACGGCGAGGCCCGCGACGTGCATGTCGGCGCGGACGGGACGGTGCGGGTCGATGGTTAGGCGTCTTTGTTTCTGGGCCCCCGCAGGCGCGGGGGCGGTTCCGCGCGAGCGCGAAACCGGCTTCACCCTCATCGAAATGATGGTCGCGCTTGCTGTGTTCGCGCTCGCGGCGCTCGCGCTGATCCGGCTCGAAGGCGCGACGATCCGGGGGGCGGGCATCCTCGATTCGACGCTGACCGGGCAGGTCGTCGCGCGCAACGTCGCGATCGAGGCGGTGACCGACGCCAAGCCGCCAGCGCTGGGCGTCGCCAGCGGCATCGAACAGAATGGCGGCAAGACGTGGAGCTGGACGCGCAGCGTCGCCGCGACGGGCGACTCGCGAATCCTCAAGATCGACGTGACCGTCACCGATAGCGATGGCCGCCCGGCGGGCAGGCTGACGATGATCCGCTCGGGCACCGGATCGTGAGACGCGGGCGCCACCGTTCGCCCGCGAATGCGGGGGCACGTTTGCGAGGCGAACGTGGCTTCACGCTCGTCGAAGTGATGATCTCGCTCCTAATCTTCGGCATGCTCGCCGCCGCCGGGGTCGCGTTGCTGTCGTTCAGCGTGCGCGCGCAGGGGGTGATGGCGGGCAAGCTCGACGATACCTCCGCGCTCAACCGCTTGGCCTCGATGATGCAGGCCGATCTCGCGCAGGCGTCGCTCCGGCAAACCCGCAACGATCGCGGTGACGCGCTGCCCGCCTTCACCGGCGAGCGCGGCTCCGGCGTCAGCCCGATGCTGAGGTTGGTGCGCGGCGGATGGAGCAACCTCGACGGCGCACGCCGCGCCGGCTTGCAGAAGGTCGAATACCGGCTCGACGGCGATACGCTCACCCGCATCGCCTATCCGATGCTCGACGGCGCCGCACCCTATCCGCCGACCGCGATGCTCGCGAAAGTACGGCAGGTCGGCTTGCGCTACCGCGTCAACGGCGCGTGGACCGATCACTGGGAAGGCTCACCGCAAACGCCGCTTCCGCAGGCGCTGGAGCTGCGGCTGGTGCGCAGCGACGGCACCGAGTTCCGCGAGCTGTTCCTCGTCGGCACCGGCTATGGCGAGCGCAAAAGTGGCTGAGCATAAGCCTTCTGAAACCGGCGCAGCCCTGCTCACGGTGCTGCTGCTCGTCGCGGTGATCGCGGTGTTGGCGGCGACCGCGCTCGAACGGCTTCGCATCGCCACCAAGCTCGGCGGCAATGCCATCGCGCTCGATCAGGCACGCGCCTTCGTGGAAGCGGGCGAGGCGCTGGCGATCAACCGGATCAGCGATCTGCTCGGGCGTGACGCGACCCGCGTGTCGCTGGCGGGCGGGTGGAGCGATACGCCGATCCCGCTGCCGGTGACCGGCGGTATCGCCACGTTGCGGATCACCGATGGCGGCAATTGCTTCAACCTCAACGGCCTCGTCATCCGGCAGTCCGACGGCAGCTATGTCGCCAACCCGGCCGCCGAGGCGCAATTCGCCAGCCTGATCCGCCTCGTCGGCGCCCCCGCGCGTTCGCCCGAGGGGATCGCGGCGGCGGCGACCGACTGGATCGACAGCGACACGCAGGCGCTGAGCGGCGGCGCGGAGGACGGCGACTACGCCGGCCTCGAAACGCCATACCGCACCGCCAATACGCTGATGACCGACCCGAGCGAACTGCGCGCGGTGATGGGCGTCACCCCCGAAATCTACGCGGCGCTGCGGCCGTGGCTGTGCGCGTTGCCGGTCGCCGAGCCGGCGCAGCCCAACGTCAACACGGTGCTCCCCGAACAGGCTCCGCTGCTCGCGGTGCTCATGCCCGGCGCGCCCAATATCGCAGCGGTGCGCCGCGCGCTGCTGAGCCGGCCCGCGACCGGCTATGACAATAGCCAGAAGTTCTGGCAGTCGTCGGCCTTCGGCGCGGCGGGGAATTATGGCGATGCGCCGTCGCTAAGCGCGGTCACCACCAAATGGTTCGCGCTGCGCACGGATGTGCGCGTGAACGGCACCGATCTTCAACAAAACAGCCTGATCGACGCATCGACCCTTCCCGCACGGCTCGTCTCACGGCAATGGGGCGAGCAGTCATGAGCGAAACCCTCGTCCTGTTCCTGCCGAGTGCGACCGCGCCGTGGCGCTGGCTTCGCGTCAGCGATGGCATGGTCGCGGCGCGAGGCGAGGGGCTGCCCACGCTCTCGCCCGACAGCGCGCCGCCGGTGGTGGTGACGCCAGCCGACGCGGTGACCTTGCACTGGGCCGACCTGCCCGACCGCTCGCCTGCGCAAGCCGTGACAGCGGCGCGCATCCTCGCCGCCGAGGCGAGCGCCGCGCCGCTCAGCGAGGTGCATGTCGCGGTCGGCCGCGAGGCGAGCGGCAGCGAGCGTCCGATCGGCGTCGTCGCGCTCGCGCAGATGCGCGGCTGGCTCGACATGCTGGCGGCGAACGGCATCGAGGCCAGGGTGCTGCTCCCCGCCCCGATGCTGCTGCCGCGCCCGGAAAGCGGTTTCGTCGCCGCCGATCTGGCGGGTGAAGCCGTCGTGCGCGGCGTTACCACGGGGTTTGCCGACGAAGCTGGGCTGACCGAACTCGTCACCGGCGGCGCCACGCCCGAACGGCTCGACGGCGCGCTGCTCGACGCGGCGATGGTCGCAGCCGTGACAGCACCTGCGCTTGATCTCCGGCAGGGCCTGTTCGCCCGGCGTACGCGCTTCACCGTCGATTGGGCGCTGATGCGGCGGCTCGGCTGGCTCGGGCTGGGGATTCTCGGCGTGGGCCTGGCGATCGCGATCGTGCAGATCGTGAAGTACAACGTCGCCGCCGCCGATCTCGAACAGCGCGCCGATCTCGCCGCGCGCGCGGGGCTACCGCAGGGCGAAACCGTCAACGATGCCGACCGCCAGCTCGACGCGCGCCTCGCGCGCCTGCGCGGGCCGGGGCTGGGCTTCAGCCGCACCGCCGCGACCGTGTTCAGCGCGGTGCGCGCGGTGCGCGGCGCGGAGGTGACCAGCCTCGCCTTCGCCTCCGACGGCACGCTTCGTGTCGGCATCGCCGCGGACGGCGAGGGGGCGGCGACCGACCTTCAGCAGCGGCTGCGCGCCGCCGGCCTCACGGTCGATCCCGGTGCCGCGCTGACCGCGTCGGGCGGGCGAATCACGGGAACGCTGACGGTGAAGCCGCAATGATCGCGACGCTCAAACTCTGGTTCGACGGGCGCTCACGCCGCGAAAAGCACCTCCTTATCGTCATGGCGGCGCTGTTCGTCATCACGATCGTCTGGGCCTTGTATCTGCCGATCGGCGATTCGCTCTCGACGGCCAGGACGCGGTACACCGATGCGGTGATTCGCCTCGGCGAAACGCAGACGCGCGTTCGCTCGGTCGAGGCGCTTCGCCGCAGCGGCGGCGCACAGCTTGCCGGCCCGCTCGACACCGTGATTCGCGACCGCGCCAACGAAGCCGGGTTCGATCTCGCCAGCGTCGGCGCGGCGCCCGGCGGTGGCGTTCAGATCGCCATCGCCAAGGCGAAACCCGCCGCGCTGCTCGGCTGGGTCGCGACGCTCGAAGCCAGCGGCATCCTCGTCGATTCGCTCTCGGCGACTGATAATGGCGACAAAACGGTGGCGGTGCAGATGACGGTCAAGGCGCAGGGCCAGTGAAGCGGATTCGGCTGACCACCGGCCCGGTCGCGATCTTCGGCGCGGTGTTCGTGGTGGCGTTGCTCGCCTTGCTGCCGAT
>Ga0247735_1000863_pt1 | contig 12033 bp, 8 predicted proteins | sample UWRJL178409R2_FD_180934 | JGI IMG/M metagenome (GOLD analysis project Ga0247735, IMG submission 180934) | Plant litter microbial communities from Arlington Agricultural Research Station in Wisconsin, United States - UWRJ-L178-409R-2 | ecosystem: Environmental > Terrestrial > Plant litter >...
GCTTTGGATGCCCGCTCCATTAAGTTAATGGAAAAAACAGGTTCGTTGGCAATAGTGTAAGCATCAACTTGCCTAATTTGCGCTGCAGTTAGTAAGGGTAACATAAATAACTAAGGCAAATTTAGCCGGGTTTGTTTTTATACTCACCAACTCTGTAGAATTTGAACCAGCGCTTTAAACAGTTTAGTTGTTAGAAAATGGCGGTATCAATTAAAACAATCTCCTAATAATTATAAAAGATTTCTGTTTGAATTACTTACACACAGTTTGTTGATAATAAGTTTCTTATAAAGATAAACATATAGATAAGGCAACAGTTATAATAGCTCATTTAAAAACATTTACCATGTCAGAAGCGAAATCAGAAGAGCAGCATTTAGAAAAAACAATTGATGCGTTAGAAAACAGCATCAAGAACGAATCGGCCACAGGATCATCTACAGCTATCACCAGCTGGATCAAAACTCTGTCGGACCATAAAGGTTTCCAAACCATTGTACACGATCTGGAAAAATTGAAAGAAGCCATTGCAGATAAAGACGGCAAAAAAGTTTATACCCTGTTAGAAAAATTAGGAAACGAAACCGTTAAAGCAGCCGAAAAAGCAGAAGGCGGAGAAAACAAAGCCATTACCAAACTGGGTAAAACCTTATTAAAAGGTTCTAAACTGGTAGAAAAATTAGTTGGTAAAGACGAGAAATAGTTCTTTTCATATCAACAAAAAAGCGGCTATTCTTTAACAAACAGCCGCTTTTTTGTTGTTATAAAGATCCGTCATTGCGAGCATTAGCGAAGCAATCTCTGCGCAGATGGGTTAACGGGCTACATTTCTCCGCAGGGATTGCTTCGTACCTCGCAATGACGGTTTGTTAAGCCAAATGCATTTCCTTAGCCAAAAACTGGCCAGTAAAGCTCTCTTTTACTTTGCATAAACCTTCGGGTGTTCCTTTGTAAAGAATATTTCCACCGCCTGAACCACCTTCTGGACCTAAGTCGATCACGTGGTCAACTACTTTGATCACATCGAGGTTATGTTCTATCACCAAAACGGTATTGCCTTTATCCACCAGTTGATGCAGCACGCCTAACAGTACGTTAATATCTTCAAAGTGCAAACCGGTGGTAGGCTCATCCAGGATATAGAAGGTATTACCGGTATCTTTCTTAGATAATTCAGTCGATAGTTTAACGCGCTGCGCCTCACCACCCGATAAGGTGAGCGACGATTGCCCCAAAGTGATATACCCCAAGCCCACATCGTTCAGCGTTTTTACTTTACGGTAGATGGCCGGCATGTTCTCGAAAAACACCGTGGCATCTTCAATACTCATATCCAGCACATCGCTGATGGATTTACCACGGTACCGTACTTCCAACGTTTCGCGGTTGTAGCGTTTACCACCGCATTCCTCACAAGGTACCTGCACATCGGGCAAAAAGTTCATTTCTATCACTTTTTGTCCGGCACCCTGGCAGGTTTCGCAGCGGCCACCCTTTACATTAAAAGAGAAACGACCGGGTTTATAACCCCTGATCTTCGACTCGGGCAGTTGCACATACAATGCGCGGATATCGGAGAAAACCCCGGTATACGTAGCCGGGTTTGAACGCGGTGTACGGCCAATAGGCGTTTGGTCTATTTCAATAACCTTATCAATATTCTCTAAACCTTCAATCTTATCATAAGGCAGCGGCGTTTTCTTGGCCCTGAAGAAATGATGATTAAGGATAGGATAAAGCGTTTCGGTAATTAAACTGGACTTACCACTGCCCGATACACCGGTAATACCGATTAGTTTGCCCAAAGGAAACTCTACCGATACCTTTTTCAGGTTATGGCCGGTAGCTTTTTTCAGGGTTAAGCTTTTACCGTTACCCTTGCGGCGTACTTTAGGCACAGCAATTTCGCGGCTACCGTTAAGGTATGAAGTAGTTAACGTGTTAACTTTCATTAACTCGGCAGGCGTACCTTCGGCAACTACAGTACCGCCGTGAACACCGGCTGCCGGGCCCATGTCAATTACATAGTCGGCCTCCAGTATCATATCTTTATCGTGCTCTACCACTAACACGGTATTTCCTAAATCGCGCAGGTTTTTAAGCGCTTTGATGAGGCGGTCGTTATCGCGCTGGTGCAAGCCAATGCTGGGCTCATCTAAAATATACATTACATTCATCAGCTGCGAGCCAATTTGCGTAGCCAAACGAATCCGCTGCGCCTCACCTCCAGATAGCGTACGTGCGGTACGGTCTAAGGTTAAATAGCTCAAACCTACATCCAGCAGGAAAACAATACGGGCACGAATTTCTTTCAGTATCTCTTTGGCAATAACGTTCTGGCGTTCGCCTAAACGGTCTTCCAGTCCTTCGAACCAAACTTGCAGGGCTTTAATGTCCATACTGGCCAGTTCAAATATATTTTTCTCGTCTACCTTAAAATGCAGCGATTCTTTTTTTAAGCGGGCACCTTCACATACGGGGCAGGTTTTCAGCACACGGTAAGCATCCATATCGTCGCTTACGCCTTCGCTTTTGCGCTCCTGCTGTTCTTCCAGCATTTTAATTAAGCCGTCGAACGTTACCTGGTAGTTTTGCACGTTCCATTTATTGTACTCTACAGCAACGGTGATGATCTCGTGCGATCCATTCAAGATAATATCCAGTTTATCGCGCGGAATTTTCTCAATAGGCACCGATAATGAGAATTCATATTTTTTGGCCAGCGCTTTCAACACCTGGAATATCCAGGTTTCGCGGTACTCCCCTATGGGAGCCAAACCACCGTTAGTAATACTTAGCTTAGGATTAGGTATCACCGAATCTTCATCCACCACAAAAATATAACCCAGGCCGTCGCACTTATCGCAAGCGCCATAAGGCGAATTGAACGAGAAAGTATTGGGCTGCGGCTCATCGTATGAGATACCCGAAACCGGGTCCATCAAAAACTTACTAAAGTAGGATACATTATTATCCTGATCGGCAATACGAATAATGCCTTTAGCCGTTTTAAGGGCCGACTGTACAGAGGTATATAAGCGCTTGCTATCTTTTTCACTTACCACCAGGCGGTCTACCACAATATCAATATCGTGTATTTTGTAGCGGTCTACCTGCATTTTAGGTTCCACATCTACAATGGCACCATCTACATATACTTTTAAAAAGCCTTGCTTCCGTATTTGCTCAAAGAGTTCGCGGTAATGCCCTTTACGGCCTTTTACCACAGGGGCCAGTATGTTTACCGGCTGACCGTCGAACTTTTCCATAATAGTACGCATGATCTGATCTTCGCTCATGCGTTCCATTTTTTGGCCGCTTACATAAGAGTAAGCTTCGCCCGCTCGGGCAAACAGCAAACGCATAAAATCGTAGATCTCGGTAATGGTACCTACCGTAGACCGTGGGTTTTTACTGGTAGTTTTTTGCTCAATGGCAATTACCGGGCTCAAGCCCGACACCTTGTCTACATCGGGCCGTTCCATACCGCCCATAAACTGGCGCGAGTAGGCCGAAAACGTTTCCATATAACGGCGCTGCCCCTCGGCATAAATGGTATCGAAAGCCAAAGAAGACTTGCCGCTGCCACTTAAACCCGTAATAACCACCAGTTGGTTACGCGGAAAAGAAATATCTATATTTTTTAAATTATGTACCCGGGCCCCGTAAACTTCTACATCGCGCTGCTCGCCTAGATCTACTGTTTTTTCACTCATATAATTTGTACCCAAACAAGTTAAAACTTGTAAACGGCGGCTAAGTTTTTAGCTGCCTGTAATTATCTCATAAAGAGGCGCAAATATACGAAAAAGGCCGGCTTGCACAATGCAAGCCGGCCTTAATTGCTCCGTAAATACTAAATTTCTTAGTTGATAGTCAACACTTCTGCCGGCTGTAATTCGGCCAGCATAGGGGCCGTACCGGTTTTGGCCGGCCTGTCTACCACTTCTTTCATGGCTACCAGGGTGTACACATACTTAGCCGTTTCGCGGTTTAAGTGCATGTAAAAATAGTTGCCTTTGTTTTTGCGGTTAATAGCTTTGGCTACCCTGGGCGAACCTGCGTTGTAAGCAGCGGCGGCCAGTGTCCAGCTATTAAACTCACCATAAAGTTCTTTAATATACTTGCAGGCGGCAACGGTAGATTTTCGCACATTAAGGCGATCGTCTTTTCCTTTACCAACTTTTAAGCCATACTCGCGGGCGGTACCCGGCATAAATTGCCATACCCCTGCTGCGCCTCTCGGCGACCTTACATGACTGTCAAAACCTGACTCAAGTAACGGAATGTATTTAAAATCTTCTGGGATACCGTAGAGCTTTAGAATGGGTTCGATTATAGGGAACCACTTTTTGGCCTTGGCCTGTAACTCTTCGGTTTGGGTATTAAAACTATGCTTTCTGATGGATCTCCTGATGCGGGTATTCACTTTTGCATTAGATACAGGAACCACTTCATCGGCAAAGTTGAGGATCGGATTCGGACCTTTTTTTGTTAGTAAAAAGTCAATTAGAGCACTACTGTTTTTCAAGGGCTTTTTGTCGGGAACACTAAAGACAAAGAGCTTTGAAATGATGAACAGCACACAAATTACGGAGCACGTAAATAGGTGTTTTTTAATCATTCAAATTTATTTAGTTCAACAATACAGGTTTAGGTGTGTGGTGCAAAGGTACAAAACATTGCACATAATCAAACACTTAGCCTATCTTAGTGTGTTGGCGCTTGTTGAAAACTTTCAAAAACAATGGGTTTAAAGGCTGTATAGGGCGATTTTGATTGTGGAAAAAATATTTCAAAATCAGCAATTTTTCGTACTTTTACACCCTGCTTTTATAGCTTATAATCAAAAAATATGGTATTCAAAAAACCAGGGAACAGTCGCGACGACAAGTCCAACAACTCAACCGGCAGGCGTGCCGGCAACGGCGACCAGCCACGCAACAGCTCTTCTCCACGCACTCGTAATGCATCTTCCGGAGGTTTCAAAAAATCAGATGACGGCGCTCCGAAAAAACGTTTTGGCAGCGACAGCAGTACTGACAAAAAACCCTTTTCGTCATCAAGACGATCAACCGGTAGTTTTAATGCGGATGAAAAACAAAAGAAGAGTTTTGGCAGCAGCGCAGCGGGCGATAGAAAGCCTTACGCTTCACGCGGTACCAAACCTGATGCAACCGGCAGCGACAGACCTTTTAAGAAGAATTCAGATTCGCGCGGTACCAGTGCCGATAAGCCTTTTGGCCGCAGCGCCGGATCGCGCGGTGCCAGCAGTGCCGACAAGCCGTTTGCTAAGTTTTCGCCACGCAGTGCAGAGGATAAGCCACGTAACCGTCGCCCGCCCGAAACCAATAACGTACCTAACCCCAATGCCGATAAATCTTTTAAAAGAAATGACAGCTTTGGCGGTGAAAAACGCAGAACACACAAACCCCGTAATATAGATAACGCCGAAGGCGGTGCCGAACGCAAGCCTTACAACAAGGCAGTTGGTAGCAGCCGTAGCTGGGATAACCGTACCGAAGAAGAAAAGAATGCGCCAAAACGCGACCGTAGTGAGTTTGAAGACGAACGCCCTACCCGAGTTTTAAGAGGCCGCAATAAAAAAGCTGCCGAAAAAGCCGACGATCACCTGATTCGTTTAAACCGTTACATAGCTAACGCCGGTATTTGTTCGCGCCGTAAGGCCGATGAGCTGATCGCTGCAGGCGTGGTTTCGGTAAATGGCGAGGTGATATCAGAATTAGGCCACAAGGTTGACCCAAGCAAGGATGTGATACGCTACAACGGCGAAACACTGAAACGCGAGAAAATGGTTTACGTGCTGCTGAACAAGCCTAAAGATTATATTACCACTACCGACGATCCGCAGGAGCGCCGTACCATTATGGCCTTGGTTGATAAAGCCAGCAAGGAGCGTATTTACCCTGTTGGCCGTTTAGACCGCAACACCACCGGTTTAATACTCATGACCAACGATGGTGACCTGGCCGATAAGCTTTCACACCCGCGTAACAGCGTAACCAAACTTTACCAGGTTGAGTTAGACAAAAGCTTAACACAAGGCGATTTAAATAAAATACAATACGGCCTGGAACTGGAAGACGGTATCATTAAGCCTGATCTGGTTAGCTATGTACAAGGTGGCACCAAACGCGAAATTGGCATACAAATACACAGCGGCAAAAACCGCATTGTACGCCGCATATTTGAGCACTTAGGTTACGATGTAGTGAAACTTGACCGTACTATTTACGCCGGTTTAACTAAAAAAGACCTGCCCCGTGGCCGCTGGAGATACCTCGACGAAAAAGAGGTTGTACAGTTGAAGCATCTGGTACAAGTGTAATTAGAGATTAGAATTGCAATATAAGAGCTCACAAACTCTATAATATAAATGCCATTTCGATTGAGTTCGGGATGGCATTTTTTGTTTGGGCTATATTCTGTGATGTGTATTCTAAAAACTTTCCTAAACAAATCAGCCGTTGTTAAATATTTCTATTTAACAACGGCTGATTTTATCGCTTGTTAACAAGCTTTAGTATAACACGGGATACCCGCATCGGATTAATGAATTTAACTATCTAAGCTACTAAAGCTTCAGGCACAGCAACCAACGGGTTGATGGTTTCATCATCCTTTTCTACGCGCAGATTGTTTACAATATGCTGCTGGCGAGTTGGTGTGTTTTTACCCATAAAATATTCCAACAAACCTTTAATATTGGCATCTTTCAAAATTACCGGGTCAAGGCGCATGTCTTTACCAATGAACAGGCCAAACTCATCGGGCGATATTTCACCCAAGCCTTTAAAGCGGGTAATTTCGGGCTTGTTGCCCAATTTGGCTATAGCGTTGCGACGCTCTTCATCACTGTAACAATAAATGGTTTCTTTCTTGTTACGCACCCTAAAAAGCGGCGTTTGCAAAATAGAGACGTGCCCGGCTTTTACTACATCGGGAAAAAATTGCAAAAAGAAGGTCATGATGAGCAAACGGATGTGCATACCATCCACATCGGCATCGGTGGCTATTACAATATTGTTGTAACGCAGGCCATCCAAACCGTCTTCAATGTTCAGGGCATGTTGCAGCAGGTTAAACTCTTCGTTTTCGTAAACTACCTTTTTGGTAAGTCCGAAGCAGTTTAGCGGTTTACCTTTTAAGCTAAATACAGCTTGGGTAAGTACATCGCGCGACTTGGTGATCGATCCACTGGCCGAATCTCCCTCGGTAATAAATAAGGTAGTATCCTGGCGACGCTCGTGTGTATCTTCAAAATGGAGTTTACAGTCGCGCAGCTTACGGTTATGGAGCGACGCTTTCTTGGCCCGCTCATTGGCCAGCTTTTTAATGCCCGCAATATCCTTACGCTCACGCTCCGATTGCAGGATACGTTTCAACAGCGCATCGGCTGTGGCGGGGTTTTTATGTAAAAAGTTATCGAGCTCGTTCTTTAAAAAGTCGTTAATAAAGGTACGTACGGTTGGCCCTTCGGGACCAATGTTTTGCGAACCCAGCTTGGTTTTGGTTTGCGATTCGAAAACAGGCTCCTGCACCTTAATAGCAATAGCCGCTACAATAGAAGCACGGATATCTGCCGCATCAAACTCCTTTTTATAAAACTCGCGGATGGTTTTCACTACCGCCTCGCGGAAAGCTGCCTGATGCGTACCGCCTTGCGTGGTGTGCTGCCCATTAACGAAAGAGTAGTACTCTTCCCCATATTGCTGTCCATGTGTTAGGGCTATCTCTATATCCTCCCCTTTCAGGTGGATGATGGGGTAGCGTATATTGGCTACATCGGCATTACGTTCCAAGAGGTCGCGCAGGCCGTTTTGTGAAAAGAACTTTTGTCCGTTAAAATTGATGGTTAACCCGGCGTTCAGGAAAACATAGTTCCAGATCATGTTCTGCACAAACTCCGGTATAAAGCGGTAATTGCGAAAAATGGTTTCGTCAGGGTAAAAGTTAATCGCGGTTCCGTTACGTTGCGTGGTTTCTTTCTCTGGCTCGTCGCGTATCAATTCACCTTTGGCAAATTCGGCCAGTTTGGTACGGTTTTCACGGTACGATTGTACGGTAAACGCTGTAGACAAAGCATTTACAGCCTTGGTACCTACACCATTCAAACCTACTGATTTTTGGAAAGCCTTGCTGTCATACTTACCACCAGTATTGATTTTTGACACACAATCGATCACCTTACCCAAAGGTATACCACGGCCATAATCGCGCACAGATACTTTGTGATCGCTCATGTTCACATCAATGGTGCGGCCGGCACCCATTACAAACTCATCTATCGAGTTATCGACGATTTCTTTCAGCAATACGTAAATACCGTCATCGTACGCCGAACCATCGCCCAGTTTACCAATATACATACCCGGCCGCAGGCGGATGTGCTCTTTCCAATCGAGCGACCGTATACTATCTTCACTATAACTAATTTCTGCCATGTGTTAGATTTTTTGCTAATGCTTCGTAAAACGCTGTTATCAACCTCAGTTTGTCGAAGATTTAGCTAAGCGGCGAGTGCTTCGACAAGCTCAGCATGACAAACGTTCTCATTTTAATTTTGCAATTGTAAAGCCTGAAATATTGAAGGCCAATTGAATCAATGCAACCAAATATACTAAAAATATTGGCAACAAAGCCACTGCAAATCTACTTGAATTTTATGCAATCGCGCGCCTGATTTATATTTTTAAAAAATGCGGGACCTTTTTCGTTAGTGAGGCATACGGCCATTAAGTAACCGGTATGGTCTTTTTGAATGGCAATTAGCAGGGCATACTTATAGCGGCGGGTTTCGGGCAAATCGGCCAGGTTAAACAAGTAGGTTTTACCTGCATCGGCATTGTACATTTCCAGTACATTTGCAGGGAGCGGGCGTGCAAAGTATTTATCATCATCACTCATGGCTGTGGCGTGGGCACGTGCAACCTGCAGGTAGGTAGAATCGGGGTTATCAAGCGTTTTGCCTGTAATATCTTTTACCTGGTCGTAACTTAGCCAGTTTTGTTTCAGTGAGTGCACCTGCAACCAAACCTCAAAGTCATGACCAGGAATATTCATGGCATAATCAAAAGAAAAGTTTTCGTTATTGATTGCCGGAATTTCTTTGAAGCTTTTAGGCATGGAAAAATCTACGCCAGCCGCGCGTGCCTCTTTTAAAAAGGAAGTAAGCTGAGGACTTAATACTACACGTGCAGACGCAGGTTTTGGCTTAACGGCTTTTTTGCGCTGTTGTGCAACAGACGTATTTTGTGTAAGAAACAAAACTCCGGCGGCTAATATTAGTACTTTGCTAATTTGCTTTATAAAATTCATTTCAGGTAATGCTGTAAACCGTTTAAATGTTCTATATTAACAAATGCATCAGGGTAAGTGACATAGCAAATGTATAATATTATTTCAAAAAATAAATACTTAGGATAAGTAATGAGTATTAAACCCAAGCTTAGCCGCTTCGACCTTACCATGATCGTAATTAGCCTTATTATAGGCACGGGCATTTTTAAATCGCCGGGCGAGGTAGCCTTGCGTACCGGTAGTACCCAACTGTTTTTTGCAGCCTGGGTAGTGGGTGGCCTGGTTACCTTGTGCGGTGCCCTCACTTTTGCCGAAATTGGCGCCCGCTACCCTAATACGGGTGGTTTCTATAAATTGTTTTCCTATTGCTTTCACCCCGCGTTTGCTTTCATGATTAACTGGGGAGCCGTTATTGCCACCACAGCATCGGTAGCCGCAGTGGCACTCATTGGTGCCGAATACTTAAACCCCATCCTGTTACCCGATAGTTTACAGAATAGCACAGGGACTAAAATATCAACTATAGCCATGGTGCTGGTGGTTTATCTGATCAACTTTTGGGGTATCAAAACCAGCGCCCGCACCCAAAACCTGCTTACCATTTTTAAGGTAGGGATGATTGTGGTGTTATGCCTGGCCATTTTCAGGAGTGATAGCACTACTGTAATTGCCCATGCGGTAATGCCGGCCGGCAATCCTGTTGCTTCTTTCGGGTTGAGCCTGGTGGCGGTATTCTTTACCTATACCGGCTACCAGCAAACTATTAACTTTGGCGGCGATGTTATAGATGCCAAACGCAACATTCCCAAGGGGATAATTTTAGGGATAGTCATTGTGATAGCCGTTTATATGGTTGTTAACTTTGCTTATTATCATGTTTTAGGGATGGGTGGTTTACAGCAGAATACCGGGCTGGCGGCTAAAATGGCTTCGGTAGTATTTGGCGATATAGGCTCAAAAGTTACCTCGGTACTTATGTTCGTTTCGGTGCTGGCTTATGTAAATGTGAATATTATGTCGGTACCCCGCGTGTACTACGCCATGGCCGAGGATGGTATGCTACCGACAATATTTAAGCGTGTTAACCCCCGTACCCAGGCACAGGAGTTTGGCATGAGCTTTTTCGTATTGACCATTCTGGGCATCCTGTTCTTGGTTAACTCCTTTGGCGAGGTACTTAATTATGCCATGTTTTTTGAATGCATTGGCCTCAGCACCGCTGCTATTGCCATATTCATTCTCCGCAAACGCACTAAAGAACTGGATGGAACCGGCATATATACCATCAAATGGTTCCCGCTGGTACCCTTGTTATTTATAGGGACGTATTGGTTTGTAACCCTGAGCATTTCTATGGCCAACCTCAAGGCTACGCTGGTTTGCCTGGGTGTTTTTGCGTTAGGACTTGCTATTTATTATGCCACAAAATGGCGGAAATTATAACTGCATTTAACCTCAAATTTTCGTTAAAAAACTCCATAAAACTTCATAATTCCTCAATTCACCATAAGTGCTGTGCTGGTCTACGAATCAAGAGAATCAACAAAAATCCAAAGGCTATTCTTTGCAATCCGGATCAGCTATTTTTAATTTTTCGCTTTCAAGCTTTCATCCGGCCGGGAGGATATTCTGTCTTTCGTATTTAAATCCGGTGGAGTAATGCGCGTTGGTATTGTAATCCGAATCGGGGAGTTTAGTTAACGCTTTGCCATCTATGCTGGCATCGGGTATATTAAAGCCGCCTGATGGGATGGATTGGAAATTGATGAACAACTGATGATCTTCGGTTGAACCGTTTTTGCGAAACCGGAGAGTGAAATTCCGTATTCCCTTTTTTTGGCAAGCCTCAAAAAGATATTTAGACACAAAATTCCCGGTAGGCACTTCATCGCTATAATTGCCCTGCTGACCCCCAACCGATTTAATCTTCAGCGGAACTAAGTCCGCTGAAGATGGATCGGTGTAGTATAAAGAGAGTGTCTCGCCTGTAACTAATGGCATTTGCAGGTAGATAACGAAGTCGGGCAAATCGGTAACAGTGGCGCTACCTTTATTGCATCCAAATAACACCATCGCCAGCAAAATGCCTGTTACAGTTTTTAATATCATGTGTTATGGATGAATATTGGTAACCTCAGTTTGGTCATGCAGGAAACGGTAAAGCTCTTCTCCTGTGTTAGGATCGCGCGGAATCCATGAACCTGGCGAGTACCAGCCGTTGCAATAGCCGCCCCAGCCCCAATTGAGGTGTACCGTAACGTAGTAGCCACTCCAGTAGCTTGGGTAACAAGTATTAGGCATGGCATGCAAACCATCGGCTACCCACTCATGCCCGTCGCCGCCCCATGGCCAGAAAGAATAGGTACGCCCGGTTAATATTACCGGCCTGCCGTAAGATATACTGCCCAGCATATCGTACGCAGAATAATCGCCTTCGTGTACCTCAGCATTAAAGCCTGCCTGCTTAAAATAAGTTTCATGGTTTGGATTAGCACCCGAGCCACTTTCATCATAATCCATATTTACGGCGGTACCTATATCTCTGAGCAACCGTGCTGTTTCACTGCTGGCGCCATAATACATATTGCTATAGTTATAGCTTTGAAAACCAGTGGTTCCGTTGACACCGGTTTTGCTCCATAGTGGCACATTACCGTAGTTCCAGTACTTCATGATTTGGCCTATGGCTACAGCAACACAACCGGCAGGGTC
>Ga0247735_1000864_pt1 | contig 12017 bp, 3 predicted proteins | sample UWRJL178409R2_FD_180934 | JGI IMG/M metagenome (GOLD analysis project Ga0247735, IMG submission 180934) | Plant litter microbial communities from Arlington Agricultural Research Station in Wisconsin, United States - UWRJ-L178-409R-2 | ecosystem: Environmental > Terrestrial > Plant litter >...
AGCGCAGCGCTTAGGGCATGCCCCTGCTCTATTTAGGAGCGAGCCCCCTTTGTACCTCTTCTCTCCCTATCTTAGTGTAGCTAAAATAGAGCTAACTTATCCCATTAATTGCACCCTAGCATCCCATGCGTAAAGACTAAGCTCGTTATTACAGTTCTTTAATAGTTTGTACTTCTAGTAGTGCTAGTTTTAAAAGTTTAACGTAGAATACTAGGTGTATCTTATATAAAGCTAGTAGCTTAAGTTTATAATTAACTAGTCCTATTTAAGCTAGAACTTTAAATAAACTTATTTTAAAACTATTAAGTTTATTACATTGTTTTCTTATTAGTAGATCTTTTTATAAAAGGTAAACTTTATCTTCCTTTTAAAAGGTTAGTTTTATAATCCTTTTTTTATCTACTTATTTTTACATTTTCCTTATAGATTTGTTAATATTTTAAACTATTTATTTATAAATCTAGCTAATTTATTCTGCCTTAATTTAGGCTTTTTTAGATAAACTTATAGAGTTGTTTATTAGTTCTTTAAGTTATAGTTTATAGCTATAATTCGCGAAGAAAGGTAAGAAACTTGTTATTAATAATTTAGCGCTATTATATATAAACTATGCTATTAGCAGGAACTCTACCTAATTATCTTATTATTTATTAACGTATATTTATAAAAATTATTTAATTATTTAATTTATTTATTTTGTTTATCTATTAGTTTTAAAGTGTCTTGCTATTAATAAATTAAGCTTTATTTTAACTTTATTTTATAAGGTTTACTAAAACTCTAAAGTAAAGAGTTTATCTTTATTAGTAATAAACTTATCTAGAACTTTAAAATCTAACATAATAGCCTTAATAACTATGTATGCTAGGTCTAGTAAGTTAATTTTCTTACTAACTAAAATAAATTTAATGTATTTTAGAAATCTTTTAATAATAATAAGTATTACGTTACATTTCTACTTAGTACTAGGTTTAATAAAGTTTAGTAATTTAATAATAAAGTCTATAGTAACTTTACTCTAGAGGCATTATAGTAATTTCTGTAGTTATAGTAAACTATATAACTTATGTTTTTTAATCTTATTTCTTTAGCATTTATTATACTTACGTATAACTTTTTATATTTCCTTTTTAAGCTATGCTACTAAATAGTATTATAAAACTTTATTAATTAATAAGCTAACGCCTAAGTGTTTAAATTTTAATAATTTATAAAGGTTTTATAAAAGCTTTTATTTTTATTTTAGTAGTACATATATTATATTATTACGTTTTACTTATTTACAAGCTTTCTATTTATAGTAGTTAAGTAGTTTAAAGTTTATAATTAAATTTTATCTTATAATTTCTTTTTAACCTTTACTAAGTTTATAAGTTATTAACTTTAATAGTCTAGCTTTCTTAAGCTTAAGATAGCTATTAGTTCCTTATTTAAAGAGTGCTGCTTTTATTAGAGGTATTAGTTTTATATAGTCTAGTTATTAACTTATTATATTTACTACTACGTTAGCTATTCCTTTAACGTGTTTTATAATAAAATTATAGCTTACTAAAATTTAATACTAATAAATTTATTTAAGCTATAATTCTTTTATAGTTATAAACTAAGTTAGGTTATAGTAGTTTGTTATAACCTTTACTTAATATTTTACTTTTAAGAGTTATGCTCTTTAGTAATAAAATAATTTAACTATTACTAAAAGTTCTTTATTATAAATGTTGTAGTTTTATTTAGCTAGTAAAGATTTATAAAAGTAGTATTTTAAGACTCTTTATTTACTATTACTATCTTATATATAAAGGACTCTTAATAAAGCCTTATTTAATGCGTCTATTTTTAATTTAGCTAGCTTTTCTAAGTTAAAGATTTATAAGAAGGGCGTTAAGGTTAAAGCTTTCTTTAGTGCTAAGAATGCTTTATCTTATTTAAGGCCTTATATAAATTTAAAGGTCTTCTTTATAATGTTTAAAAGTAGCGTAGTAATTTTTAAGTAGCCTTTAATAAACCTTCTTAAGAAGTTTATAAATCTTATAAAAGAGTATACTTCTTTAACTAAAGTAAGTGTTAGCTAGTTATAAATAAGTGCTAGTTTCTTTAAATTAACTTTTATTTTATTTCTTAAGATTATACATCTTAGGTACTTAGTTTTTATTATGTAGAATTTGCTTTTATCTTAAGTAACTTATAAGCTATATTCTCTAAGTTTAGCTAAAACTAGCTTAACTTTCTCTTTATAATCTTTTAGAGTTTTATTAGTGTATATTAGTATGTTATTAAAGTATATAAGTATAAATACTTTAAGGTACTTATTAAGTGCTACGTTAAAAATAGCTTAAAAGGTTACTAGTGTGTTAGTTAATTTAAAGAGTATAACTATATATTTAAAGAAGCTAAAAGCTATTTTAAAGGCTATTTTTTATTTATAGCCTTTTACTATTTATATTTTATAAAAACCTTTCTAAATATTTAATTTAGTGTAGTATATAAATTCTTTAATTTAAAGTATTATGTCTTTAATGTTTAGTAATAAATATCTGTTTTTCTTAGTTTTATTATTAAGTTATTAGTAATTAATGTAAAGTTTAATTTTACCTTCTTTCTTTAGTATAAAGAGTATAGCTAAAGTAAAGGGACTTTTACTATATTATATAAATTCTTATTCTAAATTTAGCTTAAGTTATTTCTTTAGTTTTTATCTTTTACTTTTAGTTATAAGTTTTACTTTAACTAGTACTTAGTCTTTTAAGCGTGCATTATTAACTAGCTTTATTTTATAATCTTATAGTTTTTGTTTTAAAAGTGTCTTAAGTTCCTTCTAGTTCTTAAATAAGTCTAAGAAGTTAGCGTAATCCGCAGGTATTTTGCCTAGTTATAGTGTAGCTTCTTCCCTTAGTGCGTTCTTTAGTTTTATAGTAACTGCGTAAATTACGTCTTCTAGCCTTCGTTTCTTAAGAAGCCTATTTATATTGTAGGTAGAGACTTTACGTAAAGAGCTTATTACTTGCTTTACTAGTCTTCTTAAAAGTTTAACCCCTACTATACGCTATACTAGGTGTTGTTTTATAACTTCCTTTATAATAAAATTAATTATTAAGTTATAGCGTAAGAGCTAGTTATAACTTATAATAATATCTAGTTGTCTTATTTTTATAATGTTTATGCGTAGGTTTTCTTGCATGGTATTAATGTCTATAAAAACGGTGTTAGTTTTATACTATATGTATTTATTTTATTTACTTATTAATTAGCTATTACCTAGTTCTATAGCGCGAGGGATTTATTTTAGTTTTATTAAAATCTTATAATCTTTTACCTAATGTTTTAAAATAAATGTAGTGTTTACTTTTAAGTTAATTAAGGCTCTTACCTTTATCCTAGTAATAAGGATATTAATGTAGATTTATTTATTAACTAGTTAAGCTTTTACTACTACTACTTTCTCGCGTAGAGCTATATTACAAGGGCTGTAACTTTTTTTATTATCTTTTTAAGTTTCTAAGGAAAGTAACCTACGCCTTATTTATTTAAAAGGTGCGTAAGGTAAGCATTAGTATAGTAGTAACTCTAGTTTATTATATTATATTCTCTATTAAGGAAGTAATTTAATCTCTTAGCGTTTAAATGTACTATACACTTGCTATTATAGCATTAATTTTATAGTAACTCCTTATAAAGTGCTACGTGTCTTGCTTTAGCTATAGCTTTAAGTTTATTCTTTATTTATTTAATTTCTACATAGTAGAGGTATATAGCAGCAAACTTACATTAGCTATTAAAAAGAGACTTATGTTTTCTTTCTAAGTAAAACGTGCGTTATTTTACTTATTTATGTAGTTTATAGTTGTTATCTTTGCATAATTACTAATCTATAGTTTTATAAGAGTAGCTAGTTTTTAAATAAAGTGTCTGCAAGATTTTACATAATAATGTTTCTTTGCTAGCAGGTTATAGTCTGTTGCATCCTAACTAAGGCCTTATAGCTTTTTCTAGAAGTAGTAAAATAAGTAGCTTCCTAGCTTATTTATAAAGGTAGTGTATTAATACTATTCTAGGAGTTTATAGTTAGTATTTATTTTTATATATATGTAGCTATTATCTTTGCATATTTTAACATTTACTATAAATTTATTCTTACCTAACTTTCTTTTCTACTTTAGTAGTTTAGGGAACTAGCTTATAAGATGTTTTACTTTAACATGTATTATGCACGTGTTCTTAGTACATTTATACTATTAAGAGTTTATTAAGCACGTGTTTTCTTTTATACTTATAGTAGTCTTTATGTTATAAAACGTTATACTATCTATGCTTTATAAGCGTGTAATATTAGTTTAGCTAATTTTATCTTTAAATTCTTCTTCTAGCGCCAGTTTAGCAGGCTAGCTTTTTTATTATTATAGATGTTATTTTTAAAGTTATTAAAGGCTTAAGTACTATTCTTAATTTTATTTTAGCGTAAGGTAGCTTTTATTACTACTTATTTTATATGTTTATTTCTTAATACTATAGCTTTTTAATACGGGGTGCTGCAGGTAATTTAAAGGTAAGTTTTAGCTCTACATACTTAACATAATTTATTTTTAGTGTTTACTTTAATGCTTCTCTACGTGAAAACATTAAGTACTATAGTAATTATGCTAAACTTAGCAGGCGTATTTAAGGGTTTAGTAAGGTAATCCCTAGTAAAATGTTTAAGTTTTTTATAATAGAAGCATGCGCCTTTTTTATAACGTTAGTTCTTTTTCTTATAGTCTTTATTCTTAGATTTCTTTTAAAATTTATTTTTACTAAAGCTTCTCTTGCTATTTTATATAGTAATTCTAGCATTAGTTATTTAAGTATTACTATTATAGTCCTTTTTCTTATATTAGCGTTATTTCTTATAAAAATGTTAAGGTTATATTTCTCTTTATTTTTATTACTTTTTATAAGCTTAAAAGTTAATAAATGTAGTAATTCTTACTTAGTTTAAAAGTATTTTTAGTTTTAGTACTTTAGTAAGTTCGTCCTTTAAGCTTTTTATTAGTTTATTATAAAAGTATTTTCTTAAGGCACTATTATCTTTAATATTTATTTTTATACTAAGTACGTTAAATCTTGCTATATATGTTTAGATATTATATTCTTTTATAGTAAATTTTTCTATTTTCTTTATAGCTTTTAATTATTTATTAACATTTTTATATTTTTTTTTATAGCTATTATAAAGTTATCTTAAGATGTAAATATAATTTAAATATTTAATTTAATCTTATATTTACCTTTAAAATATTTTATAAAGTATAGTTAAATTTATTAACTTACTTTCTTTTTAAAGTTTTAAGTTGTGTTAGTAATTTTAAGTATATTAGTTATAAAGTTTTCTTATTTTATAATTTCTTTTTTTTTAGTTACTATTAAAAATGCGTTAAGTTCTATAAAAGTTTTTAAAATAGCTCTAGGCGTTTAGTCTTTAGCTTAGTAGTATAAGTTAGTTTTATAAAAAAGCGTTTATTAAAGTACTTATTCTTTATAGTTTTAAGCTAGTTAATTCTTATTTACATGCTTATAATAAGGTTTATTACTAAAGGAGGTTCCTTAGAACTAGCGTTGTTATTAAGGGGTTGTTCTTAAGATCCTTAAGGTTAGTTACCTAAGGGTACTAAGAAGTTGTTATTATTCTCTTAAAGAGGTCCGTTCTAACTAAACGTTAATTATTATAAAGGTTATTTAATTAACGTCTTATTTATCTATCTAGCTGATTAGGGAAGACTTGTAATAAGGGTAATGTTAGCTTATTAGCTAATAAAAGGTGTATGTGCTAAGTTTACTAAAGTTTTAAAATAAAATAATAAAGTAATTAATAATAAACTTTTAAGGATTATTATATTTTACATAAAGCTAAATAATAAAGTTCTAAAAATAAGGTTATGTATTAAGTAATAACTATAAAGATTTATTTATTATAAGGTTAAGCCTCCTTAATATACTAACCTTTAATCTGTTAGTCCTGTTAGCTAAGATAAGACTAATAATAGTCCTGTCTGCTAAGGTAAGACTATGTTATGTAACTAGCAGTAGTTCTATCTACGTGTATAAGACTAAGTCACGTAATTATTAAAACTTCTAAGGGCTAGGGTACTAATTAGTCTACGTGTAGTTAGGTAGTATAAGGTAACTACCTAGGTACAAGCTAAATCGTAACATTATATAAGGCTTAAAATAAGAAGAAGCCTTTTTAGCACTAAAGAAAGCCTTTACCTTAACAACCTTTTTATAAATCTTTAACCTAGAAAATCTAGCTAAGATAAAAATAAACGCATTAAATAAGGCTTTATTAAGAGTTCTTTATATATAAGATAGTAATAGTAAATAAAGAGTCTTAAAGTATTACCTTTATAAATTCTTACTAGCTAAATAAAACTATAACATCTATAATAAAGAGCTACTAGTAAAACTTAAATTATTTTAACATTAAAGAGCATAACTTTTAGAAGCAAAACACTAAGTTAAAGTTATAATAAACTACTATAACTTTACCTAATTTATAACTATAAAAGGATTACAGCTTAAATAAATTTATTAGTATTAAATTTTAGTAAGCTATAACTTTATTATAAAACACTGTAAAGAAATAGCTAATATAGTAGTAAAGGTAATAAGTTAATAGCTTAACTATATAAAACTAATACCCTTAACAAGAGCAGCTTTATTTAAATAAAGAAACGATAGCTATTTTAAACTTAAAAAAGCTAAACTAGCAAAGCTAATAACTTATAAACTAAGTAAAGGTTAAAAAGAATTTATAAAATAAAACTTAATTATAGACTTAAAATTACTTAACTACTATAGATAAAAAGCTTATAAATAAGTAAAAAGTACTAACATAATTTATATACTATAAAAATAAAAATAAAAGCTTTTATAAAACTTTTATAAACTATTAAAGTATAAACACTTAGGTGTTAGCGTATTAATTAATAAAGTTTTAAAACATTATTTAATAACACATATTAAGAAGGAAGTATAAGAAGTTATACGTAAGTATAATAAATGTTAAAGAAATAAAATATAAAGATATAAGCCTTATAGTTTACTATAACTACATAAATTACTATAACGCTTATAAAGTAAAGTTACTATAAACTTTATTATTAAGTTACTAGACTTTATTAAACTTAGTACTAAATAAAGATGTAACGTAATACTTATTATTATTAAAAGATTTATAAAATTTATTAAATTTATTCTAGTTAGTAAGAAAATGTTATAACTTACTAAACTTAGCATACATAGTTATTAAAGCTATAATGTTAGATTTTAGAGTTTTAAATTAATTTATAATAAATAAAAATAAGCTCTTTACCTTAAGATTTTAGCAAACTTTATAAAATAAGATTAAAACAAAACTTAATTTATTAATAGTAAAACACTATGTTATAATCTAGGATAGGCGGCGCTAGACTAATAAAGGCAGCTAACTATACGTAGACTAATTAAAAACCCCGCATAGAGAATAAGGACAGAACCTAAGCCTAAGGATGTTACGTAATAATTTAGCTCTACTAAGTCCCTCGTGCACTTATAGCTTTACTAAGCTATCTATGTACTTATAGTTCTACTAAGCTCTCTATGTACATAGAAAGACATATAAACTATAGTAACTACTAAGAAGTATATAAAGAGACTAAGTCTTTATAATAAATAGTTCTTTATAGTTATTACTTAATACATAACCTTATCTTTAGAATCTTATTATTTAGCTTTATGTAAAATAAAATAATCCTTAAAAGTTTATTATTAATTATTTTATTATTTTATTTTAAGACTTTAGTAAACTTAGCACGTACACTTTTTATTAGCTAATAAGCTAACATTACTATTATTATAAGTCTTCTTTAATTAGCTAAATAAATAAATAAGACGTTAATAAAATAACTACCTTAGCTTTTAAATAAGCCCTTTAATAATTAACGTTTAATTAAAATAGTCTTCTTTATAAAAATTATAATAACTTCTTAGTACTTTGAGGTAACTAACCTTAAGGATCTTAAGAATAAACCCTTAATAATAACACTAGTTTTAAAGAACTACCTTTAGTAATAAATATTATTATTAGCATGTAAATAAAAATTAATTAGCTTAAAACTATAAAATAATAAGTACTTTAATAAACGCCTTTTTATAAAACTAACTTATACTACTAAGCTAAAGACTAAACGCCTAAAACTATTTAAAGAAACTTTTATAAAACTTAACGCATTTTTTTAATAGTAACTAAAATGTTCTTTTTTATAAAATAAGAAAACTTTATAACTAATATATTTAAAATTACTAATATAACTTTAAACTTTAAAATAAAACTAAACTAATAACTTTAACTATACTTTATAAAATATTTTAAAGGTAAATATAAAAATAAATTAAATGTTAAAATTATATTTACTTTTTAAGGTAACTTTATAATAGCTATAAAAAATACATATAAAAATGTTAATAAATAATTAAAAGCTATAGAAGAAATAAAAAATCTTATTATAAAAAAATATAACATTTAAACATATATATTAAGGTTTAACGTAGTTAGTATAAAGATAAACATTAAAAATAATAGCGCCTTAAGAAAATACTTTTATAATAAACTAATAAAAAGCTTAAAGAATAAACTTACTAAAGTACTTAAACTAAAAACACTTTTAAACTAAGTAAAAATTACTACGTTTATTAACACTTAGGCTTATAAAAGGTAGTAAAAATAAAGGAAAATATAACTTTAACACTTTTATAAAAAGTAATACTAATATAAAGAAAAAGACTATAATAGTAAGACTTAAATAACTAATGCTAGAATTACTACTTAAAAATCTAAGAAAAGCTTTAGTAAAAATAAATTTTAAAAATCTAAGAAAATAAATTATAAAGAAAAGAACTAGCTTCATAAAAAAGGCGCATGCTTTTATTATAAAAAACTAAGTTACTTTACTAGAGACTACTCTATAAAACCTTTAAACACGCTAGCTAAGTTTAGCATAATTACTATAGTAAATAACGTCTTTACCTAAAGAAGTATTAAACTAAATACTATAAATAAATTATGCTAAGTATGTAAACTTAATTTACATTTTTAAAACACTAATAGCATATCTTATTAACAGGCTATAGTATTAAAGGACATTTATATAATGTAAGTAGTTAAAAACGTAGCTTTACGTTAAAATAAAATTAAAAATACATATAAAGCTTTTAATAACTTTATAAATAACATATATAATAATAAAAAAGCTTAGCTAGCTAAAAAAGCACTAAAGAAGGAAGTAACCTTTAAAGAAGAAACTAGCTAAGTTAGTATTCCACGCGCATAAAGCATTAATAGTACAACGTCTTATAAAACAAAGGCTGCTATAAGTATAAATAAAACAAAGTGCCTAGTAAACTCTTAATAGTATAAATATACTTATAACTTATATAAAGACTACTTAAGAAATAAACACTATATAAGATAGTACTCTAAGTAAACTAAAAGATAAAAAGGTTAAGCTATTTATAATTTATAGCTAATATTAACATCTGTAAAGACTATAAATGCGTATGTAAAGAAACTAATACTAAATATAAACTACTAAAATAGTACTAATATAGTAAGCTTTTAAATAAACTAAAAAGCTATTTATTTTACTACTTCTAGAAAAAGGTTTAAGGCCTTAATAAATATAAACTAAATTATGCTATCCTAGTAAAGAAACACTACTAGGTAAAATCTTACTAAACTAATTACTTAAGTATTAGCTGCTTATATAAAACTATTAACTAGTAACTATATAAAGAAGATAACTATAAATAATATAAACTAAAGAAGTAATAAGCATTTTACTTAAAAGAAAACTATATGTCTCTCTTTAATAAATAATGTAAGTTTATAAATATATGCTTTAATTATATTAAAGTTAAAATATAAAAGAAACTTAAAGCTATAGCTAAAGTTAAACTTATAGCGCTACATAAGTAAATCTAATAGTAAAAATGCTATAAAGGTAACTACATAGTACATTTAAATACTAAGTAAGATAATTACTTCCTTAATAAAGAATATAATAAACTATTATAAAGTTACTACTATATTAACGCTTATGTAACTTACATTTTAAATAAAAAAAGATTAAGCTACTACCTTAAATAACTTTAAAAGTTATTAAAAAACGTTTTAGCTACTATGCTAACTCTTTACATAGAATAATAGTAGTAGTAAAAGCTTAAAAAGTTATTAAATAAATTTACATTAATATTCTTATTAATAAGATAAAGGTAAGAGCTTTAATTAACTTTAAAGTAAACATAATATTTATCTTTAAATAATAAGTTAAAATATATAAGATTTAGAGAATTTTAAAACAAATTCCTCGTGCTATAAAACTAATAAGTAAAGAAAATAAATACATTATATATAAAACTAAAACTATTTTTATAAACATTAATAAAACGTTAAAAGACTTACGCATAAACATTATAAAAATAAGAAAAATAAATATTATTATAAGTTATAACTAGCTAGTACGCTATAACTTAATAATTAATTTTATTATAAAGAAGGTTACACAACAATACTTAGCACAGCGCATAGTAGGGGTTAAACTTCTAGGAAAGCTAGTAGAGCAAGTAACAGGCTTACTACGCAAAGTCTTTACCTATAATATAAACAGGCTTTTTAAGAAACAAAGGCTAGAAAACGTAATTTACGTAGTCTCTATAAGACTAAAGATTACACTAAAAGAGGAAGCTACACTATAACTAGGTAAAATACCTGCAGATTAGGCTAACTTCTTAGACGTCTTTAAGGACTAAAAAGAACTTAAGACGCTTTTAGAATAAAAACTATAAAATTATAAGATAAAGCTAGTTAATAATGCACGCTTAGAAGATAAAGTACTAGTTAAAGTTAAACTTATAACTAAAAGCAAATAACAAGAACTAAAGAAATAACTTAAGCTAAATTTAAAATAAGAATTTATATAATATAGTAAAGGTCTCTTTACCTTTACTATTCTCTTTATACTAAAAAAAAAGGTAAAATTAAACTATGCATTAACTACTAATAACTTAATAATTTTATAAAGAAAAATAAATACTTACTACTAAATATTAGAAATATAATACTTTAAATTAAGGAATTTATATACTACACTAAATTAAATATTTAAGAAAGATTTTATAAGATATAAATAGTAAAAAGCTATAAATAAAAAATAGCTATTAAAATAGCTTTTAGTTTTTTTAAGTACATAGTTATGCCCTTTAAATTAACTAACGCCTTAGTAACCTTTTAAGCTGTTATTAACGCAGCACTTAATAAGTACTTTAGTGTATTTACACTTACATACTTTAATAACATACTAATATACACTAAAAGAACCCTAAAAGACTATAAATAAAAAGTTAAGCTAGTTCTAGCTAAACTTAAAGAATATAGCTTATAAGTTACTTAAGATAAAAGCAAATTCTATATAATAAAAACTAAGCACCTAAGATTTATAATCTTAAGGAATAAGATAAAAGTTAATTTAAAAACACTAGCCCTTATTTATAACTAGCTAACACTTACTTTAGTTATAAAAGTATAATTCTTTATAAAATTTATAAACCTTCTAAGAAGGTTTATTAAAGGTTACTTAAAAATTACTACGCTACTCTTAAACATTATAAAGAAGACCTTTAAATTTATATAAAGCTTAAAATAAGAAGAAGCCTTCTTAGCACTAAAAGAAGCTTTTACTTAAACACCCTTTTTATAAATCTTTCACTCTAAAAAACTAGCTAAATTAAAGATAAACGCATTAAATAAAGCTCTCTTAAAAGTCCTTTATACGCAAGATAATAATAGTAAATAAAGGGTTTTAGAATACTACTTATCTAAATTCTTACTAGCTAAATAAAACTATAACATTTATAATAAGGAACTTCTAGTAATAGTTAAATTATTTTATTACTATAGAGCATAACCTTTAAGAGTAAAGTATTAAGTAAAGGTTATAATAAACTACTAT
>Ga0247735_1000865_pt1 | contig 12009 bp, 10 predicted proteins | sample UWRJL178409R2_FD_180934 | JGI IMG/M metagenome (GOLD analysis project Ga0247735, IMG submission 180934) | Plant litter microbial communities from Arlington Agricultural Research Station in Wisconsin, United States - UWRJ-L178-409R-2 | ecosystem: Environmental > Terrestrial > Plant litter >...
GACGCCATGCCCCGCATGCGGGATGATCGATCAATGGCAGATCATGGCGAAGGCAAGGCATCCGGCTGGTTGGAGCGCCAGGTCTCACGGGTACTCAAGAAGCAGGGCGACGTGATCGAGACGACGGCCGAACAGGCCGCAGCCCACGATGTGCTGAACATGCTCGAGGTGCTCGGCGTGGTGATGCTCGAGGTGGGCCAGGCCACCAATGATGTCGAGGAGTCACTGCGGGCCATCGCCAAGGCCTACAAGCTGACGGATGCCCGCACCATCGTTCTTCCGACCGTCATCGTTCTGCAGTCCGAGCAGGCCGGTGGCGAGGTGAGGATCCAGTCCGCCCGCGTCGCCGGGGGCCGCCTCGACCAGGCCGGCGCCATCGAGGTGCTGACCGCGAAGGCCCTGCGAGCCGAGGTGACCCCGGCCGAGGCGATCGCGGAGGCACGCCGCATCCGCTCGGCACGTCCGCGGTTCGGTCCCTGGCTCACGCTGGTCGGTCATATCGTGCTCACCGTCGGGTTCGGAATGGTGATCAACCCGACGGCGCAGGCGATCCCGATCTACATCGGGCTTGGCGCTGGCGTCGGTGGACTGGTGCTGCTCAGCCGCAAGATCCCCGGGCTCAGCGCGACGATTCCGGTGGTCGCCGCCTTCGCGGTCACCCTGGTCACGACCCTCGTGCTGGTGCATGTCGTCGGAGGGGAGCCGCTCAAGATCATCGCACCGCCGCTCGTCTCCTTCCTGCCGGGCACGACCCTCACCATCGCCGCCATCGAGCTGACCAGCAACCAGGTCGTCGCCGGGGCGAGCCGCGTCGTCTACGGGGTCGCTCAACTGCTGCTGCTCGTCTTCGGCGTCTATGCGGCCTCCACGGTCGCGGGCACGATCCATGCCAGCGCCGTACAACCGACCCTCGGCCCGTGGGCGGGAATCGTGGGGGTGGCGCTCGTGGCGGTGGGCTTCACCCTGTTCATGTCGGCGCCGAAGGGCGCACTCCCCTGGATCTTCCTCAGCCTGGTGGCCTGTTACGGCGCGCAGGCGCTCGGCGTGCTCGCTCTGGGCCCGGCGCTGTCCGGCTTCTTCGGAGCGGTGGTGGTGGCGCCGTTCGCGCGCGTGGCGAGCAGGTTCCGCACCTCACCGCCCGCCGCGGTGATGAGCCTCGCCAGTTTCTGGCTGCTCGTGCCCGGTGCGCTCGGCTTCATCGGACTCACGGGCGTGTTGCAGGGCGGCACTGGCGGCGTGACCGCCCTCACCACCGCGGGTATCTCGGTGCTGGCCATCGCCCTCGGCGCCATCGTCGGTGTCAGCCTGAGCCGCGACGGTGGACGCCTGCTCCGCCTCGCCCGGAGAAAATGATGGGTACGCGAAAATGATGGGCTACCTCGCGCCCGACAGCGACGCCGCGATCGCCGCCCTTGCGGCCGCGACCCAGCCCCTGGAACGTCTGGCCGCCATCCGCGCCGCCATCGCGGCTCTCGAAGCGGACCCGGCCACGCTCCAGGCGGTTCGGGATGCCCGGGCCGACGGTGCGGACTGGGTGACGGTCGCCGAGGCTGCCGGGCTCGGCACCGCGGCGGCGAAGTGGCGCTGGCAGGGAACGGACGCGGAGATCGCCGCCCGCGCTGAGGCCGGACGCAAACGCTCTGCACGACCGAGCAGCGTGCCGACGGACCTGCCCGGGATGTCGGTCGCCGAGGCCGCGCGCAGCCTGGGTGTCAGCGCGCAGGCGATCTATCTTCGGGTCTCCCGAGGTCAGCTCCGCGCCGAGACGGTCGAGCTCCCCGACGGACGCACGTACAAGCGGGTCTTCCCGAACGATTGACGTGCGGCGGGTTATCCACAGCTGACGAGCTCGGCCGTTATCCACAGATGGCGCTCGGGAGGCCCCGGAGCGGCCGACACGTTCCTAGTGTCGTGAACCGGCGCCGGACATCCGTGCGCATTCGTCGAGGGGAGCCGTTCCGATGTCAGTGCACAGCCCGTCAGCCCGTCGCCACCGCTCGCGCATCGCGCTCTGGATCGCGACCGTCGTTCTCGTCGCGGGCGGGATGCTCGCCGGCGTCACCGCTCTTCCGCTGTCCGCCCACGCCGCGACCCTGGGACCCGGCTACGAGTGGGAGGGACGGTCGCCCGTCTGGCATCTCGGCGGCTATCTCGACCCCGACGGTACGGTCAGCTATTGCATCGACCCGGGCAGGCCGAGCCCGCTCGACAAACCGACCACCGACGCCGGTGTGGTCGGGCAGGTGAACGGCCTGAGCGAGACCGCGATGATCCAGTTGAACTCGCTCCTCGCCCGGCACGGGAACACCACGGACGATACGACCGCCGCAGCCGTGGCGATGGCGGTGTGGAGCATCGCGAGCACGGCGGGCTATCAGGCGGAGGGCGGCGACGCGTACGTGCTGCAGCGGGCGCCCGCGGAGTTGCGCCCGTCGATCCAGGCGCTCGCCGATCAGTTCCGGGCCGAGGCGACCGCCTACGTGCCGCCGGCGGGCTCCCTCAGCTTGACGCTGACCATCGACGCGACCAGCGATTTCACCGGCTATCTGGACGTCACCACCACCCCGGCCGAGGCCTCCGGCACTGTCACGCTCTCCAACGGGGTGTTCGCCGACACGGGCAGCCCCACGCGTGCGGCCGTCGCCGGTGGGGCCCACCTGGCCGTGAAGGCCGTGCCGCCGTCGAATGGCGCCCCGTACCGGATCACCGCGAGTAGCGACGACTTCACGGCACCCGGTGGCCCCGCAGGCACGGTGCATCTATACACGACGCCCGGCGCGCAGACGCTGACCGCGTCGGGCGCGATGCGCTCGCTCGTGTTCTCCGCCACCGCGACGGATGTCCGCGACCGCCTGGTGCCGCCGCCTCCCGCGCCCCCGGCTCCCGCTCCGACCTCGCCGCCGCCGGCCGCGGTCCACCGGCTCCCGATCGTGAGCGGCTGAGCCGTGGGTCTCTCGCGAGCAGCGCTCGTGGTCGTGCTGGTCGCTGCCGGGTCCACGGTGGCGCTGCCGACGGCCGCCGTCGCCCTGGCGCGGCACGCCCCGGCGGCGGCACAACCGCAGGTCAGCTCGACACAGGGGCCCCCATCGCACACGGCGGCGGCTGCTGCTGCGGCATCGGCATCGGGATCGGCAGCGTCGCCAGCCGCTTCAGCACCCTCCCCCGTCGCGGCCGCGCCGGTCGACCTCGCCGCGCTCCCCGAGGCCCGCTACGACGCGGTGATCCCGGGCCTGCACGGGTACTCCTCCCCGCTGGTGCCCGAGCTGTCCCGGGTGGCGTACTCGCTCCGTGCAGACGCACCACTCTCGGCGGAACCCGGAGGGGCCCCGATCGCCCGGTTCGCGGCGAAGAACTTCCTCGATGAGCCCACGGTCGTGGTGCGGGTCGCCCTCCGGGGGCGGTGGGCGCTCGTGCTCACCCCGGCGCGGTCGGCGCTGCCATCGCGGAGCGGTGGCGCGGCTCCGGCGCAGACCGCCGGCTGGGTCCCGGTCGAGACGCTCGTGAACCCGGTGACGCTCCCCCGGCGCATCGTCATCTCGCTGTCGCGTCAGGAGCTGGCGATCGTGGCCGAAGACTCGGTGGAGCAGAGTTTCGCGGTGGGCGTCGGAACGGCATCCACTCCGACCCCGCACGGCGTCACGGGATACCTGCAGGCTCGCTACCTCGATCCCGAGCAGAATCAGAGCCGCTATCCGGTGCAGCTGAGCTCGCTGCACTCCGCCGCAGCCGACGAGCCCTTCGGTGGCACCGACGGTGGCCTGATCGGGGTCCACTACCAGCGCACCGCGACCGGCGCGGTCTCTCACGGCTGCGTGCGGCTGACCGCCGAGGCGGTTCGGGCGGTCGACTCCCTCCCGCTCGGCACACCGATCACCATCACCGAATGACCCGCCGATGGAGGGCATGCTCAGCCTCGGGCCGATCAGCGTCGTACGCTGGATCAATGCCTCAGAACCCTCACCAGCCCCGTGGCCGGGCGAGCCTCGAGGTGCTGCGTGCGGAGGCGCACGAAGAACTGGACACGGTGATTCACGAGCGGCTGCTGTCGGGCGAGGATCCGTGGGCCTTCATGGAGGAGCTTCCGACGGTCGACGAGATGGTCGTCTATCTGCTCCGCGCCGACGCGATCAATGCGAACGACGGGGTGCGCCCGTCGCCGGCCCGCGACTACCGCGTCCTGCGCCAGATCGCGCTCGAGCATCCGGCTCTCACCCCGACGGTGTGGCGGCTGATCGGTGAGCACGGGGTGAGTGCTCCGCATCCGCTCCGCACCGCGCAGTAGCCCGCTCGTGCGATGCTGTCACACCCCCGTGGGACGATAGACGGATGTCGCCCGAGGTCGCTCCGCTGGTGGACGTCGTCGACATTTCCCGCCTCGTCGGCCGCACCTCGTTCCAGCGCGGGCAGAGCTACTCCCGCGGTGGTGCCGTCGACGAGATCAGCTGGGATCCGGAGAGTCGGCGCCTCTCCGGCCGCGTGCGCGGCAGCTCAGCTCAGCAGTACCGCGTGCGCGTGTCGCTCGCCGAGACCGGTGGCGACTTCGCCACGCCGAGCAGCAGCGCCTGCAGCTGCCCGATGGCCTTCGACTGCAAGCACGTCGCCGCACTGATGCTGGCGAACAACGCGACGATCCTGCGCGGTCGTGGCGGCATCGGCGAGCTGCGCGAGCGCACCGGCACGGCGACAGAACAGCCCGCCGACGGTGCCGCAGAGAACACCGCCGATGCAGAAACCGGCATCGCCGCGGGCGGTCAACCCGAGTGGAAGACGGCGATGGTGGCGCTCGCCGGCACACCGGGTGCCCCCGGCACCCGCGCGACCGAACTCGGGCTGCTGCTGGAGCTGAGAGAACTCATCCCGCGCTCCCGAAACCGCTGGAACGGCCCGGTGGCCCAGACCGCGACGGCCGCGGACGGCGCCGTGCTCCCCGGTCCCTACCGCCTAGCCGTGCGACCGGTCATCCGCAGCGCGACCGGAAACTGGGTGCGGGCGAACGTCACGTGGAACACGCTCGCCTATCAGGTCAACCGGCTCGAACTGAACGCGGAGACCCTCCGCTGGTTCGCCCAGTTCGCCGCGCTGCACCGCTCCACCCGGGAGACGTACACGACCCAGGAGCCGGACTGGCTCTACCTCGACGATTTTCAGAGCCCCCTGCTCTGGCGGCTGTTCGCCGATGCCGCGACCCTGGGCATCCCGTTGCTCACGGGCAAGAAGGAGACCGCTGTCGAGGTTGGCGATGGCGCGACCCTCGGAATGGATGCGCGGACGGATGCCGACGGCAGCCTGCACCTGAGCGCGGCCGTCACGGTCGATGGCATCGAGCATCCGATGTCCACGGTCGGCGCCGTCGGCGACCACGGCGTGTACGTCTGGCAGCTCACACCGCGAATCGCCTTCACACTCGCCCCCACCGTGGAGCGGTTCACCGAGCGCCAGCGCGCGTTGCTCGACCGCCGAGACGATCTCGTCGTGCCCGCGGTCGACGTGCCCGAGTTCGTGCGGGACTACTACCCGGCGCTCAGTCGGAGCATCGCCGTGCGCAGTTCCGACGGGTCGGTGTCGCTGCCCGAGGTCGCTCCCGCGGCGCTCGTGCTCACGGTCAGGTTCGGTGGCGACTCCGGTTCCGGATCCGGATCCGCGACAAAGCTGTCGAAGCGGGCGACGAGCGCCGACCACGAACCCGACCAGGTGCTGCGGATCGACTGGTCGTGGCGCTACGGCGATCTCGACCTGCCCTTCGCCTCGACCGACTCCGCCCGCGACCTCGATCTGCGCGACGCTGCCGAGGAGGCGGCGATCCTCGACCGTGCCCACCGCCTGTTCCCGGTGCGACCGGTGCGACTCGCGGGACTGGAGGCCGCGGAGTTCGCCGATCGCATCCTTCCCCGCCTCGAGGAGCTCGACGGGCTGATCGTCGAGACCACCGGGCACAGGCCCGACTACCGCGAACTCACCGAGACCCCGACGCTCGTGGTGAAGACGGTGGAGACGGAACACCGCGACTGGTTCGACCTCGGCGTGTACGTCACCGTGCAGGGCCGCGACGTTCCGTTCTCCCCACTCTTCACCGCCCTGGTGAAGGGAGAGAAGAAGCTGCTGCTGGTCGACAATTCCTACCTGTCGCTCGACCAGCCGGTGTTCGACGAGCTCCGCCGATTGATCGAGGAGGCCGGCGAACTCGATGAATGGGAGACCGGGCCGCGCATCAGCCGGTATCAGGCCAGCCTCTGGGCAGACTTCGAGGACCTCGCCGACGAGACCGAGCAGGCGGTCTCCTGGCGCGAGACCGCGAGCGGGCTTCTCGCCGTGCACTCGGTGGGTCATACAGCCCTGCCCTCCGCCGTCGACGCGACCCTGCGGCCGTACCAGCAGGACGGCTTCGACTGGCTCGCCTTCCTCTGGCGGCAGCGGCTCGGCGGCATCCTCGCCGATGACATGGGGCTCGGTAAGACCCTGCAGACCCTGTCCCTCATCGCCTACGCACGTTCGGACGCGGAGATCGGCGCACCGTTCCTCGTCGTCGCCCCGACCTCGGTGGTGTCCACCTGGCAGGCCGAGGCGGCCCGCTTCACCCCGCAGCTCGTGGTGCGCGCCGTCACGGTGACGGAGGCCAAGTCCCGCACGACGGTGGCCGACCTCGCCGCCGGCGCGGACATCCTGATCACCTCGTATGCGCTGTTCCGTCTCGACTTTGCCGCATACGGCGGGCTGGAGTGGGCCGGCCTGATCCTCGACGAGGCGCAGTTCGTGAAGAATCACGCCTCCAAGGCGCACCAGTGCGCCCTCGACCTGCGGACTCCGTTCAAGCTCGCCATCACCGGCACGCCGATGGAGAACAGCCTGCTCGACCTGTGGTCGCTGCTGCAGATCGTCGCACCCGGACTGTTCGCCTCCTCGCGCCGATTCTCCGAGGAGTATGTGCGGCCGATCGCGGCCGGGGCAGGTCCCGAGCTGTTGGCGAAGCTGCGGCGGCGCATCCGTCCGCTGATGATGCGCCGCACGAAGGAGCTGGTGGCACCCGAACTGCCGGCCAAGCAGGAGCAGGTGGTGGAGGTCGAGCTGGCGCCACGGCATCGCGCGCTCTACGACACCTTCCTGCAGAAGGAGCGACAGAAGCTGCTCGGATTGATCGAGGATCTCGATCGCAACCGCTTCATCGTGTTCCGCTCGTTGACGCTGCTGCGCATGCTCAGCCTCGACGCCTCTCTGGTCGACGAGCAGTATGCGAGCATCCCGTCATCGAAGCTCGACGTGCTGTTCGATCAGCTCGAGGATGTGATCGCCGAGGGGCATCGCGCGCTCGTCTTCAGCCAGTTCACGTCGTTTCTCGGCAAGGCGGCGGACCGCATGACCGCCGCGGGCATCGCCTACGAATATCTCGACGGGTCGACGCGCAGACGCGCGGATGTCATCCAGGCTTTCCGCGACGGCGACGCGCCGGTCTTCCTGATCAGCCTCAAGGCCGGCGGATTCGGGCTCACGCTCACGGAGGCCGACTACGTCTTCCTGCTCGATCCGTGGTGGAATCCGGCAGCCGAGAGCCAGGCGATCGACCGCACCCATCGCATCGGGCAGACGCGGTCGGTCAACGTCTATCGCATGGTCGCCAGCAACACCATCGAGGAGAAGGTGATGGCGCTGAAGGCGAAGAAGGCGAAGCTGTTCGACGCGGTGATGGACGACGAGGCCCTGTTCGGCTCGGCGCTGAGCGCGGACGACATCCGCGCTCTCCTGGAGTGACCAGCCGGAGTGATCAGCTGGAGTGATCAGGCGGGGCTGAAGAAGGCGCCCAATGCTCGGCTGAGCGCGTGCGGGTCGTCGACACCGCACAGCTCCCGAGCGGAGTGCATGCTGAGCAGCGGGATGCCGATGTCGACCGTGCGAATCCCCAACCGGGTCGCCGTGATCGGCCCGATCGTCGACCCGCAGGGCACCGCGTTGTTCGACACGAACTCCTGGTAGGCGACGCCGGCCCGCGCGCAGGCGGCCGCCCACTCGGCCGCGCCGCCGGCATCCGTCGCGTAGCGCTGATTGGCGTTGATCTTCAGCAGCGGGCCGCCGTTCACGAGCGGTCGGTTCACCGGGTCATGGCGATCCGGGTAGTTCGGATGGATGGCGTGGCCGGCATCCGCCGAGAAACACCAGCTGCCGGCGATGGCCCGGGCACGCGTGACCGGATCGGGGCTGAGCCGCGCGAGCACGTCGGCGAGGAATGGGCCGGCGGCACCGGATCGCGTCTCGCTGCCGACCTCCTCGTGGTCGAAGGCGGCGAAGATGGAGATCGAGTCGACGGGAGCCGGCGCGGCGATCAGCGCGCTGAGCCCCGCGTGCACCGACGAGAGGTTGTCCAACCGTCCGCTCGCGAACAGCTCGCCGTCGAGCCCGAAGACCTGGCCGGGATTGGTGTCGGCGACCACCACGTCGTAGCCGGCCACCTCGTCGCCGCGGCGCCCGGCGAGACGGGCGAGGGCGCCGACGATGTCGGAACTCCCCGGTCCGCCGATACCGATCACCGGGTTCAGCTGCTGCTGCGGATTGAGCCTGAGTCCGTCGGAGTTGACGCCGCGATCGAGGTGGATCGCCAGCTGCGGGATACGCAGGAAGGGTCCGGTGCGCACCAGCACGGTACTGCCGTCGGTGAGGGCGAGCCGCCCGGCGAATTCCAGTTCGCGGTCGAGCCACGAGTTGTAGAGCGGCCCCCCGTAGACCTCCACGCCGGCCTGCTGCCAGCCGAAGGCCGAGGTGCTCGGCTTCGGCTTGAGCTTGAACCCGGGCGAATCGGTGTGCGCGCCGACGATGCGGAACGGCAGCGGATCCGTGCTGCCAACGGATGCCGGGGTCGCCCAGGCGATGATCGCCCCGTCGCGCAGAACATAGTGCGCGCCCGTGCCCGCGCCGCCGTCATCCGTTGCCCAGTCGTCCGTCTCGTCCAGCGCCGTGAACCCTGCCGCGTCGAGCCGGCGAGCGGCCTCGGCGACCGCGTGGAACGAGGAGGGGGACGCGGCGATGAACGCGGCGAGGTCATCGAGGTGGGCCAGAGCGGCGGTTCGGTCGGAAGCCATACCGCAATTGAAACATCCTTCGCGGTGAGCCATGGCGCCGCTAGCCTGAAGGGATGATCGATGACGCCTACCTTCGCCTCCCCGTCGACGTGGAATCGGCCACCGGTCTCGCGCGACAGGGGTTGCGGATGTCGCTGCTCGACACCGAAGACGCTGAAGCGTTCGCGCGTTGGTTCTCCGCCGTCGGGCGCGGCTTCCTCGACGGGCGGGCCGCCCCCGAGGTGATCGAGGCGCGCCGGCTGACGGCGGGCGAGCGACGGAACACGGGGGTCTGGGATGACCGGCTGCTCGATGCCGCCGTGCCGGTGGCCACCGTCGCCGGCTGGCCGATGGACCTCACGGTTCCGGGGCATCGCAGCCTTCCCGCCTGGGCGATCAGTGCCGTCAGCGTGTCCCCGACCCATCGCCGCCGCGGGATCGCCGGGGCGATGCTCGAGGCGGAACTGCGCACGACGAGCGCGCTCGGGCTGCCTATCGCCATGCTCACGGTGACGGAGGCGACGATCTATGGACGCTGGGGATTCGCGCCGGCGGCGGCCGCCGCCGAGTGGCGCGTGGACACCAGTCGCCTGCGCTGGACCGGACCGATGGTGCCCGGCAGTGTGCAGTTCGTGGAGGCGGATCGGTTGGTGGCCGACGGCCCCGCCCTGCTCGATCGGGTACGCCTCGCGACGCCGGGACAGGTCGACTTCCACGGTGTGCTGTGGGAGCGGCTCATCGCGGTCGGCGCCGGCAGCGAGGAGCAGGCGAAGACCTTCCGCTTCGTGCGCTACGACGACGAGCACGGCGTCATGCAGGGCTTCGCGGTGTATCGCCTCGAGGAGGTCACCGCGGCCACGAAGCGCGCAGTGGTGGAGCTGCACTACCTCGTGACCGCCACCGACGACGCCTACTCCGCGCTCTGGCGGTTCCTGATCGAACTCGACCTGGTCGGCGAGATCCGGGCACCGCTGCGCTCGATCGACGAGCCGGTGTACTGGCAGGTCTCCGATGCGCGGGCCGTGCAGAAGCACGACGAGCGTGACCACCTGTGGATCCGCATCCTCGATGTGCCGGCCGCACTCACCGGTCGCCGCTACCACGCCCCGGGACACTTCGTGCTCGACGTCTCCGACCCGCAGATGTACGCCGCCGGCCGGTTCTTGCTCACCGTGCAGGCCGACGGCACCGCGGTCGTCTCCGAGCTGGAGGGCGACATCCCGGGCGATGCGGATGCCGTGGCCCTGAGCGTGAACGAGCTCGGCTCGATCTACCTGGGCGGCGTCTCGGCGAGCATCCTGGCCCGCGCGGGACGCATCCAGGAGCTCACGCCCGGCGCCGCCGCGGTGCTCGACCGCACCTTCCGCGCCGCGACAACCCCGTGGCTCAGCATCTGGTTCTAACCCAAACGCACGGGGACAGCAGTTACGCCCGCGCGAACCAGGGCGGGTAGACCGCGACCTTGGGCTCGTGCATCGCGGTCTGCAGAATGTCGCGCACGGCATCCCGAGCGCGATCGTTGGCGACACCGACCAGCGCGATCTGGTCGAACGGGAAGGCGTCGCGCACCAGCAGCTCGCCTTCGAGCAGCAGCGCGTCGTCGGCGCGCAGCTTGCGCAGGGTGCGGTCGTTGGTCTCGGGGGTGGTGCCGAAACGGGTGTAGATGCTCGACGGGTCGCCGTCGGAGACCGAGATGGCGTTCTCGAGCGCGGTGGCGACCTTGACGGTGCTGACCAGGATCACGAACTCGGTGGGCGGCAGATCGCGCACGTCGCGCGACAGGCGCGGGTCGTCGGCTCCGGCGCGGATCTGCGACCAGATGGTCGAGTTCGGCGAGAGGAAGAACGGCACGTAGTCGGCGACGGTGGCACCCTCGAGGGTGATGTTGCGGCGGGCATCCCGATTCTCGGCGGACGAGGCATCCACCTCAGGGGTGGCCGGCGCCACGATCGCTCCGGCCTCGATGATGCCGGCGAGGTTCGAGATGTGGGTCACGTGGTAGAGCCGCTGCTCACCGACCTTGTGGTCGGGGGTGCCGACACCCGCGGTGCGCGGAACGGCGGGGGTGCGACGGCGAGTGGTGGTACGGGTGGTTGCCGCCACGGGGGCGACCTCCGGTTTGGCCTTCGGGTAGCAGAGGTCGCAGAGACCCGCTTCGAGACCGTGGATGCATTCGTCGGGCACAGGAGTCCTTGCTAAAAGTGGGGATGTATGGCGGCGGAACGTATCGACGCCACCCCCAACGTTACGCGGCTGCGTAGGCTCTGCGGAGCCAGTCGACAAGTTCCTCGTCGATGACGTCGGGTTCGGTGAGCCGAACACGGTGTGTCACCATGCTGTTCCAGCTACCGGATGCCGTGAAACGGTCGGTCGGGGCGGCATCCTTCAGCTTGATCCCGACATCCATTCTGTCGCCGGTCACCGCGACGATGGCGAATTTCGCGGGGCCCTTCTCCGTGGGTTTGGTCAGGCTGATGTAGGTGTTGGTCGGGGCGAGGTCCACCGGCCCGCCGACCTCGATCGCGGTGGACAGCAGCTCGTCGAAGGTCGAGCGCCACCGGGCTTTGGCGCCGGAGAACTGGGCCTCAAGCTTCTCGCCCGCCGACATGCCCGCGCCCTCGTGTTTGCCGAGCACCGCGACGATCGCCATCGCATGGCCTTTGCCGAGACCGAAGTCCTCCTGCAGCCAGGCGATGATGTCACCCGGACGTGTCGAGTCAGACAGGTAGCCCTTCTCCTTCGCCAGTCGGCGGAAGTCGTCCGGGCCGAGACCCGTTTTCGTCTTGATCGTGTCGAGGTATGCCTGAAACGTCATGACACGAGATTAGAGCCCCGGCACGTGCCTGATGTTGGATTTCACCAGCGAGACGGCCTCACCGATCCCGCCATTCAGCACCACCTTCGACAGCGCCAGCGAGAACCCCGTGACCTGCTCCCCGGTGATCGCCGACGGCAGCGAGAGCGC
>Ga0247735_1000866_pt1 | contig 12001 bp, 16 predicted proteins | sample UWRJL178409R2_FD_180934 | JGI IMG/M metagenome (GOLD analysis project Ga0247735, IMG submission 180934) | Plant litter microbial communities from Arlington Agricultural Research Station in Wisconsin, United States - UWRJ-L178-409R-2 | ecosystem: Environmental > Terrestrial > Plant litter >...
TTAGGTTCCCCTAGAAATACCATTGACCATTATTCTGGTTATACAGCAACTCACCATACCGAAGTTGAGAACCAAAGGCTCGTACATCATGGCGATGTCAAATGCCGTATTGACTGTTTCCAGTAGGAAAAGGTACAACACCTGTAGCCTGTCAGGGAGAAGTTGCTCGCAAAAAATAGGTAGGCGCACAAAAAATCGAATCCACGTTGCATCCCTATTTCTCTTATGAGCAACGAGAGGATGCTTGGTCTTGGGGCACTCACCGTTTATACGTCCTGTAATATATTAATGCCTGGATGTGTTCAATCACCAACCGTGAGCAACGTTCGCTCCCTCGAAAGCCATGTCAAGCCATACTTGGACTGCACAGACCTATACACGCAGAACAGGTTAGAGTTGGCCATCATAGGGTATATGCTCAGGCAGTACCCCATAGAGAATCGTGTTGAAGAAGACACCAAGAAGTAATGGCCCAAAACTAGAGCAGGAATGGATCAGCACGACTTACTATGGATCGCTAGTCGTTATACTTTACTCACAGTAACGAGGTATTTGGCATTGGGTCCTTGCCCATGCGAGAGATAGGAGGAACGTGAAGTCATAGCTACTGTCTCTTCTTATACTACAAGAGAATCTGGCCACTGGACTGCCATGTCGCCTTCTTATCTCCGAACGCTTGCAAATGGGATCACGCTCCTCGTCAGGGCACTACACCCGTGTGTCTGGCAAGAGTAGTAACTGTCGCTCAGGCATTCCATGTGAATTTGGTATGAGATGTTGACAAAAGAGGGCTGCCCATAATGCATAACCGCTAAAGTGATGGTTCGGATCCCGACGGTAGCACGCAAGGTCGCGTATGTGAGGATTCAGGACAAATTCCGTGGCGCCATGGCGGGAAACATCAAAATTATCGATGAATGGCTAATATTTTTCCTCCACGAAATGTCAATTCTCCAGTTCCCAGGGCGATATCCCCTCGCGGGAATCCCAACTAAGTGTAGGTTCGATTCTTGCCTGAGATGCCCGTACAATTTTTGGAAGGGAACGAAGACTTTGCGACCCAAAGGTTTAGTCCACGCGAGTGTGGCGGGGAGGACACTCTAACCTTCCAAGTTAAGAAGTTTCCCAAGAGGCATCGTCATCGATATCTTCGCAAATAGCCTACCGAGTGTGGAGAAATCTCGGACTTCGGAGCTTTAGACTAGTGCGAGGCGAATACTCAAATGTGGGTGGTCGAGCAATGGTTGTGATTAAAGATGGGCACGCATATGATGCGTTCAAGTCAGAGCCACGAAAATAAACCGTGATACAGGTGAATGTAAAGTAAAGAAATTATGTGAAGTAGCAAGGAGAAATAAAGAGAGTTCAAAAGTTTGCGGTAGAAGATAAACACAGGAAGTCCATAGGGCAGGGGAAAAATTATGTAAATGAAATGCAAATATGAAGTCCATGTTAATGCAATGAATAATAACGGGGACAAGAGTCGGCACTGTGGGTGGTGAAAGTATTGGTGAGGTAAGGAGCGTGAAGTCCTGGCATAAAATGCCGGATTGCATGTGCATATAGCGCGGCACCAGCGAACCGCGGTGATAGACGACGAAAAGGTCAAGGATCCCAAACAAATGGGTCCATGGGCATGAGCATGAGCCATGTCATCCAAACTAGAGAGGATGCAGAGGGTAGCATGTACAATGGCTCTTAGAGCCGAAGCGCCCAGCTCGTGTACGTCGGCTGGCCAGGATGGAAGTAGAAACGAAGAAAAACGAGAGTGTTGGTGGATCATGATTGTCCATGTCCAAGTTGACGAAAAGAGGTAACATGTGTTAGCCAGCAGAATCCATGGCGAACGACGGCAGAGTTAATCAATGTCATCGGGGTTCCTCCTTGAACCTCTCTCCGCCCTCTCCTCCACGCATGATAGCTTTCATGAACGAGAAGAAGCGATCGCCGTACTCTTTCGAGGGTACCGGACTGATTTTGTGCTGCAAACAACGGCGTCAGTCTTGTATTCTTCCATTCAATCGAGGAATCAACATACCCTATCAGCTTGCATCCCCTTCCACAGATGCTCCACCTTCTTAAAGAATGTATAGGGTGTCAAGATATCGATAACGCCCAGATAGTAGACGGTGTCCATTGGTTCGTTGGCGTCGTCAGTTGCTCTTAAGCCTCCGTCGTCCTGGTAAAATAGGAACTCCTGGCGATCCCCCGTGTCCTCTTCCGGTAGGCGCACAGTATGTTTACCAAATCGTTTAGGATCAGATGAGCGCATGGCCCGACGCATGGCGATTGCATCAGGCGATTTACTGCCCGAAAAAGACGTCTTGCCGCGCCGTGTTTCTGGAAGATCAGGCTGGACAAAAGAAGATGTCAGAAATGAAAAGGGCAGGATCAGGTGGGAACCCTAAATGAGAGGAGAAGTCAAACGCACCGAAAACACCTTTAGAGTGTTTTTTCGCAGATTATCCTTGTTCCCTCGCTGCAAGTTGTGAATTCCAACCAGCAAACTATAATCCATGACATGAATGGTCTTCAAGAACTCGGCGTCTCGCCTCAACTGTTCGGTCAACAGCGCCCTTTTCTCTGGCCCCAGCTCCAGCATCTTGCCCCGGTTTATCCAGTTGAGGTCCTTCAGCACGGCACGTGGGTTTTTGGCAGCCTTCTCCTCAGAGTACTCTCGACCAACCGTACTTCCTTTCAAGTCGAATGTTTCGTGGACATCCTTATGTGGCGGGAAGAGGTTGTTCATAATGACGAAGTGGATTTTCCGCCCTCTAGGAAGCTTGACACGGTGTAAACCATAGAATCGACTGAGCAAGGTATGTGGGTTGTCCTTAGCGTATTCGTAGTATTGGGGAAGGATGCTCAAGAGGAACTTGTGCTCGGCGTGTCGAATCGTTTTGATAATGAAACGGTAGTCTCGGGAGAAGTAGAAAAAGGAGCCAGACTTTCCGGGTGAACCGAGTTCCGAGAGGATATATTTTGATGTCAGTGAGAGGAGATAGTCGGCGGGATCTAGATGGAAGATATCTTCGCGAAGATACCTAAAGACCCAGGGGGCGTAGTCTTTGAATTTGAAGTCGTACTTCGCAGAGGGTGTTAGTTCGTTGCCAACGCTATGCTGGGTGTAAGCATGTGACCAAGTCGGGTGTTGAAGCACGTACATGTCGAAAGAAAACTTGTGCCGGCTTGTGAAGTCTTCATTAGTCAAGGGGCGCTTGATCTTGGCTTGACATCGAGAGACCTGTTTGAGAAATCAGGTCAGACATCCTTCAAGAAAGCAACTGTTGACGCACGCCAATCCGAATGCCAGTCAGCATATTGTACATCAGCACATAGTTGACATGGTCCTCCCCAATCAGATTTCCCACCAGAGGCTGGTCTGGATTTACTGGTGCAGAGCTCTCCGCCCTGGTAAGTGCCGCCTCAACCTCTTGTTGCTGCTTTGCCCGCTTTGCGTTGCGCTCCCTCCTTATCCTTTCCGCGTGCATCTCGATGTCAGACGCAAGTTCAACACTGCCTTCTCCGAGGATGGTGTCGTCTGATGGCTGGGACACACCCTTACCATGACCAGGAGTGATGCGTTTGGCGCCTAGCGGGGTCGAACCGGTGGTATTGCGCCGCGTAGGTCTTTGATATGGGATAGTCACTGGAGGCTGTAAATGACCATCGACAGATAGGTGGGCTGCTCTCGAAGTCGATGCCTCCGCAGTTGATTGGGTTCCTTGGATCGGGACCGGGTTTGGGTTTGTGAGGATGGTACGTAAGGGCGTTCTAGTGTCTGTTGACGACCGTTGTAGCGGGGGTTCTTGTGGTTGCGGAGGGCGTATGGTATTGAAGCGTGACGACGATATTGATGAATGATCCTGCAAGCTGTCTGCGCCGCTCGCTGTCCGGGTATGGATGGGTTCAGGGGAGGCGCGCATGTGAGACTGGTCAATCGTAGGGAATGATTCCGAGTCTTCCTCGACTCTTTCTACACTAGCTGGTGGTGATGGTGGTGGTGGACCAGGCTGAGCATCGCCGTTGTGCTGCACGGCGCGAAGAACTGTCTTTCCAACTCGACCAAAGTACGAGTCTGGGATTGGACCGGCCTCAATCTGAACAGTGTCGCTTGTAACTTTCACGATGTGCATCTCTTGCCCAGATGCTAGAGAATATATCGGATTAATTCCTTCGGCGTCGCGAATAGTATGAACCGACGACGAGTGCGACGACGTTGACAACGCGAGAGATGTGTGTGACGCCGCTGAAAGGGGGGCAGTCTTAAATGAAGCGGCCGATGACGAGACCAGGGAGTTTGCTGAAAGATGACTGTGCCTGTGACTATCGTTCCTCGCCGGCGTCGCTGGTGACGGTGAGCGACGATGCTGCTGGGGAACGAGAATGGCAGCGCTGGCCATGGTGGTTGTGAGAAAGGGTCGCATCGGCTCTCGTGAAAATGATGAGTAAAATCGGTGGCTGTGCTTTGCCGCTCCTCCACATATGCGACAGGCTGCAGGCTGCATCCGAAGGCACAGAAATGCTCTGCCTTCCCAATATGATTTTGGGAAGCTATACTTTATAGAACACTGCGTTTTTTGGAATCTTTGTGAGTGTGCCATGTGCTGATATAGTCGACATTCCTAATAAAACGGATCCACGGTTATATTGAGAGACAGCCAGTGGGCCGACAAGCAAAATACCGTCTGAGAGGTAGTAGAAAATATAATGAAAAATCACGGGGGTATCTAGTCGTATTGCATTTTTTGAAAAGTTATCTTACTACTGGATGCGAAAAGTTAGAAATGCTGCCGATGATGTCTCTGGAGATTCAAGACAGTGCAATCGTTTTATAACTAATTCTGCGAAGATACATAAAGCAACCATTGAGAACTGGAACGGGTTCTTTAGGAATTCGCTGATTAATATTCAAGGCTTCTTCGATGCGACCCCTTGGATTCATAAATTTGCCTCGCAAGACCGAATTTGACTGAACGGTGACCGCGCATCCAAATTTGGCGCAAATTTCTATTCCTGTCTTGCCAGCCAATTCTGATGCGCCACATTGGAGCCTCAGCTAAGAAAGCAGCAGAAGTTATTGCCACACGTGGTATATGTTTTCCTAATTCTCTGAAACGCACATCAATGCAGAAATACCACATAGAATTCCAGACACTGAGTTCTATTAGAACAGCTTTCACCTTGATCTTCACGTACGAGACGCTTGAGCCACTGAGAGGCTTAGGGAAGCTTTGCTCTTAAATGCCACAAAAATTTAATTCTTTATCCTGTCAAGACTCAAAACAATCATATCTGTTTGAAGGACCTGGTGATAGAGCTTTAAACGAAAGGCCCCTATCTGGAGGCTTTGCATACAAGCAAACTCAAGCAACGCGTCAGCACGTGATCGCGATCTAAGTCTTTTGACGAAATTCAGCACTTGACATTATTGTTCAACACATTCGCGTCCGTCTCGCGTCCAGGCCACAGGCCTCAATACTTCTGTTAACCAGAAGCCAATTTACTCATCAACCACCCGCTGACATGGCTTCAACAAGTCGACGAATACCCCCAAAGCAACCTGCAAAGACCAGAGCCAATGCTGACCAACTCGCCAACGATCTCGCGAAGCAACTCAATATTGGCACCGCGAAGGGCAAGCAGAAAGCGAGCAACGAGGCCACCTCTCCAGAGTCCACGAAGTTGGAATCTATGCGCTCGATAAATGCCGCGTCGCAGGCATTGTCAACCGCTGTCCAGTCTGGATGGAAGAATTCATCCACGAATCCATCAAAGGTCACGCTGAACACTGTCAATTCATCCGCCAAGGAAGTGACTAGGCACCTGGAAACTCTAAGACGTCTCTGCCCGGGAGATATTGACGTGGAGAGGGCAGCAGCAAGCGTTCTAGGGAAGCTTGTGGCTCTGGAAATGGTACGTCGTTACTGTTTGGGCCGGTCTCCTACTAAACCGTTCCGACAGCATGATCTTGCATCGTCCTTTCTCCCAGATATGCATTGCAGACTTCTCAACTTTCTCCATGTCCAAGTAACTGAGCCTGCAAGCAACCTTGGCCTACTTTCAATTCCGGAACCACTTTCACCTCCAACAGACCCTGTCATCCTCAACCTGGTGTCGACTTATCTTATGTATGCCCTTATTCTTGCTACCCGCAATGAACGTAGCTCAGTCGTCGAACTCGCAACTGCGTTGGACGCACCTGCACACCGGACCCTACTCCACTGGCTGTCTCATTTTTCGACTTTGCCAACGAAACATGTCGATTCACTGCTTACTCGCGTCTATTCCTGTCTAACGAAGATGTCCTCATCAAGGGAGAAACCTCTGTTGAAGCCGAAGACACCTAGCATGGCACCTTCGCCTCAATCACTTTTCTCGCTCCGGATGTACGCATTACAGTGTTTGATCCATACTTCCTCAGGTATCATTGAGGCGAACACCTTTTGGGACCAGGCCACCAAGTCTGCTCTCATCTTCGCAAAAAGCACAACGTCAACCGACACGACAGAGGACGACACGACACGCAGCATTCTCGCTAGGTTTGACACACTTTCCGAACTGGCTACACGAAGACAAGATGTTGAAGCATTTATGGCGACAGACGAGACGTCCAAGGGTTTTATTGCTTTCTGCGATCAATGGGCGTCGTTCGCGAAGCTGGTGGGTTTCTAGTTCCAGTGCGTTGCGGTTCAACTAAGTATGCTGTAGGCAGGAGACATAGCACTTCTTCAGAGGATCAACTTGCTCCTCAGAAGGCCTTCCTCATCATTAGATTTCTCATCTCCTACCAAGTCAACAGCGCAGAATGCCAAGTCCTTGCCCGGAACTAAGCCCAGTGACATGTTGGACCTAACTAAACTGTGCAACGCTTTGGTTCAGCTGTCTTTGCAGCTGGAAAAAGTTTCCCAAAGCCCAGAAGCAGGTACTTACATGACCTTCATTTCAACTCGTAGGGCTAACTTTCCGACAGATGATTTAGTGGTTTCTCTGGCAAGAGAATGCGAGTTACTCCTACGCTCCTCAACACATTCAAATATCTCCCTGTCCCCAAAGGCACCACCGTCTGAGAAGCGATCAAGACAGGAACAGGAGTTAAATCGAATGCACGGCAAAGCAGACCGCGCTACTGAGAAAGTTCGGAGGATGGCTGTCAAGACGATCGAGCAGCACGGAGGGACGCTTTCCGCAAAAGTTGACCAAGCACTGGGGGATTTGCTGTCGACGTGCGTGGCATCTCTAGAATCTATGTTATCCGATCAAGCAAGTTGTTTTATTTACCATTGTCAGTGAAAATGTTGACAATATTCTATAGATGCTCCCTGCTTCTGCCGCTCGAGACGCCATGACGCGAGCGCTGGACACTCTGTTTGTCCTTTCGCGGGTCAAACTGAATGTCAACAACCCAACATCTTTCGTTACAGCTTTCGAGCTTCTCGTTCGAGCCTCCTCTATTCTTGACTTGGTGCTTGTAGACCGGCACTCGGATGATGATCCTATCGACATGGCGAACTATACTCGTTGTGTTTCTGGCGCCTTCTACAATCTTGCTGGAAGTCTCTACCAAGCATCTCGATTTGGTAGCGCTGTACCTTTTCTTGTTGAGTCGTGCACACTAGGGCAGAAAGCGCTTCAGCTGCCTCGTGCGGCACAAGAGGTACCCAACGAAACTCGAGAGAAGGAGTGGACGCAGTTAGAGGAACAGCTTTTCAGGAGATGGGAGCTGCTGGCTGTGTGCTATTCCAAGAACGGCGATCGCAAGGTGTGTTGCTATCGCTTCTAATCCATAACCCACATTTCTGACAGCATAGCTAGAAAGCATTTGACTCCTTCACGAGAGCCATTCACGCTTTTCCGTTTGCGTCCTCTGGTTTGACGATCCAGAGTAACACCCTCGCTCTGGACGCTCTCTTCGGGCCTTACTGCACCCCCCCGCTTAAACAGCTGGCAACTCTTGTTGACCGAGTTTCATACATTGGCGCATGCGAGCTTCTACTACCACCAGAAGAGGTATCGCTTAGACCGCGGGGGATAGTTCTGTCTCCTGGCAGTTGTCCTCCTGAGCTATCAGTCGTTGGTATCATCATCGAACGGCAGCTAGACAGCCTTGAGTCCAGTAGATGGAAAGAGGGCGTCAAATCGGTTTTTCTCCAGCTGTTGAAGGACGCACTGGGCGTGTACAGCACCAAGGCCCAAGATGGTTCCACTTTGATGCCAGTGAGGAGAGCACGAGTCCTCATCCGGTGTTTAGAATTAATTTACCGGGACGGAGATGATAGTCTGCTCTCTACCATTGGATTGGCAAGTGTTGAGGAGGTGGAAAGAGAGGTGGACCGTCTAGGGACCTTGAAGGTACGCCATTTGTTTCAGATCAAGAATTATCTAACACTGTTTCAGGCCTTTGGGAAGGACGCCTCCCTCAACCACTTCGTTACTCAATATCGGATCGAGAGTAACCTTTGGGTTGCTCTTCTCGCTCACCAGCGAGTTGACCCCGAGCAGAGTAATATCATGTCCTTGCGATCTGATGAGGCCTGCCGGCTAATGAGAGAACTCATCGCTCGGGGATCCAAGATTTCGACTAGAGGAAGAAAGTCGACTGATCCTGGAGTCGTCCGAAAATCAGGATCTCCAAAGTTGGCCAGAATTGTGTCTCCAAAAGCCTCAAGAGCAACACGTCAGCGGATACCTACAGCACCAAAGAAAGCAGCTCCTATCCGAAAGACGAAGGCATATGCAGCAGCTCCAAGCACACCGAAAGCGAGGTCTAAGAACGGTGCGGAAATTGCCCACAAATCCACCTATATCTAATCTCTGTTTCTTCAGCATCACAAGCTTTGGCATCTAATACGACAAAGACTCCTCGACAGTCGGTTGATCCTTCATCCGCAGGAATGTCTCCCCTTGCTTTCGATGCCTTCGAACGATTCTTGTCCCTTCTCCGTAAGCTCTATTCTCTTCTACTTGTGCCCACGTTCCCTTATTCATTCTTCATGAAGAACTCACCGCACGCATACTCGGCTTCTTGTCTCTCGTGCTGGCCAAAGCACATATCCTCGATATGACCAGGAGGGTAGCCGAACGCCACTTAGGGCCGGCAAGTGATGGTACGAGGTTTTTGCCCTTTAAGAGCCTCACCTGCTGACGAGTCAAGATCCTAGGTTATGTTATTGCCTCTCTTGACCTGGCTCACCAGTACGTCGCACTGGGTAAACTGAAACGAGCTGCATCAATCTTCAACCAGGCCCTTGAGATCGTTCGAAACCATGGGGCTTCACCTGATGTCTCTGTTCGTTTCTTGTTGCGCTTTTCGGAGTCGCTGGCTCTTTTCGAAGACGTTCCAAAAAGGTACGCCCCGATACCGAGTACAAATGGGAACCAGGAGTAACCTTATTCCACCCTAGTTCTGCAGTTTACCTTGAAGCCCTTGAGTTATCGAGTCATTTGGAATTTGAACCCAAAGGACTATCGACGCAGCAACGCATCCATGCTCGTGTAAAGATGCTCGAAGTCACGGCTACTGCAGCCCATGTGTTTTCCCTGGTGCAGTATACCAATGTGCGTGGATTATCGAATATCATCATCTTTACTAAAAAATCTGGTTAGGGAAATGTATCCGTGTCTCTGGAAAGCTTGCTCCAATCTCTTCGGCTGTGGAACAGGGCAGTCGACACGTTAATACGCCTCCGCCCTACGACAGGCACAGCAGATTCCGCTTCAGACCCATTTGAAATGTCTGCCTTAAAAGAAGCGTTGCCGGTCAGCGCAGGTTCCTCGTATACACAGGAGCGAGTTGACGCCAGCGTTAGAGTCGTCAACCAAAGGTCACCTGTCGACGGGCTCGAACTGCGTGTTACCGAGGGCCTCCTATCAACTTTATTCTCTTTGACGGAAGTGTATTTCCTCCGCGGATCCCCACGGGAGGCAGAATACTTTGCGCGCCAGGCCACAGATCTCGCTACACAGCTGAACGCGCCTGCTATGGCTAGTCGTGCTCTGGGAAGGCAGGCTGAACTTCAGCTAAACATGGGTCAACTTGACACCGCACATGCAAATTTAACCAAAGCTGCAAGCCTCCTGGCCAACATCCAGGGACTCGACACCGCGCATCTTCGTCGTATACACATGGAATACAATTCTAGGATGTCGGAGGCTGACGACGCGGAGAACCTGTTTGGCGATACCTTGTCCATGCTCTCGGAATTGGATATGGCTTTCAGGCAGTTCGATAACCTCACCTTCGGGTACGTTTGTCGGGCGCTCCTTCACTCAGTTAAACGAGATCGCTAATTGCTCGTTGATAGGCTCCGAAAATCACTGGGGTCATCACCTGCAAAAACTGGTGAATTGGATATCGTCGCACCTGAGCTCCTGGCTTCCATTCTTTCTCAACAGCGTACGTGTCTTGCAGTCATTCAGATTATTTTCTAACCTGACCATTAGTGTGGTCTCTGCGTGATGAGATTGGAGACGAGTTCGATGCTATCTTGGAGAAGTTTATGTCACTGTCGAACTCCAACCGTACTAAGGTAAGTTTACTTCGTTGAGGTTGGTAGACTCTTATCACGCCTAGTTAGGCCCAAGAAAATGCTCTGATGGCCAGGTTGACGTTGCATAGCGTTTACGGCCGTTTCCGAGCAGACATGTTTCTCAGTTCGCTCACTGAATCAAGTGTGTTCTCCTCAATCAATGGCATAACTTTTTTCAGACTAATTTTGGTCAGCCATTGCCATACCCATGGGGATGGAAAGCAAGGAGAAGCTAAACCCTTCTCTGCCTTCTATGGACGTGGTTGAGGCTCTCGCCAATGCAGAAAAGCTTCTTTGGTCCCAACTGAACCTAACAGCAGCGACTGGGAATACCATCAAAGTGCGAGAGGCTGTACTGTCTCTCGTCTTGGTTAGCGCTTTCCGAACCTCTCTGGGCGATCGCAGGCAAGGAATTCCTTCTGTGATGGCAGCTCTCCTTGGTAAGTCTATGCCTCTCTGCGCAGGCGACCATTGTTCATCGTAGTAACTAGATGCATCTACGGCGCTGAGTTTGCGTAAAGACATGTTAGATGCCATCGACCACAAATTTCCTCAAATTGTAGACGATTTGCGATGGTCATCTTTATCTGGTGACGGAAATCCCGTTCCCCGTACTGCAGACTATACCACCAGAAAAGCAAGGAAATTATCTTTGTCGGATTCAGATTCAGAATCCGACGACAACTTGGCTCTTGGCGGTGAAAGCGCCGTCCGGAATTACTGGACATCTGTACGAGCCAAGTACCAATCCCTGTTGCTGAACCCGTCAACTCTTTCGTCGTCCGAAACCGCGGGCCTACCTGACAACTGGACAGTAATCACCATCAATGTTACTCCCGACGAAGACACTTTAATATGCTCAAGACGGCTAGGGGGTTCTGATCCTGGGGAACCTCTCATCTTTTGCATCCCTCTGAATAGAAGGAGGGATCATGGTACTGGAGAAGATGAGGAAGATCAACTCACTTTCGGGGATGCAATCCACGAGCTTCAGGACATCGTGCGTTGTAGTGATGAATGCACTAAAGCCGCCATTAGGATCAGGTCTGACGATGAAGAGGCCCGATCTAACTGGTGGAAACAACGTGGCCAACTTGACACTCGAATGCGAGAGTTGCTCGAGAATATCGAGTACTGCTGGCTCGGCGCGTTCAAGGTTCGCGTTCTTATTTTCTCTCAATGACTTTGGAGATGCTTACACTGATTCTTAACAGACTATTCTAAGCCCTCGTTCTTTGGCTGCCTCTGACCTCATCTCCGATCTCAGGGTTCAATTCGAGAGGGTGTTCCATCGCAGCCTGCATATCCAAGATAAGTCAAGAAAGCCTGCCACCCACAAAAAAAGCGCATCCCAAACCCAGATGCATACCCCCAGCCAGTTTTCTCTCGAGGAAGCGATCGTACGTTGTTTCTCTGCGTTGTCTCCCAAGTGTAGAGACGAAGAACTCGAAGACGTTGTCTACTTCGTCCTG
>Ga0247735_1000867_pt1 | contig 11988 bp, 9 predicted proteins | sample UWRJL178409R2_FD_180934 | JGI IMG/M metagenome (GOLD analysis project Ga0247735, IMG submission 180934) | Plant litter microbial communities from Arlington Agricultural Research Station in Wisconsin, United States - UWRJ-L178-409R-2 | ecosystem: Environmental > Terrestrial > Plant litter >...
ACATTGGGCCAGCGGGCGACGAATTGCTCGAAGCGCGGGCGGACGGTGGCGACCGTCGTCTGCTGCAGCATGATCTCGGACAGCCACACCCGGTAGGGGTCGGCGCGGCGCGCGCCGGGCGGGCTGCGCCAGGGCAGCTGGCGTGCGTTCAGGTCGTACCAGGCAAGCAGCATGTCGGCGATGTCGGAAGGAAGCTTGGCGGGCACGGCATCGCTATGGCATGGACAGGATAATGAGCAAGCGCGTCCCCGCTCCCAAGCCCGAAGCGAAAGCGGAAAAGCCGCGTGGCGGCCGTGCGCGCGCAGTATCCGAACTGCTGCCCGATGTCGGGCGCGCGGCGTTCCGCAAGTTCGGCTTCGTGCAGAGCGCGATCGTCAGCCGCTGGCCGGAAATCGTCGGCAGCCGCTATGCCGGGGTATCGGCGCCCGAATCGATCAAGTTCCCGCATGGCGAGCGGACCAATGGCGCGCTCAACCTGGTGGTGCGCGGCGCGCACGCCACGATGATGCAGCATATCGCGCCGGAGATCGTCGAGCGGGTCAATCGCTTCTTCGGTTATGGCGCGATCTCGCGGGTCAACATCCGCCAGGGCGACGTGCCCGCGCCGCGGCCGCGGCCGGCGCCGCCCTCGTTGAAACCCATTCCGGTCGAGCTGGGCGCGAGCCTGCGCACCATCGCCGACCCGGAACTGAAAGCGGTGCTCGAAGCGCTGGCGGCGGGTGTCGCCGCGACGCGCGGGGCGCCCATGGTCGGACAGCCGGAGGAATGATGAAGCACCTACGCATGTTGCTCGCGCTGATCGCGCTCGGGTTCGGGACGGTCGTGCTGGCGCAGGGGCGCGACTGGCGGGCGACCGTCGGCAAATCGGCGAACGGCAGCTTTGTTGTCGGCAACCCCAACGCGAAGGTGAAGCTGGTCGAATATGTCAGCTATACCTGCCCGCACTGCGCGCATTTCATCGGCGAATCGGGCCCCGTGCTGCGTGGCCAGATGGTGAAGTCCGGATCGACCAGCGTCGAGCTGCACAATGCGGTGCGCGACCGGCTCGACCTGACCGCCGCCTTGCTCGCGCGGTGCGCGGGGCCGAAGGAGTTCTTCGCCACCACCGATGCGATCTTCGCCGCGCAGGAGGATTGGTCGGCGCGCGGATCGCGCTTCGAATCGGTCAATTCGGCGCGCATCTCGGCCTATCCGCGCCCCGCGCAGTTCCGCGCGCTCGCCGATGGATCGGGGCTGAGCGACCTGATGCGCAAGCGCGGCATGACCGATGCGGGCATCGAGGCATGCCTCAACAACGAAGCGGAGCTGGCGGTGATCGTGAAGAATACCGATGCCGCCTGGGCGAAGATCCACGGCACGCCGGCGTTCGAGCTCAACGGCAAGACGATCGACACCACCGAATGGGCCGTGCTGGAAAAGAGCCTGCGCGCGGCCGGCGCGAAATAGTCACGACATCAACACGGAGAGTCCCCATGAAATTCCGCATCGCTTATGCCGCCCTGCCGGCCCTGATCCTCGCCGGCTGCGGTTCGGGTGGGACCGGCAACAACAGCACCGCGGCCGATGCCGCGCCCGTGGCGGCCGTCGCGGCCCCGGCCGGCAAGGCCTGGATCGACACCGTCGAGAAGACGGCAGAGGGCGGCTATCGCATGGGCAACCCCAATGCCGCGGTGAAGCTGATCGAATATGGATCGCGCACCTGCCCGCATTGCGCGGCATTCGATGCGGAGGCTCTCCCCGTGCTGAAGAGCGGCCCGATCGCGTCGGGCAAGCTCTCCTATGAATTCCGCGACTATCCGATCCATGGCGGCAGCGACATCGGTCCGATCCTGCTTGGCCAATGCGTCGAGCCGAACCAGTTTTTCCCGATGCTCGACCAGATGATGTTGTCGCAAGCGCAGCTGCTGGGCGACGGCAGCAAGCAGATCCCCCAGGCCGACCAGGCCAGGCTGCAGAGCGCACCGCCGGAGGAAGTCGCCCTCTATCTCGCGCAATTCTATGGCTATCTCGATTTCGTGAAGCAGCGCGGCGTGTCCGACGCCAAGGCGCGCGCCTGCCTTGCCGACAAGGCGAAGCTGTCGGAAATCGCGAAGAACACCGACGCGGCCAATAAACAATATCAGATCCAGGGCACGCCGACCTTCATCGTCAATGGCGATGTCGTGCCGAACGTGGCCGACTGGAAAGGACTACAGCCGTCGCTCAAGGCAGCGGGCGCACTGTAACGATCCAGGGCAGGGGGCAGCCCGGTGCAGATCAAGCGGCTCAGGCTGACTGGCTTCAAAAGCTTCGTCGACCCGGCTGACTTGCGCATCGAGCCCGGGCTGACCGGCATTGTCGGGCCCAACGGCTGCGGCAAATCGAACCTGCTCGAGGCGCTGCGCTGGACGATGGGCGAGACGTCGGCCCGGTCGCTGCGCGGCGCGGGCATGGACGACGTGATCTTCGCCGGCACCTCGACCCGGCCGGCGCGCGACTTTGCCGAAGTCTCGATCCTGACCGAGATCACCGGCGAGGAGACCGAGGTCGTCCGCCGGATCGAGCGCGGGGCCGGTTCGGCCTACCGGATCGACGGGCGCGACGTGCGCGCGAAGGACGTGGCGCTGATGTTCGCCGACGCGGCGACGGGCGCGCACAGCCCGGCTTTGGTCAGTCAGGGCAAGATCAGCGCGGTGATCGCGGCCAAGCCGGCCGAGCGCCGCGCGATGCTGGAAGAGGCGGCCGGGATCGCCGGGCTGCATGTTCGCCGCAAGGACGCCGAGCAGAAGCTGCGCGCGACCGAGGCGAACCTGACCCGGCTCGACGAAGTGATCGCCGACCAGGATGCGCGCGCCGCCGCGCTGAAACGGCAGGCGCGCCAGGCCGAGCGCTATCGCCAGCTTTCCGACCAGATCCGCGTGGCCGAAGCGCGGATGATCTTCGCGCGCTGGCGCGATGCGTCCTCTGCGGCGGACGCAGCCAAGGCGGAAGCCGCCTCGGCCGAGACGCGGGTTGCCGAGGCAGCCGAAGCACAGCGCGGTGCGGCGGCGTATCAGAGCGAGGCGACCGAGAAGCTCGCCGCCGCCCGTGCCGGAGCTCAGGCCGCGCGCGACCGGGCGAGCGACGCCGGGCACCGCCTAGCGGCGCTGCGCACCGAGCATGCCGCGTCCGAACGCCGGCTCGCCGAGCTGCGCGACAGTCGTACCCGGCTGACCGAGGACCGGGCACGCGAAGGCTCGCTCGCCAGTGACGCGGCGGAGGCGATCGCGCGGCTGGCCGACGAAGCGAAGCTGCTGGAGGCGCGCATCGCCGAGGCGGCGACGCGATCGCCACAGCTCGACGCAGCACTGGCCGAGGCCGAGCGCGCCGCGCGCGATGCGGAAGTGGCGCTGGCGCAGGCGCTGGCCGCGCAGGCGAGCGAGGCAGCGGATGCCCGCGTGGCCGAGGCGGCGCTCGCGGCGGCGCGGAACCGGGCCGAACGCAGCGAGCGCGACCTTGCGCGGGTGACGGCGGAGGCGAAGGCGCTGGGCGATCCGGCACCCTTGGTCGCCGAGAAGAACAAGGCGGCGGAAGCGCGTGCGCAGGCGCTGCGCCATATCGAGTCGGCGCGCACCGCGCTGGCCCGGGCGGATGCGAGCGAACGCGAGGCGATCGGATCGCGCGACCGCGCGCAGTCAGCCCGCGCAGGCGCTCATGCCGAGCTGAGCGCGCTCGACAGCGAAGCGGCGGCGCTCGCAAAGGCGACGCGGCGCGACGGCAAGGACCGGCTGCTCGATCAACTCCGCGCCGAGCCGGGGTATGAGCGCGCACTGGCGGCGGCCCTGGGCGACGATCTCGAAGCCGGGCTCGATGCGAGCGCCGAGCGCTTCTGGGCTGGCGCCGCGCCTGTAGCGGGCGACCCTGCCGGCCCGTCCGGCACGGTTGCGCTGGCGACTCACGTCACGGCGCCCGCGGCGCTGGCGCGGCGGCTGGCGCAGGTGTTCGTCGCCGACAGCGATGGCGGGCAGGCGCTTGCGGTCGGGCAGCGTCTGGTGACCATGGCCGGGCTGCTGCGGCGCTGGGACGGCTATGTCGCGAAATCCGGCGGCGCCGAGGCCGCGGCGCGGCTGGAGCGGATGAACCGGTTGCGCGCGATCGAGGCGGCGCGGCCGGCGGCCGTTCGCGCGGTCGATGCCTGCGATGCCGAACTGACCCGGATCGACGACGCGATCGCCGAAGCGCGCCGCGCCGCGGTCGATGCGCGCCGGCTGCTCGAAGGCGCCGAGGCCAATGCCCGCGATGCCGCCCGCGCCGAGGACCGCGCGGCGGCCCAGATCGAACGAATCGAGGCGCAACGCGCCGATCTCGACACCCGCCGCCAGCGCATCGTCGCCGAGAATGAGGAAGCGCAGGGCGAGGTGAAGCGCGCGGCGGAGGCGAAGGCGGCGCTTCCCGACGGCAGCGCGACGCGCGAGCGGGTGTCGATCCTGTCGGGCGAGGCCGAGGCGAGGCGTACCACCGTGGCCACCGCGCGTGCGGATCGCGCGACGCTGGACCGCGCGATCGGGCAGGACCGCGAGCGACTCGCTGCGGGCACTGCCGAGAGCAAGGGCTGGAAGAATCGCGCGGGCGAGGCGGCCCGGCGCATCGCCGAGATGGACAAACGCGATGCCGACTTGGCGGCCGAAGCGGAGAAGCTGGCCGACAAGCCGGCAGCGCTCGCCGCCGAGATTGCCGGACTGGAACAGGCGCATGGCACGCTGCGCGCCGAGGCCGAGACCGCCATGACCGCCGAACGCGAGGCCGAAGTGGCGCTGCGCCTGACCGAGGAAGCGGCTCGCGCCGCCGCCGAGACCCTGGCGGAAGCACGCGAGGCCCGGGCCGGGGCCGCGGCGCGCGCGGACAATCAGGAAGCGCGACGGATCGAGATGAACCGGCTGGCGGGCGAGCGATTCCACTGCCCCTCGGTGTTGCTGCCCGAGCGGGTCGGGTTCGAGCCGGAGAAAGTCGGCCAGCCCCAGGATGAATCGACCACGCACGACAAGCTGCTGATCGACCGCGAGCGGATCGGCCCGGTCAATCTCGTGGCGGAAACCGAACTGGCCGAACTCGAGGCAGCGAGCGTCGGCAACGCCACCGAGCGCGAGGAGCTGGGGCTGGCGGTCAACCGGCTGCGCGGCTCGATCGGCACGCTCAATCGCGAAGGGCGCCAGCGCCTGCTGGCCGCGTTCGAGGCGGTCGACGGGCATTTCCGCCGGCTGTTCACCACGCTGTTCAATGGCGGCCAGGCGCATCTCGAACTGGTCGATTCGGACGATCCGCTCGAAGCGGGACTCGAGATCATGGCGCAGCCACCGGGCAAGAAGCTCCAGTCGCTGACGCTTCTGTCGGGCGGCGAGCAGGCGCTGACCGCGGTCGCGCTGATCTTCGGCCTGTTCCTGACCAACCCCGCGCCGATCTGCGTGCTCGACGAAGTCGATGCGCCGCTCGACGATGCCAATATCGAACGCTTCTGCGACCTGCTCGACGCGATGACGCAGGAAACCGCGACGCGTTACCTGATCGTCACGCACAATGCCGTGACGATGAGCCGAATGCATCGGCTGTTCGGCGTGACGATGATCGAACAGGGGGTAAGCCGCCTGGTATCGGTCGATCTGGGCGGTGCGGAATCGCTGCTGGCGGCGGAGTGACCTTACTTCCCCTCTCTCCATGTGGAGAGCGAGGGACGCGAAGCGGCGGAAGGGTGAGGGGACACCCGCGAATGCTCCGAACCTCACTCCCCCTCATCCGGCCCTTCGGGCCACCTTCTCCCGCAGGGGGAGAAGGAAATGCAGCTTCAAGGACAAGCCTCGCTCGAACGGGCCCTGCGCGCTTATGCTGCGGAGCATCCCGTGCTCGACCAGAAGCTCGTCGGAGATTGACGGGAATCGTGCGGACTGACGACACCGCTGATGAGGGCCGCATATCGCTTCGGGGTTCGACCCCAGCTACTGGCGGCTGAATGATCGACCGGCGACAGCGCGATAAGGAAATGCTGACATGATCTCTCTAATGATCGCCGCCTTGTTGACGGCGGCCACCCCCGCCAAACCCGCAAACGACCCGGGAAGCTGGGTCACGATGAACGATTATCCGTCCGACGCACTCAAACAGCATCAGGAAGGCCCGGTAGCCTTTTCCGTCGATGTCGATTCGGCCGGGAGTGTCGTCGCATGCCGCGTTTCGCAGAGTAGCGGCGCATCGTCTCTCGATTCAGCGACCTGTGCCCTCCTGTTCGTCAGGGCGCGATTCGAGCCGGCGCGCGACGACAAGGGCTTGCCGGTCGCCGGTGTCTTCGCGTCCCGCGTCAGGTGGGTCTATCCCAGCCGGGTGGTGGATTCGGCAGGAGGCCTCAAACCCGTAGAGGTCGGGGTCGGCGTGCGGAGTGGCACTGGCGCGTCCGAACTCCACGTCAATGCCGATGGGGTGATCACGGCGTGCGATGCTGCACCCCGGCCTTATTCGAACGTCCTGGCGCCGCCCGATGTCTGCAAGATCTTCCCGGTGGGGTCCCGGTACAGTGCGCCGAGCCTTGCGAAGGGGAAGCCGGTAAAGCGCAAGCTGACCATCACCTTCAACGTCGTTGACGTTAACGTGAAGTGATCGGCGAGACGATTGAGGAAGCCGCAGCGCAGGTGGGGGCCGCAGAATGAAGGATAGTACCTCTACACCTGACACCGCGTTCCTCGGCCACCCACGCGGCCTCGCCTATCTCGCTTTCACCGAGGCGTGGGAGCGGTTCAGCTATTATGGCATGACCGCGCTGCTCGCGCTCTACATGGTGCAGCAACTGCTCACGCCGGGTCATGCGGAGAATGTCCTCGGCCTTGGCGCGCTGCGGCATCTGTTCGAGCTGGGCGGGCCGATCAGCAACCAGGCCTTCGCCTCGCTGATCTTCGGCTGGTATTCGGGCCTCGTCTATTTCACCCCGATCCTGGGCGGCATGCTCGCCGATCGGCTGCTCGGCACCCGGGCGACCGTCGTGCTGGGCGCAATATTGATGAGCGCGGGGCATATCGCCATGGCGTTCGACGCTAGCTTCCTGATCGCCCTCGTACTGCTGATCGTCGGGTCGGGCTGCCTCAAGGGCAATATCTCGGCGCAGATCGGCCAGCTCTATGCGCCCGAGGAGGAATCGCGGCGGACTCAGGGCTACACGATCTTTTCCGCGGGCATCAATATCGGCGCGGTCTGCGGGCCCCTGCTGTGCGGCGGGCTGGCCGCGGCCTATGGCTGGCATGTCGGGTTCGGCGCGGCGGGCGCGCTGATGATCGTCGCGCTGATCACCTATCTCGCGGGCACGCGGCACATCCCGGGCGGGCGGGCGCGCAAGGAGCGGATCTCCTATCCGCCGCTCACGCGGGAAGAATATGTCCGCACCTGGCTGCTGATCGCGGTGATCCTGCTCACCGTGCTCCCCAATATCGCTTATCCGATGATCTGGAATATCGGCGTGGTGTGGATCGACGGGCATGTCGATCTCGCCACGCCGTTCGGCACGGTGCCCGCGAGCTGGTTCAATTCGGTCGATGCCTTTGTCAGCGTCATCGCCGTGCCGCCGCTCGTCGCCTTGTGGCGCTGGCAGGCAAAGCGCGGGCGGGAGCCGGGCGATGTCGCCAAGATCGGCATCGGTGCGAGCCTGACCGGCGTATCGGCCGGGATCTTTGCGATCGGATGCCTGATGGCCGGCCCGGATGGCCGCGTCCCGGTATATTGGGCGCTGCTCGGCTATGCCGGCATGGGCGTCGCGTTCCTCTTTTACTGGCCGGTGCTGCTGGCGCTGATCTCCCAGGCCGCGCCGCCCCGCGTGAACGCCACGCTGATGGGCGGGGCGTTCCTGTCCTTCTTCGTCGGCAGCGTGATGATGGGCTGGATCGGCAGCTTCTACGACCGGATGAGCCCCGCCGTTTTCTGGACGCTCGACGCGGCGATCGGGCTTGCGGGCGGGCTGATCGTGCTGTTGTTCAAGCGACCGCTGGTGCGCGCGCTGGAGCCAAGTTCCTCAGGGAGCGCCGGCGAGCGCTGATTTGGCGGCCGCCAGGGGCTGGGCGAGGACGGTCCCCATATCGCTTGCGATCACGATGGCAGCGGCGGCGACGGTCGCGATCATCGCTGCGAATTGCAGGCGCGACGATCGTTGCCGGCTGACGTCGTGGCGTGGGGTCGATCGGCGCTCATGAGTGTGGGGCGAAGCTGGGGGCGAGGCCTGCCCGCCGTCGCCGGGGGATTTGCCGATCGACACTGCGAGCAGCCCGCTCACGTCGATGACGTCCTGCGACCGGGCGCCGACCTTGCCGTCCGCAGTCCAGGCGATCCGGGCGACGATCGTGTAGTGCGCGCGGCGAAGCTCGATATAGGCGCCTGGCTTGACCGGCTGGCTGGTACTGATCTGGAAGCCGCGCCGCGAGATGTTGCGAATGGTCACGTCCGACCATCCCGCGTCCGAATGCATTCGCGCGGGGAGAAATATCGCTCGGCGCTCTTCTCTCTTCCGCATCTGCTGCCTTTGGAAGCGCATCGCCGATTGCCGGACCGCACATTGCTGCCATCGCAGTTACGCTGACTTTTCCCGTCTGTCCCCTAGGTAGATCGCCTTATGCGGCGGCCTGGCCTATCGTTTGCGGGAAGAGGAGGAAGGCAGTCATGGCAGAGATCATCAACCTCCGCGCCGCCCGCAAGGCCCGCGCCCGTGCCGACAAGGAGGCGGTGGCCTCCGCCAATCGCCGGCAGTTCGGGCAGACAAAGGATGAGAAGCGTGTCGCGCGCGAGGAACAGGCGCGCATCGACCGCACCCTGGACGGGGCGAAACGCGAACCCGATTGAGGCCGCGTAACTGGTCGCATCCGTTACGATCTTGACGAAACCCGCGCACGCGCCTAGTGCGCCACCCGCCCCAATATCGGGGTGCAGGAAGGCTGACATGTTCGCCACGGCTATCATATTCGGGCTTGAGCCCGCCGCCGTCCGGACCTCGCCGAAGCGCTAGTCGCGCCCGGCCGGGTCGCTGGACCCGGCATGTTCAATCCCAAAATTTAAGGTTCGCAAGCCGGCGCCACGCGTCCGTTTGCGGCACATGGATGAGACAATGGGCACGACGGTGACGTCGCGGCGCCTGGCGATGATGCTGCGCGCGACTTTGACGAAAGATGGGCGGGCCGGTCAGGCGCTGCTCGCATGGGTGGAAGAGCATAAGTCGGTCTTCTGGCCGGCACCGCGGCCGCGCGCCCGGAATGGAGTGCCGAAGGAAGCGGGGCGCAAGATCAGCTGGGCGAAGCTGTCGACGATGCTCGCCGACATGGCGGAGGATCCCTTGACGCCCGAGCTGGCGGAGGCGGCGGAGAATATCGGGGCGGTGCTGAGCCTGAGCGACCAGGACCGGGCCGTGCTGGAGGCCGGGCTCGCGCTTTCCTTCCATCCCCGGATCGCCCGGCTGCGCTGGGCGCTGGAGATGGCGCAGGAGGACATGGTGCGGATCGCCGGCATGCTGGCGGGCGCCGATGCGGTCCATGCCGGCACCGTCGCGCGCAACAGCATGGCGGTGCAACTCGGCCTGTTCGAGGTCGAGATGGCGCATGGCGGCGGCGTGTCGTTCGATGCGAGCTGGTGGTTCGAGAGCCTGCTCGCGCGCGGCGGACATGATCCCGAGCGGTTGATCGAGGCGCTGGCGGGCAAGCGCCAGGTGTCGACGCTGTCGCTCGGCGATTTTCCGGCGATGCAGGGCGATGTCGATTTCGTCGCGCGGCTGCTCGCCGGCGCCGTGGAAACGCGCGCGCCGGGCATCAACGTGCTGCTTCATGGTCCGCCGGGCGTCGGCAAGACCGAGCTGGCGCGGGCGCTCGCGGCGCATGTCGGCGCGGCCTTGTTCGCGGTCGGTGAGGCGGACAGCGACGGCACCGAGCCGCGCCGGCACGAGCGTGTCGCGGCGCTGCTCCGTGCGCAGCGCGCGCTCCAGCGCGACGAGCGCGCGTTGCTGCTGTTCGACGAGCTGGAGGATCTGATCGGCGACGCGAAACCGGTCGATGGCGGCAAGCGCTTCGCCAATCGGGCCGGCTCCAAGATCTTCGTCAACCGCATGCTGGAGACGAACGGCGTGCCGGTCATCTGGACCAGCAACGCGATCGACAATGTCGATTCCGCGTATCTGCGCCGGATGAGCTTCGTGCTGAAGCTCGATCATCCGCGAGGGAGCGAGCGCGACCGGGTGCTCGCGCGCATGGCGGCGATGGAGGACTGCGCGATCGGCGAGGACCTGAACGTGCTGGCGCGGCAGGCGCCCGAGACGCCCAGCGTGGCACGCGTGGCGATGCGCGCCGCCCGGATTGCCGGCGCCGCCTCGGGTGATGACGAGCGCGTCGCGCGGGCGCTGGTCGGGTCGCTTCGCGGCCAGGCAGTGACGCTGGCCGAGGCGTCGGGGAAGGTCGATCTGTCGCTGTTCGAATGCGACACCCCCATCGCCGGGCTGGTCGAGCGGCTGACGCGGCCGGGTGCGGCATTGGCATTTTCGGTGCTGCTGGCGGGGCCGCCGGGCACGGGCAAGACCCAGCTTGCGGGCGACGTGGCGGAGCGTCTCGGCCGGCCGCTCGCCACCCGGCGCGCATCCGACCTGCTGTCGAAATGGGTCGGCGAGACCGAGGCGAACATCGCGGGGGCGTTCCGCGAGGCAGCGGCGGAGGGCAGCGTGCTGTTCTTCGACGAAGCGGATTCGCTGCTGTTCGACCGCAAGACCGCGCGGGTGAGCTGGGAGGTGACTCAGGTCAACGAGTTGCTGACCTGGCTCGATCGCCACCCGCTACCGGTGTTTGCGGCGACCAACGATCAGGCACGGCTCGACCCGGCGGCCCTCCGCCGCTTCACCTTCAAGCTCGCGCTGCAGCCCTTGTCGGCGGCGTCGGCGGCGCGTGCGTTCGAGCGCTTCTTCGGCTGCGCGGCGCCTGCCGGGCTGGCGCGACTGAGTGCGCTCACGCCCGGCGACTTCGCGGTCGTCGCGCGGCAGCTGAAGGTCACCGGGCCGCTGCTAGCGGGCGAGCTGCTCGCCCGGCTGGAGGCGGAGCTGGCGGTGAAGCCGGGCGGCATGGCGACGATCGGTTTCTGAGGATCGGTCGCCCTTGCCCGGTGCGCGGGAATGGCCGATCCTGCGCGATCATTGTTCCGCAAGACGGAAGGACGGATATGGACCGGATCGACGCGATGAAGGTGTTCGTGGCCGCGCTCGAAGAGGGCAGCCTTGCCGGCGCCGGCCGTCGGCTCGGGCGGTCGCCGGCCGCGGTCAGCCGCGCGATCGCCTTCCTGGAGAATCATGTCGGGGCGGAGCTGCTCCATCGCACCACCCGGTCGATGAAGCTGAGCGAGGCGGGCGAGCGCTATGCCGCGGCGTGCCGGCGTGTGCTGACCGATCTGGAAGAAGCCGATCTGAGCGTCGCCGACGAGCGCGCCGCCCCGCGCGGCATGCTGACACTGTCGGCGCCGCCGATCAGCGGCGAGGAGATATTGCGCCCGATCATCGACGCCTATCTGGAGGCCTATCCGGCGGTGTCAGTGAATCTCGTGCTGCTCGACCGGCAGGCCAATCTGGTCGAGGAAGGCATCGATATCGCGCTGCGAGTCGGCGAATTGCCCGATTCGTCGATGATCGCGCTGCGCATCGGCGGCGACGTGAAGCGCGTGATCGTCGCGTCGCCGCGCTATCTCGCCGCCAACCCGCGCATCGTAGAGCCGAGCGACCTGACGCGTCACCGGATCGTCACCACAACGCATTTCGGCCAGGAGGCCTGGGTGTTCCCGCCGGCCGCGGGCAGTTCGATCCCGCGCTCGGTGCATTTCAGGCCGCGGCTGGTGGTCAACAGCGTGCGCGCGGCGCTTGCCTCGGCGGTCGAAGGCATCGGGGTGACGCGCCTCTATACCTATCATGTCGCCGCGCGGGTGCAGGAAGGCGCGCTGCGCATCATCCTGCGCGATGCCGAGCCGCCGGCGCTGCCGGTACATCTGACC
>Ga0247735_1000868_pt1 | contig 11988 bp, 8 predicted proteins | sample UWRJL178409R2_FD_180934 | JGI IMG/M metagenome (GOLD analysis project Ga0247735, IMG submission 180934) | Plant litter microbial communities from Arlington Agricultural Research Station in Wisconsin, United States - UWRJ-L178-409R-2 | ecosystem: Environmental > Terrestrial > Plant litter >...
AAGGAGATGCGCCTCGACGCCTTCGCTCCAGGCGAGCAACGCGGGAGCTGCTTTTGATGCACGACCGTCGACGCGCGGTATCGATAAACGCGCTATCGGCACCGCCGTCGGACCATCCCCTTCTAGTCGCTGCTTTTCTCCCATAAACGTACGCCTCAACCATCATGTCGTTGGCATTGTCAGATCCACTACCATCACACCTGGGATCTATATCGGGCTTTGACCTCCCTCCCGAGGAATGCAGTTAAACATCGATCACCAGCACAGGCCGTGGTAGATCATGTTCTTGTTATCGGGCATTTCGATGCGGGCGAGATCGATCACGGTGACCGGCTTTCCTGCGGCTTCGATGGCGTCTTTCAGACCGGGGTACTTGTTTCCTATGACGATGACACCAGACGCCGCTACAACCTCTTTGATACTATCCCTGAGCAACGGAGCGATATGCTTCAGGAAATTCCGTCCCCCCTCGGCGTCCCTAGCAACATTAGGGTCGTAGACGGCAATATCCTTGCCCTTCCCGAGAAAGGCTTCGACCAGTTCCAGCATCGGGCTCTCCCTGATATCGTCGGTATCGGCCTTGAAGGTGATGCCGATGAAGCCGATCTTTTCATGCCCAGCCGACTCCACCAGCGCCCGCGCATGGTTGATCTGCAAGGTGTTGGCTACCCGCATCGCGTCGAGGACCGGTGTCGGCACGTTCAACATGCGGCCAAGCGCCGTCAACGCGCGCAGATCTTTCGGAAGGCACGAACCGCCATATGCGAAGCCGGGCTTCATATAGGCCTTCGATATGTTGAGACGCGTATCGGCGCAAAGGACGTCCATCACCACATGGCTGTCTATGTTCTTGGCCTTGCAAATATTGCCGATCTCATTGGAAAAGCTGATCTTTACCGCGTGCCAGCAATTGTTTGCATACTTGACGATCTCGGCGCAGCGCATGGCAACGACATGTGGCGTCACCCCGATATGGGATACCAAAGCCTTCAGCGCGTCGATCGAACGCGTATCTTCTTCATACTGCCCGAAAACGATGGCGCCCGGCTTGTAGTAGTCTGCAATGGCCGTGCTTTCACGCAGGAACTCGGGATAATAGGCAACGCCAAAATCACGCCCGGCAATTTTCCCGGAGGCTCTTTCGAGTACCGGTATGACGAGTTCCTCCATCGTGCCGGGTAAAATCGTCGATCGCATGACAACGATATGGAAGGCGACCTTGTGCCGCAGCGCCTTGCCGATATCCTCGCAGGCTTGGCGAACGTGATCGGTGTTCAGCGTACCATCGGCAAGGCTGGGCGTGCCGACGCAGCAGAAGCTTATATCGGTAGCATTGACCGCCTCCGATGCTGAATGCGTCGCGGTGAGGAGGTCCGCCTTGCGCGCGTGAGAAAGAAGGTCGGAAAGACCTGGCTCAACAATTGGCGCTTGCCCCTGCGCAAGCCGTTCTACTTTGAACCGATCGGGATCGACGGCAATCACAGCAAAGCCATCGTGACTAAGACATGCAGCGGAGACGCACCCAACGTATCCGGCTCCAAAAACACTAACGCGATAATCGCGTACATCCGCCTCGATTCCCGGATAGAAATTATCAAGTAATGTTACGTTACTGCTTGATGCAAGGCTCGTGGAATTTAGATCAATTTCCATTTTTACCCCGTCTGCGCACAGTTGAAAACCCCGCAGAAACATTGCTCTACGGATATCATGATTACAGTCTAAGGAATCCCCACAAGACGATACTATCGTGTCATCTTTTATTAACTTTATTTAATGCTAAGCGCAAAAATTAAGTCTTGCAATAGTCAAATAATCAAGAGCCCAAATATATCTTTATTTCAATTCACTGTTGCAATAAAGACAACGTTCATTCTATTAAATCTAAAATCTACATTTGATAGTTACAGATCTTCCGATCATATGAATCATAATGGTCTGGAATATTTCTTATATAACCACACGCATTTGAAATTTAGACGAAAGACATTCGCTTCTTGTAACTATCTACTTCGAAAAACAATATGTGCAGGCCTGAAACCATCAGCCAGATATTTTGACTGAGCCCAAATGGAACGTTCAGCACCGGCTTTGAGCGAGTAAACCGCTAAAGCGCAGCAATCCGGCGACTGGCCATAGCAGCACGGCGTTCCCACCAGATGAGCAACAGGCTAGACGAAACGATGACTAGGGCGCCAGCGACCACGTTTGCGGTCGGCACTTCCGACCAGATCAGATAGCCATAGAGAAACGCCCAGACTAGGCCGCTATACTCAATCGGCGCAAGGGTGGAGGCCGGCGCATGTCGGAACCCCTCGTACAACAGATACTGACCAAGGGCAGATATGACGCCCAAGCCAAGCATCAATGCCCAACCAGCGAGATCCGGCGTCTTCCACACCCACGGCAACGTCACTCCGCAGGCTATAACGAACAGAGCGCTTGTCGCCAGCATCTGGTTCAATGTACTTTCACTCCGGCTGACAAGGCGAACCAGCACAGTACTCCACGCCCAGCAGAAGCCGGCAAACAGGACCATGATCGTCGGCAGCAGGCTCGGCGTATGGGTTGGATTGGCCGCCAGTATGACGCCAACGAAACCGGCGATGCAGGCAAACCAGCGCATCGGCCCGACATTTTCCTTCAGGACAAGAATGGAGAGAAAGATAACGATGATCGGCGCCGAAAAGTACATGGTGGTGATTTCAGCAAGGCCTAGATGTCGAGCTGCCGAGTAAAATGCCATCCACGCAGCCAACATGAGCCCGGCGCGCAGCAGCAGAGAATTTCTGTGCGCGCTCTTCAAGATCGACGGATGCTTTAGCCGTCGAACGAGGACGCCAGCTACGACAAAGATAATGACGCTGCGGATAAACAGAACCTGCGGAACGGCATAGTCGGCAACAAGCCATTTGACGACAGCATCCTGAATCGCAAATAGCGAATAGCCCGCGCAGGAAAGAGTAATCCCGACAAGCGGGTTCGACACATGGTCATTTGAACGAGAAAGCATTGCGGCGCCTGCAACAGGGCATTGACGATGCCGAGCACCTAGCAAGAAGCAGGAGCCAGGACAATCAAAAGATTTTGACCAAGCGTTCAAATTTTCTACCTGTGCACGCGTTGTCTCGTGGGCTTATGAAAGTCGCTTCGACAGGGATATTGCACCGGAATGTCAATCGTAGTGTATCGACGTGGAAGATTCGTTTTGGCTGGAGACGCCGCGTGATAGACAGAAACACATCGCTGCTTTATTCGATGCTTTCGCGGATATTGTGGCCGGTCCTTTTCGCCGCCGGGCTTGCGGGAGCAGGAGTGGCGTTTAAAACAGAAGCCCCTCTGGTTTGGTTCAATGCTGTCTATCTGGTGATCGTTGTGGCTATCGCCCTGTTCGAGCGCGTGATGCCGTTCGAGAGACAGTGGCTGCAGCGCGATGGCGAAACGCTGAACGACATAGCGCACACGCTGCTGAACAAGGGCGGCGTTCAGATTGCTGCGGCCCTTGGCGCAACCGCGCCGCTGGCAATCGCCACCGTCGCTCACCCGATGATCAATGGCGCCGGGCAAATCTGGCCACACGGCTGGCCCTTGCTCTTTCAAGTCATACTCGGCCTGATCATTGCCGAATTGGGTCTTTATATCGCCCATCGGGCGGCGCACGAAATCCTGTCACTGTGGCGTTTCCACGCACTTCATCACAGCGTTGAGCGGCTCTGGGTCGTCAACACCGGCCGTTTCCACCTGATCGACTCGCTGTTCAAGATCGCGCTCAGCCAGCTCCCTCTTTATCTGATAGGCGCACCCCTGTCGGTTTTTCTCTGGATCGGCGCCGTCACGGCCTTTATCGGCCTTCTGACACATTGCAATATCGATGTGCAGACTGGCCCGCTCGACCTGATATTCAGCACGCCGCGCCTGCACCGATGGCATCACTCGCGCGTGTTAGCCGAGGGAAACACCAACTACGGTGAAAACCTGGTTTTATGGGATCAGATTTTCGGAACCTATTTTAACCCGAACCGCCGGCCTCCGGCCGACATCGGCATCAGCGGGCGCGTCGCCAATGGATTTGTGGGACAGTTGGTGCAGCCGTTTTCATCGCGCGGATTTCGCCAGATCCTCGGTCGCCGCACACCTGCAGACGATGAACACGAGCCAAAACCTCAGGCATGATAAGCCACGTCACGCTTGGCTGAAGTCAGCAGGTAGATAACCACGTTTGCACTGGTAGGCCTCGAACCGGACCTTCGAAAGTCCCCATGGCGCGTAGCTGAGTTCTGCCGCTTCGTCGGAGAGATTGAGGATGATCTTGTACTCACCCTCTTCTGTCCGGGTGGACGACGCCTCGAACGGATAGGGCAGGCTTGTTCCCGATTCAGCATTGCCGCCGCGGATTGATTGCATCACCGTCGATGCGCGACGCCCGCCTTTTTGCTTGTCCATCAGAATATCTTCGATGCTATCGATCTGTGAATGGAAAACCCGGAGTTCCTTTTGAAGGTCGAGCGGCGTCGCGTCGTATGAAAACTCTGGTGAAAACTTAAACGAGAAGTAGATGATACCGACTGCGCCATGAATGACGGACGACCATGCCTGAACCCGGAATTCGCCCGGCTTTGTTTTCCGTCCAAGAGATCCGTCATATTGGGTTAAGCCGACGAAAGAAAATTGCGGCCTCCCGTCACTCCATATCGACAGACGGTCGATGGCGTGCCCCTGCGGCGTTGAAGTGTAATCGTCGAGATCGATGATCAGCTCACTGCCGCCTGCTATCGGGTAGCAGTCATGGCTGACCCAATCGATATAGGGACTGTCGGCATAATCACCCATGATCGCTTCGAGATAGATGTTGTTGATGTGATTGCCGACGTGGTTGATCCAGAGCGGCTTTCCGGCAGCAGACCAGCCGCGGGCAACCGTATCCACTTCCTCCGGCGGCACGGCAACTCCGTCATATGTGATGCCTGCACTGCCAGGCTTCAGGTTTGACGGCTCGTCCATCAGCGCAAGCGCCAGCAGGTTGGGGTTGGCAATATCCTTGTCGAAAGCCGCACGGTCTACAATTACGTAGTCCTCGCTGATCCCAGCGGGTTCGCGGACGATGTGGAGGCCCCTCGTCGTCGCCTCGCTGGTCCATTCCCCTAGGTCCGCACCACGGTTCATGGTGAAAATCGTATTCACCCCGCGTCCCTTCCAAACCGCCATGTTCTCCACGGGCTGCTGGTATATGCCCTTGACGAAAAACTTGGGGCCGGGCAGTAAAGCGCGTTCGCTTGAAAGGGCTGGGCGTGTCTTGCTGACTGCGAGAGCACCAGTGCCAAATACCGTCAGAAGCGTGAATTTGAGTATGCTACGGCGAGTTGTCTGGCTCATGCGGGCCCCCATCTATTTCCCATTCAAGACCATCGATCGCTGTCTGTAACTCTAGCGCTTGCGACCGAACGCGGTTGTGCGAAACCAATTCATGCCGGTGAACGAATGACCGGCTTCGCAGGCAAGTGCGGTGCCACAGTGCACCTAGTAACCGTATCGCTCCGCGCTAAACTTGCATTTGTTGAGAACGACACCCAGAACATCGGTCTTCTCCGCCAAAGTCTGCTCGCAAACGTCCACGTCGCTCAACGTGCTTTGCTCGGCCGCGGCGACAAGTATGACGCAATCAACATTCGGGAGAAACGCCAGAACATCATCGGCTGCAAGCATTGGAGGCAAATCGAAGATGACGATATCGGGACTCATCTTTTTCCGCATCTTCTGGATCGATTCAGCTGCAACCGCACTTTGCAGGAGTTCAGCAGAGTACTGAACGGAATACTTGTTGGCCGCAATCGCCAGGTTGTCACCGTGGCGCATGAATATGTCCTCGATCTCGACCTCCCCGCGCAGAAACCCTTCCATCGCGGTGACGTCTTTCAGACCAAGCGCCTTGCCGATCTGCGGCCGCCTTAAGTCAAGATCCAGCAGTAAGGTCTTACAGTCCTGTTGATTGGCTAGACTGAAAGCCAGATTCAGAGCGGTGAATGTCTTGCCGCATCCCGGCGTCGGAGAAGTGATTGCGACGGACGTCCAATTATTCTGTCTCATGCTTTGCAAGAGCTTCGTCCGCATCATATCGAAGGCGACATGTGCGGGGTCCGATCGGTTGGCCGTAACAATGCGATTGCGCAATATCGTGTCGGGGTCAAACTTGAGCGGGGCCAAATCGGCCCAAGTGAACTTCTCCGCCTCGCGAAGGCGCGACGACGGCATTCGGCTGCTGTCCTTCAGCGCCTCCTGGCTTAACGTCGATACGATAGTCTGTTCCATTGCCAGCGCCTTATCATTAATTCTAGAGGTTTGGTCTCGCTCACGTTGGTGTCTCATTCCGACTTTGTAATGCCTGCCAGCAGTTTCTGCACAGCTGTACCCAGGGGCATGTAGAAATAGTGGAAAGCCAACAGTGACGCAGGGATCGCGCCTGCCGACAATGCTGTCACCATGCCTCGACCAAACTGTGAGGCAGGCTTGTCGTAAGGAGATGCAACAAATGGGATAACTGCCAACGGTTGGCGCTGCAGCAGTTGGCTAAGCTCTGAGGGCCTGCGGATTGTCTTGTTCAGCATTTCCATCAAGGCAATGAACGCCAGGCCAAGTGCAATGCCCGCAGCAAGACCCAAAGCGACGATCACCCGACGGCGCGATCGCAATGCGTTTTCCGGTGGCGTCGCGGGTTCAAGCAAGGAGAAGCGACCACCGTCAGAACGCACCTCGATTTGATTGCCGATCGAGGCTTCTGCGCGTCGGGCGATTGCGGTATTGTACTGGGTCTGGACGTTTGCAACTGTCCGCTCGATCGCATTCAACTCGATCTCAGTCGATGGCGTAGCGCCAACCGACTTTGTAAGATCCGCGATGCTTTGCTTCAGGGTCGCTCTTTCACGAGCGATGAATTCAAGCCGCTTATCGATGTCGGACAATTGCAGGCCTAGCCCGGTAGCGGCCGCCTTGCCTACGGTTCCCGTATCTTTGCTCAGCCCTTTGGCGCGCAGGGCATCGATCCGCGCACGCAAGGACACAATGTTCGGACTTGTTTCCGAGAAAATCGCAAGCTGCTCGGCCAGCGCCCGGTTCAGGTCCTGAAGCATTTGTTGCTCCGGGCTGACAGGGCTGTCCGCATATTGACCGGTGGCCATGTAGCTTTCGACAAGGATGCTGCGCCTAGACCTGAGATCAGCCTCTTCGCGCTCCAGTGACAGAAGTCTTTCCTGTTGGCTGCTCTGCTGTTGTCGGCGAAAACTCAGGCTTTCCGGCAACGTGTCCCGATTCTCGTTCTTGAACTTCAGAAGCTCCGCTTCATCTCGGCTCAGCTCTTCGTCAAGCCGGTTCACCTCATCGTTGAAGAACTGCAATGTATCGCCAGCCCTGTCTGTTCTCTGGCGTTGATTGCTTGCCAGAATGAGTGATGCGAGCTCATTTGCACCCATTGCCGCCAAGACTGGAGTATCTGCGTCAAATGCAACGCTGAAAACGGTTGCTCCGGCACTGCTCACATCGCCTCCGAGAGGAAGTTCCGTGAACGCGATGCGAGAGCGCATATCCTTGACTAGAGCGTCGCCCGAAGGCTCACTCGTATTGCTTTCATAGAGATGAAGCTTGTCAGCAAGCATTATGAGATTTTCGCGTGTCGTGATCTGCTGCTGGATGATCTGAAGTTGTTGAAGCGAGCTGGTGGAGACCGTCGACCGAACCAGTTCGGCCGGTATTTGCGGTGCCTCGACGAGGATTTTTGCCGTCGATTGATACTCACGCGGCATCACCAAAGCGGCCACAATGGCTATCGCTGCCGACCCGCAAACGATTGCGACGAAGTGCGGCAATTTCCGAAGAAGAAGCGACACATAGAAACTTACATCGATAGCAGCCATTGCGAGTTCACTCGAACCTGAGAGTTTTTTTAGACAATCATGAACCACGATCTTTATTAGTTCCGGACTACGGGGTAGTTGGTCGATAGTGGATGCCACGCCAAGCTTGTTAGTACCTTTGGCTATGCTTATCGGGACATTGCCAATATCAATATTGCTGAAACAGACGTCCCTTGCTTTATTTTAACAATCAAATGATTATTGACGAATATAAATTCCTATTTGAAATATCAATACGAATTTATTCATCGTTATCAGCACTCAATACTTTATGTATGGTGCTAGAATCAGCCGGTCAGGAACAGATCGCTATGTTCGATAAGTGCTTCAAGCTGTTGTACCGTCACCCTGGTCAGACGCTGCGGAACAGATGGCTGGGAATGATTGGATTTGCAGCGGTGTTCCTGCCGGTCACCAGCGCGATCGGTGCGCCGCTTCCCGCACACACGAAGATCAGGCTCTCCGTGCTGCAGTGGATGCCGACCAAAGGCGTTTACGAGCAGTGGGGTGCGTTCGGTGGGGAATATGTCGTCTCAGACGCAAATACGGTGACCATACCGGTGTTGGGGAGCATCGATGTCGGTGACCTCGACAATCAAGAGCTGGCATCCGAGATCGCAAAGCGACTTAAGGACAGAATCGGACTCGTCGAAGTACCAGCAACCACCGTCGAGATTATCGACTATTCGCCGATCTATGTCGTCGGAGATGTCGCGAAGCCTGGTGAATATAAATTCAGCACCGGACTGACTGTTCTTCAGGCTCTGGCGATGAGTGGCGGTGAGGCTAAGCCAACAGGCGCTCTGGAGAGTTCCATGGATGTCACCCGGCTAGTTGGAGACCTTAAGGAACTTGACGATGCCACCACGCGCAGCACTGCGAAGATCGGGCGGCTGGAGGCTGAAATGTCTGGAGCAAAGGTACTGGATTTCAGCAAGCAGCTGACGAATGCGGATCCGTTCACAACGGCAGTCTACCGTCAGGAGCAGATCATCTTCGAAGCGCGCGCAAACGCTCTTGAGCGAAAGTCGAAATCACTGCTGGAGCTTCGCGATTTGCTGGACGAAGAAATCAGGGTGCTCGAAGAAAAGACGAAGAGCATGGACGCCAACATCAAATCCATACAGCAACAGGTCGATAGCACCACAATGCTGGTTGCAAAAGGCGCCCTTGTTGCGACGCGACAGGCCGAGGTCGAGCGAGACCTGAGAAGCGATCAGAATAACCGGCTCGATATCACGACGTCCATCATGCGTGCACGGCAAAGCGTCAGCGAAACGACCAGAGACCTCCAAGCTCTATCTGATGAACGATTGACGGAGGTCGCTTCGGAGCTTCAGGCCGAACGAGCCACACTTGTACGGCTGAGAGTCAAACGCGAGACCAGCCAGAAACTGATGATCGACAATCTCTCGGCGATGACCTACGCGCCCCGCCCAGGAGAAAAGCGGACTATCACCTTCAACATTGTGCGACGACAGGATGGAAACGTCGACGAGATAGGAGCCTCGGAAACGTCGACGCTGATGCCCGGAGATGTGGTCAAAGTTGTACAATCACCCGCGGGGGGATCGGCCTCGGAAAACCAAACCCTGACATCTTCGGTTTCGCCGCGCCGGGAGGAAGCAAGCCAGTGACAGTTTACAGCTGCACTGACATCGAACACTCAGCGGCCGGCCAACCAACGGCCTTCTTCGGGGACCGGTCGGCGAACCAGAGCAATTCTTTACCAATCACACAATAGCGCCGGCGACCCGCCAGCCGCGTACCCTTGCGGATTGACTGCTATCCATGGCTTTAAATTCAGACTCCGGCAAAAGTTACACGCAGATATTGCGATCGACGATGATGATCGGCGGATCATCAGTGGTGAATGTCGGCTTTTCGATCATCCGCAACAAGGCGATGGCCGTGCTGCTTGGCCCCGAGGGGGTCGGTCTCATGGGCCTTTACAGCGCGACGACGGATATTGCCCACACAATAGCGGGATTAGGAATCAATGCCAGCGGTGTACGCCAGATCGCAGAGTCCGCAGCAACGGACGATGAGGCACGTGTCGCAAGAACGACTGCCGCTTTGCGGCGCGTTTCACTTATCATAGGCGTACTGGGCACGCTGGTGATGGTTTGCCTAGCGGCCCCTATCGCGCAACTGACATTCGGTGACGATCAACACACCGGTGCGATCCGGTTGTTGTCGTTGGTAATCTTGTTTAGGGTCATGTCCGGCGGGCAAGGGGCGCTGGTCCAGGGCATGCGCGACATCGCAAGCTTGGCGCGTCTAAATATCCTCGGAGCTTTCTTCAGCACTGTCATTGGTATTCCGTTGATCTATCTCTACGGAAAGGACGGCATTGTGGCATCGCTCGTTTGCATCGCGGCAACCACGCTGGCGACCTCCTGGTGGTATAGCCACAAGATCAAGATCCGCTCCCATCATCTGTCGTTCAAACAATTCTACGAGGAAGCGAGCGGTCTTCTCAGGCTCGGCTTCATCTTCATGATCAGTGGCTTTCTCACCTTTGCGAGTGCTTACGCAATTCGCATCATCGTATTGGACAATGCGGGGCTTACAGGCGCTGGTCTCTATCAGGCCGCATGGTCACTCGGTGGATTATACGCCGGCTTCATCCTGCAGGCGATGGGCACCGACTTCTACCCCCGACTGACCGGTATCGCGCACGACAATGCCGGATGCAACCGGCTGGTAAACGAGCAGACGCAGATCAGCATCGTGCTGGCTGGGCCTGGGCTACTCGCCACTCTCACACTTGCGCCGGTCGTCATGCAGTTGTTGTACTCGCCTGAGTTCTATGCGGCCGTTGATCTCTTGCGCTGGATCTGCCTTGGAATGATGCTGCGCATCATTTCTTGGCCAATGGGGTTTATCGTGCTCGCAAAAGGGGCTCAGAAGATCTTCTTCTGGACCGAGGTGGCTGCGAGTGTCGTGCACGTGGGTTTAGCCTGGTTGTTCGTGAAAATGTTCGGCACGGCAGGTGCAGGGGCCGCCTTTTTTGGCCTGTATGTCTGGCACAGCGTGTTGATATACTGGATCGCCAAACGTTCCACGGGCTTCAGTTGGTCCGGAACCAACCGCATGCTGATGTTGATATACCTGCCGCTTTCAGGACTAGTCTTTCTGGCATTTCAGTTCTTGTCATTGTGGCCAGCCATCGCATTCGGATCACTTGCCACAGTTGCAACCGGCCTATACTCCCTGAAAATGTTGGTCGAGTTACTGCCGCCGTCGCTCGTTCCGGGATTCATGCGGCCTTGGATGTTCAAGTCAGCAACACCGTGATAGCCCTAAGATATACACGGCAAGTGCCGAGCAATAACCCGGATACTCTTATCTCGCACGCTCAATATCTTCGCCCTGTCTCTATCGCCGCATAAGTTGCAACGACGGAAGGCCGGCGTCAGCAGAACTCTGACAAACTGCTCTTGGGTGTCCGATAGACGTTATTGGTGCAGTTAGCGCCGAGGGACCTTGTGTAAGTCCCCCATTGTCACCAAACACTCTCATCTCAAGCTCGAGCCATAAGGTCGAAATATCCGGCGAGGGGCCATCTGTGCAATAGACTTCGCCCCCCGGGAAATAACGCACAACTCAACTCGAGAGGCGACCGACCATCTGCGAGCCACGGGGTTTTGGGCTATGGAGTGATCTGCTCGGGTCATCCGACGCGAAATTTATCAATCACCGACAGCAGCAGTCGACGCTTATTTGTTGAGACTAATTCTGATCAGGGTTCCCTGCATAAAGATTTGATGCTTGAGAAGTCGCTTCTGCGGCAGACCAGTGCTACCCACAATTTTGGCGCCTTCAGGGCGATGCACCAAAAATTGCGCTGCTGGATGTCGCCCGTACTCGTTCGGCCGTTTTGGCATCATAACGGTGTTCTATACGAAGCGCTGGATTTGCGCACGCTATTGAGCATGATCGAGTGCGCCCCGCAAAGAGGTAGCAAGGTTCCAAATTATAAGGATGATGCTGAAATCTGATTGCCTAAAGCTAGCGCTTTAGCTCTGCTCGATCGCATGGAGCCGCTCTCGACAAAATCTAATCTGCCTGCACACGAAAT
>Ga0247735_1000870_pt1 | contig 11966 bp, 8 predicted proteins | sample UWRJL178409R2_FD_180934 | JGI IMG/M metagenome (GOLD analysis project Ga0247735, IMG submission 180934) | Plant litter microbial communities from Arlington Agricultural Research Station in Wisconsin, United States - UWRJ-L178-409R-2 | ecosystem: Environmental > Terrestrial > Plant litter >...
GCGGATGTCGAGCCCGGCGAAGTTGGCGAGGAACTCCGCAGGGTCGGCCAGGTCGGTCTTCGTGATGCACAGGATCGGCGTGATGCCGGCGTCGAAGGCGGCGACGAGGTAGCGGTCGACCAGACGCGGCCGCGGCTCGGGGTTGGCGGCGGCGACCACGATCAGCATCTGGTCCGCGTTGGCGACGATGATGCGCTCGACCTCGTCGGAGTCGTCGGCGCTGCGCCGCAGCACGGTCGTCCGCGGCTGGATCCGCACGATGCGGGAGAGGGTTCCCTCGTCGCCGCTGGTGTCACCGACCAGGTCGACCCGATCACCGGTGACGATCGGTTGCTTGCGCAATTCGCTCGCGCGGGATGATGTCGCCTCATGCTCCTCGGGGGTGCCCTCGCCGACCAGCACCGTGTAGCGCCCCCGGTCGACCGTGAGCACGCGGCCGGTCACGGCGTCGTTGTGCTCCGGGCGCGTCTTGGTGCGCGCGCGATTGCCCTTCGGATTGGGACGGTTGCGCGCCTCGTAGTCGGCGTACTTGTCGTCCTCGTCATCATCCGTGTCGTCGAGCCAGCTCATCAGAAGAGGTCTATCGGCTTCTTGGTCGCCGTCAGCCCGAGCATCCGGTTCCACAGCTCGACGAACTGGGGGAGTGTCTTCGCGGTGGTGGCGATGTCGTCGACCTCGATACCGTCGGTGACCAGTCCGATCAGGGCGCCCGCGGTGGCCATGCGGTGGTCTTCGTAACTGTGCCAGAGGCCGCCACTGAGCGGCGCGGGGCGGATGATGAGGCCGTCGTCCGTCTCCGTCACGTCGCCGCCGAGGGCCGCGATCTCCACGGCGAGGGCGGCAAGGCGGTCGGTCTCGTGCCCGCGCAGGTGCGCGATGCCGGTGAGCACGGTCTCGCTGTCGGCGAGAGCGGCGATCGCGGCGATGGTGGGGGCCAGCTCGCTCGAATTGTCGAGACGGATGCCGCGGACGGTGCCCGTGCCGGTCACGGTCAGCGAGCCTTCCGCGCGCTGCACCTGCCCACCCATGCGCTCGAGGATGACGGCCAGCTCGTCGCCGACCTGCGTGGTCTCGCTCGGCCAGCCGGTGATGGTCACCGACCCGCCGGCGACCAGGGCGGCGCCGAGAAACGGTGCGGCGTTGGACAGATCGGGCTCGATGTCGACCTCGATGCCGGCGATCGGCGCGGCCGGGACGATCCAGACCCCCGGTTGCGGGTTCTCGACGATCACGCCGCGGCGCGCTAGGCAGGCGATCGTCATGCGGATGTGGGCGAGGCTCGGCAACTCGGCACCGGTGTGGCGCAGCTCCAGTCCTCCCTCGAACCGGGCGCCGGCGAGCAGCAGACCGGAGACGAACTGGCTGGACGCGGAGGCGTCGATCTCGATCAGCCCACCGGCGACAGAGCCGGTGCCGTACAGGCTGAACGGGAGACGTCCCCGGCCGTCGTCATTGACATCCACCCCGAGTGCGCGGAGGGAGTCGACGGTGGTGCGCATCGGGCGCTTGCGGGCCGACTCGTCGCCGTCGAAGGCGACCGGACCGAGGGCGAGCGCTGCGACCGGCGGCAGAAAGCGCATCACCGTGCCGGCGAGGCCGCAGTCGATGGAGGCGCCGCCGACGAGCTCTGCGGGGGTGATCAGCAGGTCGGGGCCGAACGGGCTCTCGCCGGGCACCTCGACGATCGATGTACCGAGGGCGCGGAGGGCCTCGATCATCAGGGCGGTGTCGCGCGAGTGGAGCGGGGCGCGCAGCAGGGAGGGCGCATCCGCCAGCGCCGAGAGCACGAGTTCGCGGTTGGTCAGCGACTTCGAGCCGGGCAGGGAGAGCACAGCCGCGAGGGGGGCGGTGGCGCGTGGCGCGGGCCACGGCCCGGGGTCACCACCGGTCACGAGAACGTCGTCCCCGAAGGGGTTGAACTCCGGGCCGGAATACTTGAATACCTGCATCGGTTACTTAGGGTATCGGCACTTCAGCTCTCGACCCAGAAACCACCATGACCCTCCTTCTCGAACGACCGGCAGCCGCCGCGGTGACCCCAGCGGGGCTAACCGTTCCGGCGTGGCCCGAGCACCGAGAAGTACACTTGGCCCCGATGAGCATTTCGAAGGACGACCAGCCCACGCCCGCGGCAGACACCGTGGTGACGGAGGATGCCGTGGTCGCCGATCCCACAAACGTCGAGGTCGTTGCAGACGTGCGTCTGCTGTTCGAAGAGCAGGCGATCCCGTTCATGGACCAGCTGTACGCGGCAGGCCTGCGCATGACACGCAACCCCTCCGACGCCGCCGATCTGGTGCAGGAGACATTCGCCAAGGCCTATGCGGCGTTCGGGCAGTTCCAGCAGGGAACGAACCTGAAGGCGTGGCTGTACCGCATCCTCACCAACACGTTCATCAACAGCTATCGCAAGAAGCAGCGCGACCCGTACCAGGGCACCATCGATGACCTCGAGGACTGGCAGCTCGGTGGCGCGGAGTCGATGACCCAGGGTCGCTCGACCCGCTCGGCCGAGGCCGAGGCCATCGACCACCTGCCCGACAGCGCGGTCAAGGATGCGCTGCAGGCCGTGCCGGAAGACTTCCGCATGGCCGTCTACTTCGCCGACGTGGAGGGGTTCTCCTACCAGGAGATCGCCGACATCATGAAGACCCCCGTCGGAACCGTGATGAGCCGTCTGCACCGTGGCAGAAGGATGCTCCGCGAGCTTCTCGCGGAGTACGCGCGTGAGCGCGGCATCGTGGTTCCGGAGACCGTCACTGCCGGGAGCACCGCTCCCTCGAGGAGAACTGCGAAATGACCGACTGCGGATGCGACAAGGCGAAAGCCGAGCTCGAGGAGTTTCTGCACAACGAGCTTGCCAAGGCGGACGCGGCAGACGTCGCCGAGCACATGGCGAACTGCGATGACTGCACGGACGAGGCCCGCGTGGGCATCGTGCTCACCCAGGCGGTGCAGCGTGCCTGCCGCGAGACCGCTCCTGCTGATCTCCGTGATCAGGTGCTGCTCACGCTACGTCTGATCCAGACCCACTAGCCAGACCCTGGCTGTGCCACGATCGCCCGTTCCCGGGTGATGGTGGCCGTCGGGATGAACGACGAAGGCCGCCACCCGCGGGGTGACGGCCTTCGTCGTTGGCGGCTGACCGTTAGAGCGTGAGCGCGCGATCCATCAGGTCGACGAGCTCCTGGGCGCTGCGCTTGCTCGAGCCGGTGGCGGGGGAGGCGGATGCCGGGCGCGAGGCGACCGAGATCTTGTCGGCCGAATACCCCTGCTTCGCCATCTCGAGGCAGATGAACGGCCAGGCGCCCATGTTCTCCGGCTCCTCCTGGGCCCAGACCAGATCGGCGTTCGAGTACTGCGAGAGCACGGAATCGAGCTGGGCGGCCGGCAACGGGTAGTACTGCTCCAGGCGCACGAGGGCGACATCCTTCAGCTGGCGCTTCTCGATCTCCGCGGCGAGGTCGTAGTAGATCTTGCCGGAGACCAGAACGACGCGCTTTGCCGCAGCCTTGTCGGCGATCGTCGCATCGTCGATCACCGGCTCGAACTTGCCGGAGGTGAAGTCGGCCACCGCGCTGGTCGCGCCGCGCAGTCGCAGCATCGCCTTCGGGGTGAAGACGATCAACGGGCGACGCGGCCGCGCGTAGGCCTGACGGCGCAGCAGGTGGAAGTACGAGGCCGGCGTCGACGGGCGAGCGACGGTCATGTTGTTCTCGGCACACAGCTGCAGGTAGCGCTCGATGCGGGCCGACGAGTGGTCGGGTCCCTGGCCCTCATAGCCGTGCGGCAGCAGCAGCACGACGCTGGAACGCTGGCCCCACTTCTGCTCGGCGCTGGAGATGAACTCGTCGATGATGGTCTGCGCGCCGTCGGCGAAGTCGCCGAACTGGGCCTCCCAGAGCACGAGCGCGTCGGCCCGTTCGACCGAGTAGCCGTACTCGAAGCCCATCGCCGCGTACTCGCTGAGCAGCGAGTCGTAGATCCAGAACCGCGCCTGGCTGTCGCTGAGGTTGCCGAGCGGCAGCCACTCCTGGCCGTTGATGCGGTCGTGCAGCACCGCATGCCGCTGCACGAAGGTGCCGCGGCGCGTGTCCTGGCCGGCCATGCGCACCGGGGTGCCCTCCACCAGCAGCGATCCGAGGGCGAGCAGCTCGCCGAAGGCCCAGTCGATGCCGCCGTTGCGGCTCATCTCGAAGCGTTTCTTCATCAGCTGCTGCAGCTTGGGATGCACGGTGAAGCCGGTCGGCGGGTTGTCGAACGAGTCGCCGATGAGCTGGATGACACCATCGCTGACACCGGTGCTCGGCGGCTCGCCCGCTCCGTCGTCCTGCTGCGACTCGGGGCGCTCGAGGTCGGCGACGGCGTTGCCGTCCTGCACGATCACGGGGATCGAACCGGTCTGTGCCGCATGCGTCTCGGCGAAGGCGCGCTCCAGGCGGTCCTGGAAGTCGGCGTGCGCCGCCTCGTACTCCTCCTGGGTGATGTCACCGCGGCCGACGAGCGCCTCGACGTAGAGCGTGCGCACGGAGCGCTTCGCCTCGATGAGGTTGTACATCAGCGGCTGGGTCATCGACGGGTCGTCGCCCTCGTTGTGACCGCGACGGCGGTACACGATCAGGTCGATGACGACATCGCGGTGGAAGCGCTGGCGGTAGGCGAAGGCGAGCTCGGCCACCCGCACCACGGCCTCGGGATCGTCACCATTCACATGGAAGATCGGTGCCTGGATGGTCTTTGCGACATCCGTCGAGTAGATGGAGGTGCGACCCTCGCTCGGTGGGGTGGTGAAGCCGACCTGGTTGTTGATGTTGACGTGCACGGTGCCGCCGGTGCGGTACGCGCGCAGCTGCGACATCTGCAGGATCTCCATCACGATGCCCTGGCCGGCCATGGCGGCGTCGCCGTGCACCATGATCGGCAGCACGGTGAAGGAGCCGATCGGGCGGCGGTCCTGCTTGGCGCGCACGATACCCTCGAGCACGCCGTCGACGGCCTCGAGGTGGGACGGGTTCGCGGCCAGGTAGACGGGGATCTGCTCGCCGTTGGCCGCGGTGAAGGTGCCCTCGGTGCCGAGGTGGTACTTGACGTCACCCGAGCCCTGCACGGTGCGCGGGTCTTGGGTGCCCTCGAACTCGCGGAAGATCTGGCCGTAGGTCTTGCCGGCGATGTTGGTGAGCACGTTGAGGCGGCCACGATGGGCCATGCCGATGGCGACCTCGTCGAGCTCGGCCTCCGCTGCACCCTGGATGATCGTGTCGAGCAGGGCGATCGTCGACTCGCCACCCTCGAGGCTGAAGCGCTTCTGGCCGACGTACTTGGTCTGCAGGAAGGTCTCGAAGGCCTCCGCCTCGTTCAGCTTGCCGAGGGTGTGCAGCTGCTCTTCCTTGGTCGGCTTGGTGTAGGGCTTCTCGACGTGCTCCTGGATCCAGCGGCGCTGCTCCGGGTCCTGGATGTGCATGTACTCGATGCCGATCGTGCGGCAGTACGAGTCGCGGAGCACCCCGAGGATGTCGCGCAGTGGGGCGGAGGTGCGGCCGCCGAACCCGCCGGTGACGAACTCGCGGTCGAGGTCCCAGAAGGTGAGCCCGTGACTCTCGATGTCGAGGTCGGGGTGGGTGCGCTGCTTGTACTCCAACGGGTCGATGTCGGCCATGAGGTGACCGCGCACCCGGAAGGAGTTGATGAGCTCCTGCACGCGCGCGACCTTGCCCACCTGGTTGGCCAGGTCGACGTGGATGTCCGAGGCCCAGTGGATCGGCTCGTACGGGATGCGCAGGTCGGCGAAGATGCTCTGGTAGAAGTCACGCTGCCCGATGAGCAGCTCGTGGATCTTCTTGAGGAACTCGCCAGACCCGGCGCCCTGGATGACCCGGTGGTCGTAGGTGCTGGTGAGGGTGATGGTCTTGCCGATGCCGAGATCGACCAGCGTGGTCGGCGCCATGCCCTGAAACTCGGCCGGGTACTCGAGAGCGCCGGCGCCGACGATCGTGCCCGCCCCGCGCATGAGGCGGGGAACGGAGTGCTCGGTGCCGATGCCACCGGGGTTGGTCAGCGAGATCGTGTTGCCGGCGTAGTCGGCGGCCGTCAGCTTGTTGGCGCGGCCGCGGGCCACGACATCCTCGTAGGCGGTGAGGAACTCGCCGAAGTTCATGGTCTCGGTGTGCTTGATGCCCGGCACGACCAGCGAGCGCGTGCCGTCGGGCTTCGGGATGTCGATTGCGATGCCGAGGTTGATGTGCGCGGGGGAGACCACCGCGGGCTTGCCGTCGACCTCGTCGTAGTAGACGTTCTGGCTCGGGAACTCCTTGAGCGTCTTCACCATCGCCCAGGCCAGGATGTGCGTGAACGACACCTTGCCGCCGCGGGCGCGCTTCAGGTGGTTGTTGATCACGATGCGGTTGTCGATCATGAGCTTGGCCGGGATGGTGCGAACGGATGTCGCGGTCGGCACGCTGAGGCTGGCATCCATGTTGGTCGCGAGCGACTTGGCAGCCCCGCGCAGCACGGTGACCTGGTCCTGCGGTTCGTCGGGAGCGGCATCCGTCTTCGGTGCCGCCGTCTGTGCCTTGGGCGCCTCGGCGGGGATCGGCTGCGGCTTCGGCTGTACCGAGGTGGTGCGCGCGACGGGCTGGCTGCCGGTGGCGGGCTCGGTGGGAGCGGGAGCGGGAGCGGGCGCTGCTGCTGCTGCGGGGCTGTCGGTCACCTCGGCGGGGATCTGGGGCTGCTGGCCGGGCACGGGGGCTTCGGCGGCGACGTCGCTCGCGGGTGCCTCGGCCTGCGGTGCTGCGGCGCTTCGGGCCGCGGCCTCTGTGGCGGTCTGGTGGTAGCTCTCGAGAACCGGCCACCAGGTCTGGTCCACCGAATTCTTGTCGACGAGGAAGCGCTCGTACATCTCGTCGACGAGCCATTCGTTGGCTCCGAATTCGCCTGAGGATCCGTCCTCGGGAACAGTTCCGGTTACTTGGCTAGACACAGCCGACCGCCCACTCTCCTGATGCTGTTGACCGTTGCTCTCGGTCCTGATCGCAGATGGTGACCGCCGATGGTCACACATGCCTCCAGCTTAATCGCATCGCCAAAGCCTTCGACCCCCCGTCCGAGGTTTAACCTTGAAACCATGGAGTTCTACGAGACGACGCCCCGCCACGACCTCACCTACTCTGACGTGTTCCTCGTACCCAGCCATTCCGAGGTCGGCAGCCGCCTGGGCGTGTCGCTCGACACCTCCGACGGCACCGGCGCGACCATCCCGATCGTCTCGGCGAACATGAACTCGGTCACCGGCCCGCGCCTCTCCGCGACCCTCGCCCGGCGCGGCGGACTCGGCGTTCTGCCGCAGGACCTGCACCTGCAGGATCTGGATGCCGCCATCCGCTGGGTGAAGGATCAGCCGGTCGAGTTCGACACCCCGCTCGATTTCCGCCCGGAGCAGACCGTCGCCGACGCGCTGCTTCACGTTCCGCCGGTCGCCGGCCAGGGCATCGTGCTGCACGACGACAAGGGAGTCTTCCTCGGCTGCATCGAGGCGTCGCGGTTGGGTTCCGTGCAGCCCGACGCCAAGCTCGGAGACCTGCTGCACGGACCACTCGCGTCGATCGACGCGGACGATGTCACCGACCCGCGCGCGGCCTTCGATCTCATGGTCGCCGCAGACCTCGAGTTCGCCCCCGTGCTCAGGCACGGCCAGCTCGTCGGCACTCTGAGCCGCACCGGCGCGCTGCGCTCTACCCTCTACCAGCCCGCGCTCGACGCGAACGGCCGGCTGAGGGTCGCCGCCGCCGTGGGCATCAACGGCGATGTCGCGGGCAAGGCGAAGGCGCTCGCGGCTGCGGGCGTCGACGTGCTCGTGCTCGATACCGCCCACGGTCACCAGCAGGGAATGCTGCGCGCCATCGAGGCGGTGGCCGCGCTCGGCCTCACCGACGCGCGGGGCGAGCGTCTGCCGATCGTCGCCGGCAACGTGGTCACGACCGCCGCCGTTCGGGACCTCGTCGCCGCGGGTGCCAGTGTGATCAAGGTCGGCGTCGGTCCCGGCGCCATGTGCACGACCCGCATGATGACGGCCGTCGGTCGTCCGCAGTTCTCGGCGGTGCTCGAGACCGCCGCCGCGGCACAGGAGTTCGGTGCGCACGTCTGGGCGGATGGCGGGGTGCGGTACCCGCGGGACGTCGCGTTGGCGCTCGCGGCGGGTGCGGCATCCGTCATGATCGGATCCTGGTTCGCCGGCACGATCGAGGCACCCGGCGTGCTGCAGACCGACCCCCAGGGGCGCCTCTACAAGGAGAGCTGGGGCATGGCCTCGTCGAAGGCGGTGCACGAGCGCTTCGACCGGCTCGACCCCTACGAACTCGCGCGCAAGGAGCTCTTCGCCGAGGGGATCTCCTCGTCGAAGATCTACCTCGACCCGCTGCGCCCGTCGGTGGAGGATCTGCTCGACATGATCACCTCGGGGCTGCGCAGTTCGATGACCTACGCCGGTGCCGCGACCCTCGGCCAGTTCCACCAGAACGCGCTCGTGGGCATCCAGTCGGCCGCCGGGTACGAAGAGGGCAAGGCGCTGCCGGTCAGTTGGTGACTGATTTTCGGCGAATCGCTCAGGCTGGCCACACGCGCCGTTTACCTTCGTGAACGCTCATAGCGCCGACAGTTAGCTTTTTCGTGAGTCGATTTCGCTTATAGGGCACCAAAATTTGGATCGCAGCCGCCTCGGTGGATTCCAGATCGATCCGAATCGCATTACCGTGCTCGATGCGAACGTCCGCGACGAAGGCAACCGCTCGGAGTGCTCCGGAGTCGCTTCGCGCACCTTCGTATAGCAGGTCTAAGACAGCAGCGGACATCGGATGCTTGTCCCCAAGTTGCGGGCTGGCCGCTCGCATCTCGACCTCGCCATCGACTGTGGTCACCGCGCCGAACGGGTAGAGCTCACCGTGTTTTGAGAGCGATTGCTCGGCAAAAGGAAGAACGAAGTTGAGTAGTTCCTCGAAGTCGTCCTGCGTTTGCTGGGTCGTTGTCTCGCGCCAGGAAGCCATTGTGCAACCATGCCAGACATGTCAACGCTTCGGGGCTCACGGGTATGCCCTAAATTGACAACGGCCCTGCCGGTCTCCTGGTGAGGACACACCTGCGCACATACTTGTCGCATGACGAATCCCCACGACCGGCTCGCTGAAGCGGTTGCAGCGTGGCGCGTAGTCTTGCCGGCCGCCCGCGAAGCGTTGATCGATGCAGCCGTGTTCGCAGTCGTCGAGGGAAGCGAGTCTGCGGCGGTGGCTGAACTGGCGGGATTGGAGTCAGACAACGGATTCATCATCGACACGTTGATTGAGCGCGTCGTCCTTGAAACGAATTTGGAGCGGTTGCTCGAAACCGACGTCGGAGTCCTCGCGACGAAGAAGCTGGCTCGGGACGTGTGCGACGGTCGCCTGGGGGAGCGAGCATTCACGCAATGGGTGCACGCGCGCTTCCACCACGAAGCCGAAGCGGACATTCTGAATCAGCTTGCGGCGCTCGACGATGAGTACGACGAACTCGCATATGCCAACGGCGACCTAGGCGACGTGCGCAAGAGGATTCGCGACACTGCCGCTCTGTTGCTTCGCGATGGTGTGTCGTAATTTGACAACCGGTCTCCCGTTCTCCTGGTGACTGCTTTCTCCCGGCACAGCGTCCCCTACACTTGAGCGAATAATGGACGACCCTCCCTCTAGGCGCCGTGCCGCCATGATCGCCGTCTCTGCTCCTCCGCTGCTTGGAGGTCCGCATGAATGAGTGGATCTTGCTCGGGATCGGACTGGTCCTGACCGTCGGCACGGGATTCTTCGTCGCCTCCGAGTTCTCGCTCGTCAACCTCAACCGCTCCGACCTCGAAGCGCGCACCGCGCGCGGCGAGAAGGGGCTCGGGATGACCATCGGCGCCCTCAAGGTGACCTCCACCCACCTGTCGAGCGCCCAGCTCGGCATCACGATCACCACGCTGCTCACCGGGTACACCATGGAGCCGGCGATCGGAACGCTGCTCGAGGTGCCGTTCCACGCCATCGGCATCCCCACGCCGATGGCCGCCGTGATCTCGTCCATCGTCGCCATCGTCATCGCCACGCTGCTGTCGATGATCATCGGTGAGCTCGTTCCGAAGAACTTCGCGTTGGCGTTGCCGCTTCCGACCGCGAAGCTGGTCATCCCGTTCCAGGTGCTGTTCACCACGGTGTTCCGTCCCTTCGTCGCGCTGCTCAACAACACCGCGAACCTCATCCTGCGCGGCTTCGGCATCGAGCCGAAAGAGGAGCTGACCTCGGCCCGCACGGCAGAGGAGCTCCGCTCGCTGGTGCGGCGATCCGCCACCGAAGGCAGCCTCGACCGCGACACCGCGACCCTGCTCGCCCGCACCCTGGTGTTCAGCGAGCACATCGCCTCCGACGTGATGACGCCGCGCCCGCGGGTGTCCAGCGTGGAGCGCACGCAGAGCGCGCAGACCGTCATCGACCTCGCCCGGCAGACGGGACTCTCCCGCTTCCCGGTCGTCGACGACGGCATCGACGATGTGGTCGGCCTCGTGCACGTGAAGCAGGCGGTGGCCGTGCCCCGCGGCAAGCGAGCGGATGTCCCCGTCTCCGCCCTGCAGTCCGACGTCGTTCGCGTGCCGGAGACCATGAAGCTCGACCTGCTGCTCGGCGAGCTGCGGGGCCGTGGCTACCAGATGGCGGTCGTGGTGGACGAGTACGGCGGAACGGCCGGCGTCGTCACGCTCGAAGACCTGGTGGAGGAACTCGTCGGCGAGGTGGCGGACGAACACGACCGCACCCGTGCCGGTGTGGTGCGGTCGCGCGACTGGCTCACCTTCCCCGGCAGCCTGCGTCCCGATGAGCTGCTGGAGCGGGCCGAGGTGACGGTTCCGGAGGACGGCCCGTACGAGACCGTGGCCGGCTACATCATGAGCGAACTCGGTCGCCTGCCGATCGAAGGGGACACCGTCCCCGTCGAGGGGGGCGAGTTCCGGGTGGAACGTCTCGATGGTCGCCGCATCGACCGGGTGCGCTTCACCCCGACATCCGTCGATGTCGACGAGAACGGGAGCGCGTCATGAATGACTGGGCCGGAATCGCCTGGCTTGTCGTGCTGCTGCTCGTCAATGCCTTCTTCGTCGGCGCGGAGTTCGCCGTCATCTCCGCTCGGCGTTCTCAGATCGAGCCGCGCGCCGAGGCCGGCAGCCGGGCAGCCAAGACGACCCTGTACGCCATGGAGCATGCCACCCAGATGCTGGCGACGAGTCAGCTGGGCATCACCGTCGCCTCACTGCTGATCCTCAACGTGTCGGAGCCGGCCATCCATCATCTGCTCGAGGTGCCGCTCGGGCTCACCGGGCTGCCGGACGGGGCGATCTCCACCGTCGGCTTCATCATCACCCTGATCCTGGTGTCGTTCCTTCACGTCGTGTTCGGCGAGATGGTGCCGAAGAACCTCTCGTTCTCCGTGCCCGACCGGGCCGCCCTGCTGCTGGCGCCCCCGCTGGTGTTCGTCTCACGGATCTTCCACCCCATCGTCATCTTCCTGAACAAGACTGCCAACGGGGTGCTGCTGCTGTTCCGGGTGCAGCCGAAGGATGAGGCGACCAGCGCCTTCACGGTGGACGAGGTGGCGAACATCGTCGCGGAGTCGACCAAGGAGGGCGTGCTCAACGACGACTACGGGCAGCTCAACGCCGCATTCGAGTTCAGCGTCAAGAAGGTCAAGGACATCGCGGTCGGCATGGATAACCTGGTGTCGCTCTCCGAGGCGGCGACGCCGGCGGAGGTCGAGCGCGCGGTCGCGCAACACGGCTTCTCCCGCTATGTGCTGGTCGCCGACAACGGTGAGCCCACGGGCTACCTGCACCTGAAAGACGTGATCGACCTGGAGGACCCGGCGGAGTTCACCGAGCCGGTGCCTCCGCGCCGCATCCGTCAGCTCATCTCGATCCCGCG
>Ga0247735_1000872_pt1 | contig 11955 bp, 9 predicted proteins | sample UWRJL178409R2_FD_180934 | JGI IMG/M metagenome (GOLD analysis project Ga0247735, IMG submission 180934) | Plant litter microbial communities from Arlington Agricultural Research Station in Wisconsin, United States - UWRJ-L178-409R-2 | ecosystem: Environmental > Terrestrial > Plant litter >...
GAACTCGTCACCAACAACATCGTGCCGAGCGTCACCAACGGCACGATCGTCGACGACATCGCCAACACGATCCCCTGGGCAGACAAGGCGACACTCCAGACGGTCTTCGACCAGGTCGGCACCTTCTTCTCCGACCCCGACAACATCGCCAATATCAGCAAGGGTGTGCTTGACGTCGGTGTCGGCATCGCGAGCGGCACCTTCGGCGCGATCATCGTCGTGATCCTGATGATCTACTTCGTCGCCTCGCTCGCGAGCCTCAAGCGCGGCGTCTACCGCCTCGTTCCCGCCTCGAAGCGTGAGGGTTTCATCAACCTCGCCGAGCAGATCACCGCATCCGTCGGCCGCTACGTCATGGGCCAGATCAGCCTCGCACTCATCAACGGCGTGCTGTCGTTCATCGTGCTGACCTTCATCTTCCGCGTCGAGAACTCGGCGCTGCTCGCGTTCATCGCGTTCCTCGGCTCGCTCATCCCGCTCGTCGGAACGCTCTCGGCCTCCGTGCTCATCATTCTCGCGACCCTGCTGTTCGAGGGTGCGGGCTGGCAGCTCATCGCCGTCGCCATCTACTACGTCGTCTACATGCAGGTCGAGGCCTACGTCATCAACCCGCGCATCATGGCCTCCGCCGTGCAGGTGCCCGGAGTCGTCGTCGTGATCGCCGCCCTCGTCGGCGGAACGCTCCTCGGAGTGCTCGGCGCCCTCATCGCGATCCCGGTCGCCGCGGCCATTCAGTTGATCATGAAAGACGTGATCATCCCGAGGCAGAACGAACTTTAGAACTCCGTGGGGAGCGGTAGTGCGGCGGGGTTGACCTGCCGCACTATCTCGTTGAGCACGCGAGAAGTTTGGGTCTCACCGACCCAGAGGTGCTTTCCACCCTCGACCGCGACGAGCTCCGCGTCGGGCACGGCGGCGAAAGCCACAGCGGCCTCCTCCGGTCGCAGGTAGTCGTCGAACTCGGGGATCACCGCGACGAGTCGCGGGTCGGCGCCGGCCCAGGCCGCGACATCCGCAGCCTTCGCGCGGTGCAGCGGCGGCGACAGCAGAATCGCTCCATCGATGGGATGCTGCAGCCCGAACTTGAGCGCGACCTCGGTGCCGAACGACCAGCCGACGAGCCACGGGTGCGGGAGTCCGCGCTGCGCGACGAAGTCCATCGCCGCTGTGAGGTCGAACTGCTCTGCCTCGCCGTCGCCGAAGCTGCCCTCAGACGTACCGCGGGGAGAGGTCACGCCACGAAAGTTGAAGCGCAGCACCGCGACATCCGCGAGTGCAGGAAGGCGCAGTGCAGCCTTGCGAAGGATGTGCGAGTCCATGAATCCGCCGTGCGTGGGCAGCGGGTGCAGGCAGACGAGGGTCGCGAACGGGGCTTCAGAGAGGGGTGTGGCGAGCTCGCCGACGAGCGTGAGTCCGTCGCTCGTGTGCAGCTCGATGTCCTCGCGGCTGGCGGGGAGCTCAGTGGCGCTGCGAATGGGCTGTGCCGGTGTCGGGTGGGTCACTGCATCCTCAGTTCTTGATCTTCCAGCAGTGGGCGTGCCAGTGCCTACGGGCGGCGAGGTCGTCGGCCTCCCCCATGAGTCCGTCGGCGCGCCACGCGACGGTGTGGGCGACGCCGGGAGCTATCTCGAGGCTGCACGCCGGGCACACGTAGTACTTGGTCGCGGATGCCGCGGCGAGCGGCTGCACGTTCCACAGTCCGTCGCGTTTGACCTCGGTGCGGAGGCGCCCGCTGAACACCCGGGACAGATCGATCTCGGGCTCGCTGTCCTGCCGCTGACCGCCTCGCTGTGAGCGGGGACGATTGGAGCGAGGCATGATTCAACCCTAACCCCGGCTCAGCTCCCGCTGGGATTGTCGATCTGTTCGAGGCGCGTCTCCTCGAGGTCGAGCATGGCCTGTGCGCGGCTGAGGATGCGCGAGGAGTAGCTCCCGGTCTCCCGAGCCTCGAGCAGCGCCTCGCGCTCTGCCTGCAGCACTTCGCGGCGCAGCGCACGGTACTGCCGCTGCGGTGAGTGGGTGAGTCCATCGACGCCGGCGCCGTGCTCCGCGCGCTCCCACGCCGACTCCGCGCTCAGGAGGGTGTCCGCGCGCACGCGCTCGATCACCGACGTGTCGATCGCCTCGCCCTCGGGCAGGGTGAAGTTCGGGTTGTCGAGCACCCCGAGGCCGGCCTCCCCGATCTCGTCGAGCAGGGTGGCGAGCTCGCGGCGATCAGCCTCACGATCGGTGCCGCGGATGCCGGTGAGCCTAATCACCCACGGAAGTGTGAGCCCCTGCAGCAGCAGCGTGACGATTGCGACGGTGAAGGCGATGAGGATCAACTGTGGACGGTAGGGCATCTCGGGCAGCGATTGCGCCGCGGCGAGCGTCACGACGCCGCGCATGCCCGCCCAGCCGAGGATGACCCCTCCACGCCAGCCGAAGCCTTCGGCGCGCAACTGCACGTTGTCGATGGTGCGGCGTTCGAGCACGACCTGCGCGCGCTCACGGCGTTGATCCCTTCGGGTGCCGGCGGATGGCCTCGAGCGCAGTCGCTCGAGCATGAGGGCGAACCGCGTGTTGCGCACCTCGGTGGCGAGCTCGCTACGGCGCAGGAGGTAGATGAGGGGCGCGACGAACAGGAACCGCAGCACGATGACGACGACGGCGATGAGGAGTCCGTATTCGACGGCCTGGGTCGCGCTCAGGTCGTCCTCCTCGACCGCGGCGATGATCGTGGAGAGCTGGAGCCCCATGAGCAGAAAGACGCCGTTCTCGAGCACGAACTGCGCCGTGCGCCAGTTGAGGCGTTCCGAGATCCTGGCTTGCGGTGAGAACCGTTTCGCACTGTTGTGGCCCGAGTAGAGCCCCGCGACCACGACGGCGAGAACGCCGCTCGCGTGAAAGTACTCGGCGGGGATGAACGCGATGAACGGAACAGCGAACGACACCGCCGTGTCGAGCATGGGGTCGCTGAACCGCGCGCGCACCTTGACCGTCACGAACCCGACGAGGAGGCCGATGAGCACGGCGAGGGCCGCCGCGTAGGCGAAGTCGACGAGGACATCCCAGAACGACACAGTCGCGGCGATCGCGGCGACCGCCGAGCGGAGGAGCACGAGGGCCGTTGCGTCATTGACGAGTCCCTCGCCCTCGAGGATCGTCAGGAGCCGCGGTGGCAGGCCGAGCCTCTTACCCAGGGCTGTGGCGGCAACGACATCCGTCGGGCTGATGACAGCGCCGATAGCGATGCCGCCCGCGAGCGAGAGGTCGGGAAAGATCGAATAGAGGATGAAGCCGGTGACGAGCGCCGTGACGACGACGAGCACAACGCTGAGCGCGGAGATGCTGCTGAAGTTGCGACGGAAGTCGACGACGGGCACGTTGATGGCCGCCGAGTACAGAATGGGCGGCAGGAGCCCCATGAGGATGAGCTCGTGCGGCACCTCGACCGGAGCGCCCGGGATATAGCTGAAGGCGAAGCCGAGAACGATGAGGATGAGGGGTGCCGCCACCCCGAGCTTCGTGCTGAAGGCACCCGCGGCGACGATCGTCACAACGCCGATGACACCGAACAGGGCCCATTCCATGAGCCCAGCCTAGGTGGGCTAGTACCAGCCCTTGTTCTGCGAGTGCGTCCACGCACCGCAGGGGTTGACGTAGCGGCCCTGGATGTAGCCGAGGCCCCAGGTGATCTGGGTCTTGGCGCTGGTCTTCCAGTCGCCGCCGGCGGTCGCCATCTTGTTGCCGGGAACCGCCTGGGGAATGCCGTAGGCGCCGCTGCCGGCGTTGAAGGCGTAGATGTTCCAGTGCGACTCTTTGTTCCACAGGGCGACGAGGCAGTCGTACTGCTTCTCGTCCCAGCCCTTGGCCATGACCATGTCGTGGGCGATCGCCTTAGCGCTGCCCGGATCGGGGGTGCCCGCCGCGGGAGCCGTGTGGCTGCCCGCCGCTGCCGCAACCGGAGCGTCGGTGACCTTGAACGCGTCGCGGGATGCCTTGGTGTCGCCGTCTTCTGTCGCGGTGAACGACTGGAGCGGGCCCGCCTTGGCCTGCTCCTCCTCGTCGAAGGCCGAGAGTGCGAAGGCAGCCGTCGGATCGATCGCCGGGGCGAAGAGGAGGGTCATGCAGGCGAGAAACGCGAAGACCGGAAGGGATCGCGGCGACCGCGTGTGGCGTCCATGAAAACTCCCCCGTGCCGGTGTGAACGGAACTGGAGGGGACGTTTCGAGTCGACGTTTACCCACGAGAACAAGATTTTAGCCCATGAGGCTGACAAACGGGCAGGAACTGCCTAGCGCACAGCCAACATCACGTTGATGACCGAGTCGAGGAGGAGGTCGACCTGGGTCTCGTTGTAGCCGCGCTTGGTCGCGGAGAAGGCGACGGTGCGCACCTCGTCGACGCTCATCGGCTTGCCGTGCTGGAAGTAGTCGACGAGGCGGTCGGCGAAGTCGTCGACCTCCTTGACGTTGTAGGCACGGGTGAGCGCGCCGACGCGCGTGAAGCGAGCGCCGGCCGGGCGGGCGAGACGATCGAGGATGACCTGGGCGGTGCTGCGTGCCTGGCCGTACCAGGCGGCGTCGCCACCGCTCTGGGCGAAGGCACGGTCGCGCTCACGCGTGGCGAAGGCGTCTTCGAGGCGCTCGAGTGCGGCATCGACGTGGGTCGTGGAGTAGCCGCCCTTCTGCATGGCGAAGGCGATGGTGCGGATGCTCTCCGCGTTGACCACGGACACCCCACCCTCCTGCGAGTACGCACGGCGAGCGTCTTCGAGAAAGTCCTCGACCTCGTCGACGTTGTATCCACGGCGCGATCTGCGGGTGCGGGGGAATGTTGTACTCACGTGTCTATCTTGCCCTACGTGATGACGAGGTAGAGCGCAAACGCCACGGGTGCCGACAGGAGGATCGAATCGAGCCGGTCGAGGAACCCGCCGTGCCCGGGCAGGAGCGTGCTGATGTCCTTGATACCGAGGTCGCGCTTGATAAGCGACTCGGTGAGGTCACCGGCCGTCGCGGAGAGCGTGAGCACGGCACCCATGATGAGTCCGACCCACCAGGGCTGCTGCAGCAGGAAGATCGACAGGAGGATCGCGGCGACGATCGCGAAGATCGCTGAGCCGGCGAAACCCTCCCAGGTCTTCTTGGGGCTGATGCGCGGCGCCATCTTGTGCCTGCCGAAGTTGATGCCGGTGGCATAGGCGCCGACATCGACGGACACGACGACGATGAGGAAGGTCAGGGTCCACCACTGGCCGCCCGGCTCGGCGGTCAGAAGCACGGCGAACGCGGCGAAGAACGCGACGTACGACTGGATGAGCACACCGGCCGCGAGATCCTTGGCGAGGTCTCTGCGGCTCGTGCGGCCGATCGGGAGCGCGAACTCGGCGAGGCGCCAGAGCGTGACGAATGCGACGCCCAGGAGGAACACGAGCCAGTGGCCGCTCTCGAGCCAGTAGAAGGCAGCGGGCACTATCGCAACGGCGGCGATGACCGCGGGAATGCGCGGAACGCGACGCCCGGAGGAACGCAGCGCACTCGCGAGCTCCCACACCGCGAACGCGATGAGGATGCCCGCGAAGAGCATGAAGAGCTCTTTGACGAAGAGCAGGCTCAACAGCAACCCACCGCCGAGGCCGATGCCGACGATGACAGCGGCAATGATCGGACGCCCGGAGCGCTCGTTGATCTTGTCGTTCGCCGCACGCACCTGCGCTTCGATGTCAGCTACTGTCGCGTCGATCTCCGCACGGGACGGACCATGGTGCTTCTTGGCCTGCTGGCCCTCGGCATCGGGCATCTAGACCTCGAGGAGTTCGGATTCTTTGCGCTTGAGCGCGTCGTCGATGGCGTCGACGTGCGCCTTGGTGGCAGCTTCGAGGTCCTTCTCCGCGCGGGAGATCTCGTCTTCGCCGACCTCCTTGAGGGCGTCGAGGTCATCCTTTGCCTTGCGACGGATGTTGCGCAGTGCGACCTTGGCCTGCTCGCCCTTGTCGCGCACGAGCTTGACGAACTCCTTGCGGCGCTCCTCGGTGAGCTCGGGAAGCGTGACGCGCACGATCTCGCCGTCATTGCCGACGTTGGCACCCAGGTTCGGAGCGGCGACGATGGCCTTCTCGATCTCCTTGAGCGCGGACTTGTCGAAGGGCGTCACGATGAGCGTGCGCGCTTCGGGGTTGTTGAGCGAGGCAAGCTGCGCGAGCGGCGTCGGGCTGCCGTAGTAGTCCACGAGGATCTTCTGAAAGAGCAGCGGGTTCGCGCGGCCGGTGCGCACGGTGCCGAAGTCGTCTTTCGCGACCTCGAGCGCCTTGTCCATCTTGTCCTTGGCCTCGGCCAGTACGTCGCTAATCACAGCAAACTCCTTCGTGTCTCGAGAAGTTTACCTAAGCGGCGGCTGGGCGATGGAATGCCCAGCTTTCACCCCGTTCTCGCGAACTAAAGTGAAAGAGATTAGCCTTCTCAGTCCGATCAGTCCACCCCCCAAACTGGGGGCTTTGTGGGATACGCAAACGAGAGCTACTTTCAGTCATCCCCCGAAAGGGGGTACCCCGATTTAGACCCTTTTCCCGCGACCCTTCCCTGTCGTTGCCGTGTTAGTCCACGGCGCCCGAACATCGCAGCCTGCTCCCCCCAAGCCAGGACCTGATGAACGATTTTGAAGTGACTGCTGCCGTGACCCCCGGCATCTTCGAGTTGCCACGACTGAGCCTCGTAGCCCCTCGCACCCACCCGGCTCCGCCGCTCGCCCTGCGCTCACGCGACTCGGGGCCGGCTCGCACCCGCGAGTTCCGTCGTCGGCTCCAGCGCAGCGACCTCGCCATCGTCAGCGGCGTCGCCGTCGTGGCCTCCCTCGTTCCGCTGGTTCTTCTGCCGGCCGGCCTCACCCCCGACAACGCCCTGCGCCAGGCCGCGATCATCGCCCTCATCGTCGTCGCCTGGTCGGCCGCCCTCTGGGTGTTCCGCACCCGCGACTCCCGGGTGCTGTGTGTCGGCGTCACCGAGTACAAGCGCATCGTGAGCTCGAGCACGATGACCTTCGGCATTCTCGGCATCGCCTTCGTCATCGTTCCCGTCGACTCCGCGCGCTGGTACTTTCTCCTTTCCCTGCCGCTCGGGGTCTTCGGACTCCTGCTCGACCGCTGGTTGTGGCGCAAGTGGCTCGTACGCCAGAGCGCCGACGGCAGTTCCCTCTCCCGCGTCGTCGTCGTCGGCACCCGGGCCGAGGTCGAGTACATCGTGCGGCAGGTGCGCAAGGGTTCCGCCGCGGCCTACTCGGTCATCGGCGCGGTGATCGAGGGGGCGAGCGATCGCACCAGGACGCTCGGCATCCCGGTCTGGGATGACCTCGACAACGTCGCGGCCCATGTTGCAGCTGTCGGGGCCGACGCCGTCATCGTCGCGGGCACGCCCTCGGGTCGCGGCTCCTACGTGCACGACCTCGCCTGGGCGCTCGAGGGGAGCGCGACGGAGCTCATCCTCGCCACCAACCTCGTCAACGTCGCTGGCCCCCGCATCCACCTCCGCCCGGTCGAGGGTCTCCCCCTCATCCACGTGGAGATCCCGCAGTTCGAGGGCGGCAAGCACGCCCTCAAGAGGGTGTTCGACATCCTCACCTCGGGTGCCGCGCTCGTCGCACTCGCACCCGTGCTCGCAATTCTCGCCGCGCTCGTCATGCTCGACAGCCCCGGCCCCGCGCTGTTCAGGCAGGTGAGGGTCGGACGCGACGGCAGCACCTTCACGATGTACAAGTTCCGCTCGATGACCGTCGACGCGGAGTCGCAGCTTGACTCGCTCCGCGACCGCAACGAGGGCGCCGGCGCACTGTTCAAGATCCGCAACGACCCGCGCGTCACGCGCTTCGGCGCGTTTATGCGCAAGCACTCGCTCGACGAACTCCCCCAGCTCTGGAACATCCTCCTGGGCGACATGAGCGTCGTCGGCCCTCGACCGCCGCTGCCGCGCGAAGTCACCGACTACGAGGACCACGTGCATCGCCGCCTCTACATCCGCCCGGGCCTCACCGGCATGTGGCAGGTCAACGGGCGTTCGACCCTCGACTGGGAGGCGAGCGTGCAGCTCGACCTCTACTACGTCGAGAACTGGTCGCTCGTCGGCGACCTCGTCATCATCTGGCGCACCTTCCGAGAATTGCGGCAACCGGTGGGAGCGTTCTGATGACGAGCCTGCGCATCGCCATGCTCGGCACGCGAGGGGTTCCCGCTGCCTACGGCGGGTTCGAGACCGCCGTCGAGGAGATCGGTGCGCGCCTGGCCGAGCGGGGCCACGAGGTCACCGTCTACTGCCGCTCAGCGCGCGAGACCCGACAGCGAAGCTGGCGCGGGATGCACCTCGTGCACGCCCCCGCCCTGCGACTCAAGGCAGCAGAGACACTGAGTCACACCGCAGCATCGGTTGCGCACCTCACCTTTCAGCGCGGCACCGATGTCGCCTTCGTCTTCAACGCCGCAAACTCCCCCTTTCTGCCGTGGCTGCGCCTGCAGGGAATCCCGACCGCGCTCCACGTCGACGGCCTCGAATGGATGCGCGGCAAATGGAGCGGCGCGGGCCAGGCCTACTACAAACGCGCGGAGGCCTTCGCCGTGCGGCACGCTGACGCCCTCATCGCCGACGCGCGAGGGATCGCCGACTACTACTCCACCACCTACGGCGCGGCCACGGAGCTGCTCGCCTACGGTGCCCCGATCGTGGATGCACCCGCGCATGACCGTCTCGCCGCACTCGAGCTCGTGCCGCGTCGGTTCCATCTCGTGGTCGCGCGGTTCGAACCCGAGAACCACGTGGACGTCATCGTCGAGGGGTACCGCCGCAGCGCAGCGCAGCATCCACTCGTCGTCGTCGGCAGCGCGCCGTATGCGGAACGCCACGTACAGCAGATCACTGATGCCGCCGGGGGCGATCCGCGCATTCGGTTTCTCGGCGGAGTCTGGGACCAGGTGCTGCTCGACCAGCTGTACGCGAACTCCACGAGCTATGCGCACGGGCACTCGGTCGGCGGCACCAATCCGTCGCTCCTGCGGGCCATGGGCGGCGGCGCTCCGGTGATCGCCTGGGACGTCAACTTCAACCGCGAGGTTGCCGGCGGCGACGCTGACTACTTCGGCTCTGCGGAGCAGCTCGCCCCGCTTCTCGAACGCGCGGAGCGTGAACCCGTACGTGCCGCCCGGCGCGGCGACAGCCTGCGGGAACGCGCCCGCAACCTCTACGACTGGGACGACGTGGCCGATGGCTACGAGAACCTCGGCCTTCGCCTGTTCGCGGGCGAGAGCATCCACGAACGCAGGCGCATTCCTGCAAGAACCATCACCACGGCATAGGACACCCACCATGAACACCACCCGAACCATCGCCTCACGGCTTGCCGTGGCGGCGAGCGCCCTCGCTCTCGTCGTGACGAGCATCGTCGCCACCACCCCCGCCGTCGCTGACACCTTGCCCGCCAACCCCTCGAGCCCTGCCTCGCCGCCCACGATCGCCGCCGACGCGCTCCCGACCGCACAGATCGACGGAGTCGCCTGGTCGCAGGTCGTGGTCGGAAACACCGTCTACGTCGCCGGCAAGTTCACGACCGCCAGGCCCGCGGGTGCCGCGCCCGGCACCAACACCGTGCCGCGCAACAACCTCCTCGCCTACAACATCGAGACGGGCGTGCTCGTGTCGAGCTTCGCCCCCAACCTCAACGCGCAGGCCCTCGCGATCACCGCCTCGCCCGACGGCTCGCGCATCTACGTCACGGGAGACTTCACCACGGTCAACGGCGCCTCGTACTACCGCATCGCCGCGTTCAGCACGGCGACCGGTCAGGTGATCCCCTCCTTCAAGCCGATCCTCGGCAGCCAGGGCCGCGCGATCCAGGCGACCAACTCGACCGTCTACGTCGGCGGAACGTTCCGCACGGTGAGCAGCCAAACCCGCAACTACGTCGCATCCATCAACGCCTCGAACGGCGCGCTCAACGCCTGGAACCCGGGAGCCGACGCAACAGTCGACGCCCTGGCACTCACCAAGGACTCCGCCCGGCTCATCGTCGGCGGGCGGTTCACCACGATCGGCACCGCCGCCGTGCGCGGGCTCGGCGCCGTCGATGCCTCCAGCGGGGCGTCACTGCCCTTCGCGGCGAACTCGATCATTCGCAACGCGGGAACCCAGGCATCCATCACGAGCCTGCTCGCGACCAACGACCGCATCTATGGCACCGGCTACGTCTTCGGTGCCGGCGGCAACTTCGAGGGGCTGTTCTCTGCCGACCCGGTGACCGGGCAGCTCAACTGGCTCGAGGACTGCCACGGCGACACCTATTCGTCGTTCCCGCTCGGAGATGCCGTCTACGTCGCGAGCCACGCGCACTACTGCGGAAACGTCGGCGGATTCCCGCAGACCGAACCATGGACGATGCACTACGCGACAGCCTTCAGCAAGCAGGCGACCGGAACAGTGACGGCCGACCCGCACGGCTACTACAACTTCGCCGGAAACCCGGCACCCACCCTGCTCAACTGGTTCCCCAAGTTGCAGCAGGGAACCTACACCGGGCAGGGCCAGGCCGGCTGGTCGGTCACCGGTAACGACAAGTACGTCGTCTACGCGGGAGAGTTCCCGAACGTCAACGGCGTCGCCCAGTACGGCCTCGTGCGGTTTGCCGTGCCGTCGATCGCGCCCAACAAGGTCGCACCGATCGTCAACGAGGCACTCGTGCCGTCGGTCGCCTCGTTCACGGCCGGCGAGGTGCGCCTCGCCTGGACCGCAACCTACGACTACGACAACGCCGACCTGACCTACAAGCTCGTGCGCGACGGCCAGACAGCGACGCCGATTTACACGACGACGCAGTACTCCAACTTCTACACCCGGGCCCGCATGGGCTTCATTGACAAGGGGCTCGCTCCGGGCAGCACCCACACTTACCGCCTGTACGTCTCCGACGGCTACGGCAACTCCATCTCGCGACTCGCACCGACGGTGACCGTCGCGACCTCGACCTCGGGCGGGCCCTACTCCGCATCGGTCGACGCAAACGACCCGACCTACTACTGGCCGCTGGATGAAGCGAGCGGCTCGGTCGCCTTCGATCACACCGGCTTCGACGACCTCGCGTTGGGTGTGGGCGTGACGCGCGGAGCCCCGGGAATCATCGGAACCACAACGGCCTCCACGTTCTCGGGAGCGACGACGGCCTTCGGCGTCTCGCCCTCGGATGAGACCGGCCCGAACACCTTCACGGTAGAGGCCTGGGTGCGCACGACGTCGACGAGCGGTGGAAAGATCATCGGCTTCGGCAACGCGGCAACCGGCAACTCCTCCAACTACGACCGCCACGTCTACCTCGACAACGCCGGCAAGGTCTGGTTCGGAGTACACCCGGGCGGTGTGCGCACGCTCACGAGCTCGGAGAGCGTCAACGACGGACAGTGGCACCACATCGTGGCCTCCCTCGGGGCGAACGGCATGGTGCTCTACGTCGACGGTCGCGTCGCTGGTTCGCGATCGGACGTCACGAGCGGCCAGCCCTACACGGGCCGCTGGCGCGTCGGTGGTGACAACCTCGGCGGGTGGACTTCGCAGCCGGCGAGCAACTACCTCGCGGGCGACATCGCGCAAGTCGCCGTCTACCCGACCGTGCTCTCGCGCAGCCAGGTCGTGGACCACTGGGTGGCATCGGGCCGCACCTCGACCCTGCCTGCGGCTCCGGCCGATGCCTACGGCAAGGCGGTGTGGGACTCCTCGCCGCTGCTCTACTGGCGCCTCGGTGAGGCATCCGGATCCGTTGCAGCAGACAGCGGCCCCGAGACACGCACGGGAACCTACAACGGCGATGTGGCCCGTGGGCAGGCCGGCGCTGTAGCCGGAACCTCGAACACCGCCGTGCGCTTCACGAGTGGATCGGGGGTCGGCAGCGACACCCAGTTCAGCAACCCCACCGTCTACTCGGTGGAGACCTGGTTCTCGACGACGA
>Ga0247735_1000873_pt1 | contig 11954 bp, 9 predicted proteins | sample UWRJL178409R2_FD_180934 | JGI IMG/M metagenome (GOLD analysis project Ga0247735, IMG submission 180934) | Plant litter microbial communities from Arlington Agricultural Research Station in Wisconsin, United States - UWRJ-L178-409R-2 | ecosystem: Environmental > Terrestrial > Plant litter >...
TGGTGCTGCCCTCGATCCGGCTGCCTTCGATCATGCCGGATTTGGTGGTGACGGGGTCGATCATCCGGCCGCCCGAGACGAGAGTCCCAGCACCTTCGATGACGGTGGTATATTCGGCATCGGTCGGGTGGATCGCTGGCTTGCCCGGCGCGGTCCAATATTCGAGCGCGGCGGTCGTCTCGCCGTCTCGGAGCAGCGGCCGCCAGGCGAAATGCTGGTCCGGCTTCATCTCGCGCGCCATCGTGGCGACCTGCGCCTGAATGTCGGCGGCTTTGGCGAGGCCGGTCGGATCGCCGGGAGCGGTCTGGGCGAGGATCGGCGCTGCGGTGGCGAGCAGCGCCAAAGCCGCGGCTGTACGAAGCGGGCTCATGCGCGGCCATCCAGCCGGATCGTGCGGCCTTCGCGCGCCGAGCGGTAGATCGCCTCGACGATCCGCATGTCGCGCAAACCTTCTTCGCCAGAGACGATCGGCTCGCGCCCGGTCAGGATGCACTCGGCAAGGTGATCGAGCTGGCCGGCGAATTGCGTCGCGCGCGGCCCGGGTGGTGGCGTCAACTCGCGTTCGCGTCCGTCACGGCCGGTCCACATATGGTTGCCATCATAGCGGGTGGCTGGTTCGAGTTCGATCCGGCCGGTAGCCCCCATCAGCAGGATGTGGTTCTGATTGGCGCTGTACATCGATTGGCAGCCGGCGATCGCGCCCGAGGGGAATTCGAGCGTCCATTCGATCATGTCCTCGACCTCATGGAAGCGCGGATCGCTGCGGTCGGTCGATTCGCGCGCGGTCACCGCGATCGGTTCCTCGCCGGTCATGTAGCGCGCCGCCTGGAGCGAATAGACCCCCATGTCCATCAGCGAGCCGCCGCCGGCCAGCGCGCGCTTGAGCCGCCATTTCGACGGGTCGCGCTGGACGAAGCCATGCTCGGTGCGGACGTAGCGGATCTTGCCGGCAGCGCCGGTACGCGCCAGCCGCATCGCTTCGAGGTTGAACGCCTCGAAATGGCAGCGATAACCGATCATCAGCTTGCGCCCGGCGGTCTTGCACGCCGCGATCATCGCCTCGCATTCGGCGACGGAGACGGCCATCGGCTTTTCGCACATGACATGCTTGCCGGCCTTGGCGGCGCGGATCGTGTATTCGGCGTGCATCGAATTGGGCAGGCAGACATAGACGATATCGACATCGGGATTGTCGCGGATGCTGTCGAAATTCGCGTAGGAATAGACTGCCTTGTCGTTGAGGCCGTGTTCGGCGGCGACCTTGCGGCCCTTGGCGGCATCGCCGGTGACGACGGCGACGAGCCGGCTGTGCGTGCAGTTGACGAATTGCGGGATGATGACGCCGAGACCGTAGGTGCCGAGCCCGACGATGGCGTAGCCGAGCTTGCGCTCGCCCGGCTTCGGCGCCGGCATTCCTTGAGCAAGCGCGTGCGGCGTCAGCGCGACGGGGACGATCGAGCCGATCGCGGCGGAAAGCAGGAAGTCGCGGCGTCCAAGATCCATCGGGCGTATCCTCTCACTGGAGCGCCGGACATCCGCCGGCTGTCTCATTGCGCAAGCTCTCGGGCCTGCTGCGATCACGGTTGAACGTGCACTGATGGTAGCGCGAACATGCGCGACAGCACAAGCGCCGTTGCGGCGCCGAACGGCTAAGCCGTCGTGCGGGGCTGGAGCATCATCCGCCCGTCGCGATGGGCGGTGGTGAGGCCGCGATAGTCGCGGATGTGCGGGTATCCGGTCGTGATCGGGTGCGTGTGCGTCGCGGTGATGACGACGACCTCGGCGCCCGCCGCCCCGCCGGAGGCGATTCCGGCGGGTGCGTCCTCGAAGACGAGACACTGCGTCACGTCCGCACCGAGGCGGCGCGCCGCCTCGATATAGCAATCGGGCGCTGGCTTGCCGTGCGCGATGTCCTCGGCGGTGATGAACAAAGGCGGCGGCACCAGCCCCGCCGCCGCCAGCCGCGCCTCGGCGAGCGGGCGCGTTGCGGAGGTGACGATCGCCCAGCCGTCGTGCGGCAGGCCTGCGACGAACTCGACCGCGCCGTCGATCGCGCGGACGCCATCGAGGTCCGCCAGTTCCTCGCGTGCGATCCAGTCGGCTTCGCGCTGCGGGTCGATGCCGGGGATGTCGAGCCGCCGGATGCTTTCGAGCGTCTGGACGCCGTGGATTCGGGGCAGGATTTCGACCGGATCGAACCCATAGCGCGTCAGCCAGCGCGACCACACGCGTTCGGCGGATTCGATCGAGGTCAACAACGTGCCGTCCATGTCGAACAGGAGCGCGTCGAAGCGGTGGTCGGGGTATGGAGTGGGGTTCTCGGTCATCACGCCCGCGTTCCCCGGAAACGAAGCCGAGATCAAGTGCCCCGCGTCAGCACCGTCGCGACTTGATTGCGGCCGCATGGTATTCCCGATGCGAGAGTCAGCAGCATTCTGGCGAGGGGCATAGGTGTCTTTCGGGCGGGATGACGATGAAGCGCCAAGGAACGGTCCGCAGCATACTTCCTTTACGGCGCGCCGACCTCCGTCACGGGCAACTCGATCGCGCTGGCCTGTGCTGGCGAATGGATCACCCGGATCGTCGCCTTGCGGTAATCCTGTGGCTTGGCATCGAAGATGTTGGGCACGAAGGTCTGCGGGTTGCGATCATAAAGCGGGAACCAGCTCGACTGGATCTGCACCATGATGCGGTGGCCGGGCAGGAACACGTGGTTCACGTTGGGCAGCGCGAAGCGATAGCTGAGCGGCGTGTTGGGGGTGATCGGCTTGGGATCGGAGAAGCTCTCGCGATAGCGGCCGCGCAGGATGTCCATCGCCACCGGCAGTTGGTAGCCGCCGAGCTCCGGCTTCTCGAAATATTCGTCCGGATACACATCGATCAGCTTGACGACGAAATCGCCGTCGCTGCCGGTGGTGGCGGCGATCAGGTCGGCAACAGGCGCACCGGCGAGCGCGAGCGGGGCATCGAGCGGCGCTGTTTCGTAGGTCAAAACATCGGTGCGGTCGGCGAACGGGCGCTGGTCGTCGACTAGCCATTGCCGCCACGTCGATCCGCTCGCGTAGGTCGGTCGGATCGGGCGGAGCCGGTAGGGGATCGGCTTGGCGGGGTCCGACACATATTCGTCCATGCCGTCGGCGGTGGGCGCGGTGAAGGAGAGCGCGCCGCCGGCCTGAAGGTACAGCTTTCGCGTTGGCGCCGCGCAGCCGCTTGCGCAGGCGGACGGCCAACTTGGCAGGCGTTGCCACGTGTTGGCGCCGGTCTGGAACGCGGTGACGGGCGCGATGTCGGCGGGGATGCCGCCGGTCTTGAGGTTGCCGTCGAGGAACGGGATCAACACATGCTGGCGGAACCACGCGCCGGTGTCCGACCCGAAGCGGATCGCGCCGAGGCTGTCGCCAGCGCCGCTCCAGCCGCCATGCGCCCACGGCCCCAAAGCGAGATGGTTGACGTGGTTGGGGTCATTCTTGCTGACCGCCTCATAGGCGGCGACCGCGCCGTACATGTCCTCCTGATCCCATTGGCTGGCGATCCACAGGGTCGGCACGGTCTGGGGCTGTTTTGGGAGGATCGTCTCGAGTGCCTGTGCCTGCCAATACGCGTCATAGGCAGGGTGATCGTGCAGATCCTTGACGACCTGAATCTGGTCGAGCCCGCGGCTCTTGACGAAGCCGGTGGCGGAGCCGGCGCGCAGGAAGGTGTCGTAATCGTCGTAAGCGTCTCGCCACAGATCGTCGCCCTCGCCGCGCGCGGTATCCTGGCTGAAATAGTAATCGTAGCCAATTTGGCGAAACGCGCCGCCGTGGAAATCGTCGTCGCCCATCCAGGTGTTGATGACCGGGTTCATCGGCGCGGCGGCCTTCAGCGCCGGGTGCGGATGGACCAACGCCATCGCCGCCATCATCCCGTCATAGCTGGTGCCGATGATGCCGACGCGGCCGTTCGACTCGTGTACGTTCTTGGTAAGCCACTCGATCGTGTCATAGGCGTCGGTCGAGTGATCGACCTTGCTGCCATTGAGCGGGCCGATCAGCGGGCGTTCGTTGACGTATTCGCCCTTGGAACCGTGCTTGCCGCGCACATCCTCGAACGCGAGGATGTAACCGGCCTTGAGGAACTCGGCGAACGCGGCGCCGACGAGCATCACACCGTGGCTGCTCTCGGCGCGGCCGGTCGCCTTGTCCGCGCCATAAGGGGTCCGTTCGAGCAGGATCGGTGCGTCGTGCGTGCCCTTGGGAACGATCAGCACCATGTGCAGTGCGACGCCGTCACGCATCTTCACATCGACCTCGCGCCGATCGTAATCGAACGTCGTTTTTACGGGGGTGAACTTGGCGGGGATGCCATTGGGCAGTGTCTGGGCGCTGCCCGTGGTCGCAATCGCCAACGTCGCGCCGGCCAGCAGCATCCCGAGAGTTTTCATATGTGTCCTGTCCTTTAACACCTCCCGACGTGCCACAGCGCGGGCATTTCGCACAGACGTTTTTCGATGCCTCGCAGCCGCTGCTAGTATCTTTAGCGATGTTTCTATCCCGCTGGCTGTCTTGATTTACATTGTTGATGCATGTTGCAAGATGAGGCTTTTGAGCATGTTGTCACAAATATTGGTGGAGTAAATCTATGTTATGTATCTAATGAAATTGCTCCGAAGATCTTCGGAACTGAGAGCAAAGGCGTGTGTTGGTGGCGCTCATAAGGAGAATGACATGCGCCATCCAATGATCGCCGCCTTCGTTTTGTCTGCGCTTGCCGTACCGGGTGTCGTGCAGGCGCAGAGTTCCGCCGCACCGGCAACGATGAGCCCCGCTGATATCGGTGCGAGCCCGCTGACGGGCACGCCGCCGCAGAGCTATGTTGCCTGGGCGGCGGACGGCGATCTGTACGAGATTCAGTCGAGCAAGCTCGCGCTCACCAAAGGCAAGAGTGCCGCTGTGAAAAGCCACGCGCGCGAGATGATAGCGGATCACACTATGACGACCAAGACGCTGTTGGCGGCGCTCCCCAAGACCAATCTGCGCATCGCCAAACCCGCGATGACGCTGTCCGCAGACAATGAAGCGATGATCGCACAGCTCAAGCAGGCGCCGGCGGACCAGTTCGACGCGATGTACCTCCAGCAACAGATGGCGGCGCATCAGAAGGCGTGGGCGCTGCACAAGGGCTTCGCGACGGACGGGGCCGATCCGGCGCTGCAGCAGGTCGCGACCTCGGCCGTGCCGATCATCGAAAAGCATTTGCAGCACCTCAAGGCGATCTCGGCTGGTGGCACGAGCGGAATGTGATCGTCCGGCGGAGCGGCGGTGACGCCGCTCCGCCGTGGCTTGATCGCCGCAAGATCGGCCGACCACGGCTGCACTCCAACGTCGCGAACCGGCGCGGTTGAGGCATATCAAGTCGATTGTTGCAATGGAATTCGGTCAAAAAAGCAACTTCGGCGAAATCGGTTCGTTGGGGTGGCAAGACTGAGAGGATCAATCCCTTGCTTCATAATCTAGATAAAGACGTGCCCACCAGCACGTCTCAGTTTCTGACTGACAGTTTCCAGCGCGGTCTCGCCCGGTGGAACCGGGAACGGCTCCAGCCCGGTTTCCCGAGCGCCGACTGGCAGGGCCAGTTCGACCGCGACAGCCGAATGTTGCGGCTGGAAGGCGCATTCCTGGAGGAACTCCGTAGCGAAATCCGCGACGAGGCGGCGGCGGCGCCGACCGACGTCGAGGGCTTCATCGCCTGGTTCGAGGAGCTGAAGGCGACCGGGCCGGGCCAGAACGATCCGCTTTTCCCGTGGCTCGCAGAGCACGCGACGCGCGACGAACTGCGCTGGTTCTTCGAGCAGGAAGCCGCCGGCGAGGCCGGGTTCGACGATCTCGTCGCGTACACGCAGGTCAAGCTGCCGACCGCGCCCAAGATGGAGCTTGCCCGCAATTATTGGGACGAGATGGGGCGCGGCAACGCCAAGGGCATGCATGGCCCGATGCTCGACGCGCTTGTCGAGACGCTGGAGGTCAATCCGGTGATCGAAAACACCGTCTGGCAGAGCCTGTCGCTCGCCAATGCGATGACGGCGATGGCGACGACGCGGCGCTATGCCTGGCATTCGGTCGGCGCGCTCGGCGTGATCGAGCTGACCGCGCCGGCGCGTGCCGCGTGCGTCGCGCAAGGGCTGCGCCGGATCGGCCTGTCCGATCGCGAACGCCGCTACTTCCAGCTCCATGCCGTGCTCGACATCAAGCACAGCGAGGACTGGAACCGCGAGGCGCTTCGCCCGGCGGTGGCCGAAGACCCGCGCCGCGCGACCGCGATCGCGGAAGGCGCGCTGATCCGGCTTCGCTGCGGCGAGCGTTGCTTCGATCAGTATCGTGCAGCGTTGTGGAACGACGCGGACCGGGCGCAGGGGTGACAGTCGCATTCGCTGGGGCGGCCGATCCGGTCGCCACCGGATTGGAAGACGAGGCGTTGCTGGCGCTGCTGCGGCGGCTGGACGAGCGCGGCTATGCGTTCGTCACGCCGACGCCGCTCACACATGCGCGCGTCGTGGCGCGTGCCGACCGCCAGCAGGCCCGATCGGTGCGCGATGTGCTGGGCTGGTCGCTGCCGTTCCGGCGCGGCGAGATCGACGCCGAGATCGAGGCGCTGCTCGATCGGGCGGGGATGCTGCGCGTTGAGGGCACAATGCTGCACTCACGCGTTCGTGTCTCGTCGCTTCACGGCCAGTTGTTCCTGCACTCGGCCTATCCGACCAATGACACCGATGCGGTGTTCTTCGGTCCGGACAGCTACCGCTTCGCCGATCTGATCGGCGCGGAACTGGCGCATATGCCGGATCGCGGTGCCGTGCGGATGCTCGATATCGGCACCGGCTCGGGAGTGGGGGCTATCGTCGCGGCATTTTCACGTCCGGCTGCGCAGGTTTGCGCCACCGACATCAATCCCCGCGCGCTACGCTTCGCGCGCATCAACGCCGCCGCCGCCGGGGTGACGATCGACGCGCATCACGCCCCGACGCTCGACCCGCTCGATGGCGTGTTCGATGTCGTCACCGCCAACCCGCCCTATATCATCGACGCCGACAGCCGATTGTACCGCGACGGCGGCGGCATGCACGGCGCGCAGATCTCCTTCGACATGACCCGGATGGGGCTCAACCGGCTCGCGCCGGGCGGGCGGATGATCCTGTATACCGGCAGCGCGATCGTCGAGGGCGACGATGCGCTTGAACAGGCGCTGGCCGGCGAAGCCTCGGCGCGGGGTTTCAGCCTCGCCTACCGCGAACTCGATCCCGACGTGTTCGGCGAGGAACTCGACCAGCCCGGCTATGCCGATGTCGAACGCATCGCTCTGGTTGCTGCCGTCATCACGCGCCCCTTGTAGATTCCTTCACTCGTTCGCGAACGTCCCGCCGCGCCACGATCCGCGCGACCGCCAGATCGGCGGTGACGTTGCCGACAGTGCGGAAGATATCGGGGAAGGTCTCGACCGCGAGCAGCAGCGGCAGGATTCCGATCGGCACGCCCATCGCCAGACAGACCGGGCCGATCGACGCAAAGAACGACACTTGTGCGGGCAGGCCGACCGCCGCGAGACTCACTACCGCCGCCACACACGCGCCGAGCAGCAGCACGCCTAGGCTGAGCGGAATGCCGAGCAGGTGCGCGAGGTAGATCGCGACGGCGACGTTCGCGGCGGCACTCGCCGCGCGGAAGATCGAAACCGCCAGCGGCAGCACGACGCCGGCCTCTTCCTTGCGAACGCCGAGCGTATCCGCCGCGTCAATCATCGCTGGCAGGGACGCGAGCGATGATTGCGTGCTGAGCGCGACCACCTGTGCGGGCAACACCGCACGCGCGAAGGTGAGCGGCGATACCCGCCCCAGCAGCGGGCCAGCCACGTAACAGGCCAGCGCGGTGATGATGCAGGCGACCGCGATGACGATGACGTAATGGCCGAGCGCACCCGCCGCGCCGGCGCCCATCTTCGCACCCACGCCGATCGCCAGCGCGCAGACGCCGATCGGCGCGAGCCACAAGATCCATTGCACGATGACGAGCATCGCCTGGACGATCGCCTTGAACACCATGTCGAGATGGCGCTGAAACTCGGGCTCGATCCGCGTGATTGCGAAGCCGAACAGCAACGCGAACACGACGAGCGGCGTCATCGCGGTGTCGCTCGCCGCCTTGATCGGGTTGGTCGGGATGAAGCCGACCAGCCAGTCGCTGGTCGAGCCGATCGCGGGCGCGGCTTCGGCGCCGGTGCGTAGCGCCGCCGCGCTGGCGGGAACGGGCCAGAGATCGAGCAACGTGGTCGTCACCACGACGCTGAGCAAGCATGCCGCGAGGAGCAGGATCGCGAACCAGACCAGCGCACGCACGCCAATTCGGCTGCCGCCGGCTTCCTGACCCGCCGCGACGACCCCGGTCACCAGCAGCGAGAACACCAGCGGCACGACCGTCATCGTTAGCGCGTTGAGCCACAACGCACCGATCGGTCGCGCCACCGCGACGACGGTAACGCCCGTCGCCGACGTGCCGAGCAGCGCGCCGACGGTCAGGCCAAGCGCGAGGCCTGCGAGGATCAGGATCGAACGGAGGGTCATGGGCAGGCTCGCGAATGGCGGGTGGGACGTCGCTGCGAGCGGCGCGGCGCGTCAGCGGCCATCCCGCCGCGCGCCGCGCAGGTTGGACGGCGTTTTAGCTACGGACGCCGCGCACCGAGTTCAGCACCGCGATGGCGGCGACGCCGAGCAGGGCTGCACTCGCCCACGGCTTCGCCTTGGCGAAGTTCTTGGCCTTTTCGGTAAACGGCGCATCGCCCGCGAAATGTTCGCGGAACGCGTCGGTGAGTCCGGTCTTGCCGTTGCTGGTCGGGGTCGCGGTTTCGTCGGCCATGAAGTCCTCCTGATGGGAAGCGCGAAAAGTGCGCCGGTGTGCAGTGAACGCCCGGACGGCGACTCGGTGCCGCCTATTTCGGCAAAGCATAAGCGATGACGTGATCGCCAAGCTTGGTGCCGAGCGAGCCGTGGCCGCCCGCGACGACGACGACGAACTGCCGCCCGCTCGCCGCCGAGCGGTACGACATCGGCGTTGCCTGGCCGCCGGCGGGAAGGCGCGCGCGCCACAGCACCTTGCCGGTGCGTGTGTCATAGGCGCGGACGTAATTGTCGATCGCCGCCGCCATGAACGCGACGCCGCCCGCCGTGGTGATCGGCCCGCCGAGCGACGGCACGCCGAGCTTGAACGGCAGCGGCAGGATCGTCTCGTCGCGGATCGTGCCGTTCTTGTGCTTCCACACCGTCTTGCCCGTCGTCAGGTCGATGCCGGCGACATAGCCCCACGGCGGCGCCTGACACGGCAGGCCCGCGAACGACAGGAACGGGTTCATGTCGACCGCAAAGGGCGCGCCGGTGTTGGGGTTATAGCCCTGCTCGTTGGAGCCCTTGCGATCCGATCCGCCCGTCGGGCCGCGTTCGTCCGGGCCGCCGGTATCGTCCTTGCGCGGCACCAGCCGATCGACGAAGGCGACGTAATTGGGATGCGCGAAGATCACCTGCCGCACTGGATCGATCGAGATGCCGCCCCAGTCCATCACCCCGAAATTGCCGGGAAACACCAGCGAGCCTTTCAGCGAAGGCGGCGTGAACGGGCCTTGATAGTCGAGCGACTTGAAGCGGATGCGGCACCAGAGCTGGTCGAGCATCGTCGTGCCCCACATATCGGTTTCCCGCGCGCGCTGGGGCATCAGCGAGACGGCGGAGAAGGGCTGGGTCGGTGAAGCGTGGTCGCCCGGCGCGGCGCTGCTCGGCACCGCGCGTTCGGTCACGGGGAAGATCGGCGTGCCGGTGCGCCGGTCGAGCACGAAGAGATTGCCGGTCTTGGTCGATTGCACCAGCGCGGGCACGATGCCACGCCCCGGCAGCGTGAGATCGACCAGCGCCGGTTGTGCTGGCACGTCCATGTCCCAGAGATCGTGGTGGACGGTCTGATAGATCCAGCGCGGTTTGCCGGTGGCGATGTCTAGCGCCAGCACCGAGGTCGCGAACTTCTCGGTAGTGGCGGGGCGGTTGCCGCCCCATTGATCGACCGCGCCCATTCCCATCGGCAGATAGACGAGGCCTAGCGCTTCGTCGGCGGCGGGCGTGCTCCAGCTATTCGGTGACGACGGCGTGTAATGCTTGCCGGCGCCGAGCGGGGCGGTGTCGTTCGGGTTGCCGGGGTCGAAGTTCCACACCAGCCGGCCGGTCGCGGCGTCATAGCCGCGGATCACGCCCGATGGCACTTTGGTCGAGATGTTGTCGAACACCGCGCCGCCGGTGACGACCATCCCGCGCGCGACAAGCGGCGCCGACGTGACCTGATACCAGCCCTGGTTGTAGTGCGTCTGCCCCGGCAGCAGGCTGACGGTGCCGTTCCGCCCGAAGCTGCGGCACAGCGCGCCAGTGCGCGGATCGAGCGCGATCAGCCGGCTGTCATTGGTGGCGAGGAAGATCCGCTGCGGACAATCGGCGGTGCTCGCGCCGGCCTTGGCGCCATCCCAATAGGACACACCCCGGCAGGTGAGGTGCTGCATGTTCGTCTTCGACGTCGCGATTCTGGGGTCGAAGCGCCAGCGCTCCTTGCCGGTCTCGGCATCGACCGCGATCACCCAGTTATGCGGGGTGCACAGATAGACGGTGTCGCCGACCTTGATCGGTGTCATTTCATAGGTGGTTTCGGCGGGATCGCTGTCACGTTTGAGATCGCCGGTCTGCAACTGCCACGCGACCTTGAGCTTGCCGACGTTGGCCGGGGTGATCTGCGTGAGCGGCGAGAATTTGTCGCCGTACCAGCTTCGCGCATAGGCCTGCCAGTCGTCGTCGGGGACGCCGTGCAGGTTCGCCGTCAGCGCGTTGCGCGGCCCCGGTAGTATGCCGTCGAGATTATGCACGTCTCTCGACAGCGACACGCCCCCGAACAGCGCGGCGAGCGCGAGCGTCATCGCCAGCGGCCCGGCACCTCGCACCCAGGTCGTGCGCGGCGTCAACCGCTTCACCGTCCACGGCAGCGCGAGCAGAACGCCGAACAGGAAGATCAGGTCGCCGCGCGGCACCAGCGGCCACCAGTCCGCGCCGATCTCCGCCCAAGCCCAGATCACCGTGCCGAGCACCAGCGCGGCGAACAGATAGAGTGCCGCGACGTGCCGCCGCCACAGCAACCTCGCGGTTGCCAGCATCATCAGCCCGGCGACCGCGTAGAAGAGGCTGCCGCCGAGCAGGATCAGCCACGCGCCGCCGATGATATTGAGCACGCCGACCGTGCCGATGAGGACGGCGAGGATGTGCGGCAGCCGGGCCGGGTGGCTGGTATGGGGCATGAACGGACTCCGCGAGGCGACTGCCGCACTACCATCGCGGTGGCGCGATGGTTCCGATGTGATTTCCGTCATGTCGCGTGGAACACCGGCGGCGATCTCCTGTTCTTGCGTGCCAGGAGTGGAGCGATGATGGCCGATTTTCCGAAAATCCGTTGTGCGGCAAAACGATACGCGAAAGTGGGCGCGTGAATCTCGCCTTCACCGCGTTTCGTCTGGCGGAAATGCTTGGCGAGCAGGATGTCGTCTTCCTGGCGGATGACGAGCAGCAGGCGGAGGCGCTCGCCGCCGCGCTCGGCGCGCTGGTGTCGGACGATCGCGTCGTGTTCGTGCCGTCGAGCGATGCGCTGCCGGGGGACACCTCGCCGGCATCCCCCGCCAATGCCGGCAAGCGGGTGGCTGCATTGCGCCGCTTGCGGCAGGCGCAGCAGCGGAAAGACCGCGCGCACGTCGCGCTCATCCTGAGCGGCGAGGCGGCGTCGCGGCGCTATCCGGCGGCGGAGGCGTTCGACAGCGCACCACCGGAATCGCGCGCGGGCGATGCTATCGACGCCGAAGCCTTCGCCACGCTGGCCGAGAGCCTTGGCTATTTCGCCGACGACCGGGTCGAT
>Ga0247735_1000874_pt1 | contig 11951 bp, 13 predicted proteins | sample UWRJL178409R2_FD_180934 | JGI IMG/M metagenome (GOLD analysis project Ga0247735, IMG submission 180934) | Plant litter microbial communities from Arlington Agricultural Research Station in Wisconsin, United States - UWRJ-L178-409R-2 | ecosystem: Environmental > Terrestrial > Plant litter >...
TCACTTCAGAGTACACAGTGCAGGCAGTCAGCTCCGCGTGGCGGAGGGGGTGGCGGAGGCCGACGCGGACCTTAAAGGGGACGCAGATTCCGACGACTGCCGGTGCCGAAGCCCCTCGATAAAGAGGTCGACTCCGAACGCGAAGGCGTCGCGGTCGCCCGTGGCGATGTCGCCCGCATCGACGCCGCTCGTGTCGGCACCGCTTGTGTTGCCACCGCTTGTGTTGCCGGAGACCACACCGAGGCTGTCGTACTGCAGGCGCTGCTGTTCGTGCGAGACGTGTCCAAGGATGAAGTGCAACAACGCGGCTGCCGCACGAGTGCTCGTCTCGGAATCGAAACCCCGCTCGAACGCTGCGCGGAGGCGTGCCAGCGGTGTTGATGCTCCAAGGCCGAGTGCGAAGGTGCTGGAGACGACCTCGGCGCCATCGCGGTAGGCGAGCAGAGCATCCCGCAGCCCAAACGCCTCGGATGAAGCCACCACGTCCCACGCGAGTTCCGGAGCGGTGTTGGGACGAGCGCGATCGGCGATGCGTTCGGCCAGCTCGGCGAGAAGCGTCTGTTTGTTCGGGAAGTGCCAGTAGAGCGCGCTCGGTTGCACGTGGAGTGCGCCAGCGAGGCGACGCATGGTGAGGTCGGGGAGGCCGAAGTCGTCGAGAATGCGCAGAGCAGCATCGGCGACGTCGTCGCGTGAATGTCGGCCGGTGTGGGAACCGGTTCCCGAAGTCGCCATGACCTCACTATAGTGAAGAACGCTGTTCACGTGAACAGTGTTCAGGTGAACGGCGTTCAGGAGACCACAATGAAACGCGATCGCACTTCGGCGCCGGCCTCTTCAGAGCTTTCTGCAGGGCTCTCAGACGAGCGCCGCCGCGGCTTCGACACCACCGACATCGCGCGCGTTGCCGTATTCGCCGCGGTGGTGGCCGTTCTTGGACTCCCCGGCGGCTTCGCCATCTTCGGCGCTGTGCCCATCACCGCGCAGACCCTCGGCGTGATGCTCGCGGGCGCCATTCTCGGCGCTCGGCGCGGTGCGATCTCGATGCTCGTGTTGCTCGCCCTCGTCGCTCTCGGCCTGCCGCTACTCTCGGGCGGACGCGGCGGAATCGGGGTGTTTGTCGGTCCCTCCGCCGGCTACCTGCTCGGCTGGGTGGTGGGCGCCTTTGTCATCGGCGCGATCGTCCATGTTCGCGGACGCCGCCTCACTTGGCTGCGCACCAGCCTCGGTGTTGTCGCCGGTGGCATTGTCACGGTCTATGCGTTCGGCATCCCGATTCAGGCCGACGTCACCCGCCTTCCGCTGGCCGAGACCGCCTTGCAGAGCATGGTGTTCCTCCCCGGTGACATCGTCAAAGCGGCGATCGCCGTGGCCATCACCATGACCCTGGTACGCGCCTACCCGAAGGCATTCCGGTCGGCGTCGGCGGTTGCGCGCCGAAAGAACCCGTCCACGCCGGACTCCCCGCGATGACCGAAGACCTTCAGCCAGCCCCGGCGCTGCCAAACGCGGGACGCATCGTCCTGCTCTCCGACTCCGATCCGGAAGCACTGGTTGCCGCCATCCATAAGGTGCGCGCAAGCGGCGGCATCCCGCTCGTCGGCGATGACCGATGGAGCGATGCCTACTGGCGCGGCGTGGAGCAATCCGTGGCGGCGGCCGAATCGGTTCCGGATGCTGCATGGGCCACCCTCACGTCGGGCAGCACCGGTGCTCCCCGCATAGTTCTGCGCACCCACAACTCGTGGTCGAGCTCCTTCGTCCCCGTCGCCACGCTTCTCGACGCCGAGCAGGGTGACGTGCTCTATCTGCCCAGCCCGCCCGTCTCGTCACTGTCTCTGTTCTCCATCGCCCACGCCGCCTCCGCCGGTTTCGAGCTCGCGTTGCCCCACACTCGAGCGGTGTCTTTCGCCGACTTTGAATCGGCGACCCTGTTCCACGGAACCCCGCGCGCCCTCCAGTCGGTGGTCGACCTGCTCGAAACAGACGCCAGCCTGCGAAGTCGCCACCGCCTGCGGTCCGCCCTCGTTGGCGGAAGCGATCTCGACCCAGCACTCCGATCCCGTGCCAAGCACCTCGGAATCAACGTCGTCAGCTACTACGGCGCCGCCGAACTCTCCTTTGTCGCGGCCGATACGGGCGACGGGCTGCGCGCCTTCGAGGGCGTCGAGCTCACCACGCGCGCCGGCGAACTGTGGGTGCGCTCGCCCTACCGCGCGCTGGGTTACCTGACTCCCGACGGGCGGCAGCCGATGCGCGTTGATGCGGACGGCTGGGCTACCGTGGGCGACATGGCCGAAATCGGAGTGGATGCTCCGCTGCTCACCCTGCATGGCCGCCGCGACGGCGCCATCCTCAGCGCGTCCGCCACCGTGGTGCCGGGGGATGTTGAAGCGGTTCTGCGGACTCTCCCCGGCGTGCTCGACGCGGTCGTTCTTGGTGTTCCGAATGCGGGCGTCGGCGAACTTGTCGCTGCCGTGATTGAAACAGGGGTGGATGCTCCGGCTCCCACCGCCTCCGACCTTCGACGCCGTGCGGCCGACACTCTCACGCCGTCCCATCGCCCACGTCTCTGGTTCGGAATACCCGAACTCCCCCGCACCGCGACCGGCAAACCGGCTCGTGCGGAACTGCGCCGTCGTGTGCTCGCCGGGGAGGTGACGACTCTTGACTGAGATCCGTTCGGCAGCGCCATCGCCCACCCGGCAGGAACTCCGTGAGCGCGCTCCCGTAGTGGTGGCCGCCCGTCGCACCGCGATAGGCACTCGCGGCCGTTCGCTCGCCGAGTACACGGTCGAGGCACTGGCCGCGCCCGTGTTCCGTGCGCTGCTCGCCGATGTCCCGACCACAGTCATCGCCGACGTGGTGCTCGGCAACTGCCTGGGCCCCGGCGGTAACCCGGCACGCGTCGCCGGCCTCGCGGCGGGACTCGGTGTGACCGTGCCCGGGATGACCATCGATCGCCAGTGCGGCAGTGGGCTTGCCGCCGTTATTGAAGCGGCGACCGCCATTCGCGCCGGCGATGAACGGCCGCGCATCGCCGGCGGTGTGGAGAGTCCGTCCACGGCTCCCGTGCGCTCGATCAACGGTGTGCCGTACTCGCGAGCACCGTTTGCACCCCATGGTTTCCCCGACCCCGACATGGTGCGGGCCGCCGAGGATCTCGCCGCCAACCGTTCGATTTCCCGCGAGCGGCAAGACGCTTACGCGGCGCGCAGCCACCGGTTGGCCCAGGCCGCAGTCGCTCGAGGTGCATTCGACGACGAGCTAGTCGCACTCGCTCCATCAACCAGCACTCCCCCGGCCGACGCTCACGCAGTCGCCACTCCCCCGTCCTCGAATCTTCGCGACGACGGCATCGGAAGCATCTCACCGTCGATCCTTGCGCGGTTCCCCGCCCTCTTCCCCGGTGGCACACTCACCGCCGGAACCTCGAGTCGAATCAGCGACGGCGCCGCCGCGGTGCTGCTTGCTCCCGCCGGGACCGCGCCCGGACTCGCACTGCTGACGCACGCGACCGTGGGCTGCGACCCAGCGTTGCCCGGACTCGGGGCGGCACCGGCGATCCAGCAGGCGCTCGAACGAGCAGGCCTCACCACCGATGACATCGCCGCCTTCGAGATTGTTGAGGCGTTCGCCTCGCAGACGCTTGCCGTGCTCGACGAGCTCGGTCTCTCCGACGACGACCCGCGGGTCTGCGCCGACGGTGGCGCCCTCGCGCTCGGACACCCGTGGGGCGCGAGCGGAGCCGTCAGTGTGGTGCGATTGTTCTCACGGCTCGTCCGGTCAGGCGCCCCTGCCGGAACCCTCGGAATCGCCGCAGCCTCGGTCGGCGGCGGTCTCGGTGTGGCCGCCGTGTTTGAGGTGGTTCGATGAGTTCCGACATATTGCTCGACGCCGTCTCGGTGCGCCTTGGTGAGGACCTCGCACTGAGCGACGTGTCGCTGCGCCTCGACCAGCAGCGCATCGCGGTGATTGGCGCGAACGGATCCGGCAAGTCGACGTTTGCCCGTCTGCTCGGCGGTCTCGTCACCGCCGAAAGCGGCACCGTCTCGGTACTGGGGCTGGACCCGGCGCGGCAGGCCAAAGACTTGCGGAAGCGCGTGGGTTTTGTGTTCAGCAATCCCGATGCGCAGATCATTATGCCCACCGTGGCGGAAGACGTCGCGTTCTCCCTGCGCAGCGAACGACTCCCGAAGGCTGACGTTGCGGCACGGGTTGCCGCCGCGCTCGAGGAATTCGGCCTCGCGGAGCTGGCCGACCGCGCTGCTCATGATCTCTCGGGTGGGCAAAAGCAATTGCTCGCGCTGTGCGGGCTACTGATCCGGCAGCCGTCGCTGGTAATCGCCGACGAACCCACCGCCTACCTCGACGCCCGCAACAGTCGACTGATTGCGGGTCACTTGTTGGGCGATGTCGACTCTCGGACAGGAACTGGAACGAGAGCTAGAACTGGAGAGGGAACGGCGAGTAATCACCGCCTGATTCTTGTGACCCACGACCTTGCCCTCGCTGCACGCTGCGACGTGGCCGTGCTCTTCGAGGGCGGACGCCTGGTCGCAGTCGGTGTACCCGACGAAGTCATCGACCGGTATGAGGCGAGCCTCCAGTGCTGATGACGCTCTACCGCCCCGGGACAGGGTGGGTGCATCGGGCTCCAGCGGGACCCAAAGCGCTGGCGCTGCTTCTGATTGTGCTCGTCATCTCATTTCTGCCGTCGACATATTCGGCGGCGATCATCACCGGTGGTGTCGCTCTGCTCGCCTACCTCGTCACCGGGCTCGGCGTGCGGGAACTTGTCCGCCAGATCCTCGCGGTGCGCTGGGTGATTGTGATCACCTTCGGCGCCCAGCTGATCTTTTTGCAGACCGAGCCCGCCGTAGCGAACACCTCTCGGGTGCTGGCCGCGCTGCTCATCGCGGCACTACTGGTGCTCACCACACGCATCGGAGATCTCCTCGATGCGGTCGAGCGGGCGCTGCAGCCGTTCACCCGCATCGGCGTGGATCCCGCCCGGGTGGCGCTGGTGCTGGCCGTGGCCATGACCACCGTTCCGGTACTGGTCCGCATCGCGGCCGGGGTGCGCGAAGCGCAGAAGGCCCGCGGTGTGGGCGGCGGCCTGACCTCGTTTGTTATACCGTTCCTGGTGATGTCTCTTAAACATGCCGACGACCTCGGCGACGCACTCACGGCTCGAGGCGTGCGGTGATTGTGCGCGGTGCGGGACTGGACCGAGACCGGAGCGGAGACCTGAACGCGAACCGGCCCCGCGTGCTCGGCCCCACGGTCGACGATGAGACGCGCTGCATCCACTACCACACACCACTCGACGTCATCGCGATCCGCTTCGCCTGCTGCGGCGAGTACTACCCCTGCCACCTCTGCCACGGGGAAGCGGCAGGCCACCCGGCGCAGACCTGGCCGGCGGCCGAGCGCGACCAGCACGCCGTGCTCTGTGGAGTCTGCGGCACCGAACTCACCATCGCGGAGTATCGTCGCACCGAGGACTGTCCAGCCTGCGCAGCGCTCTTCAACCCGGGATGCTCGCTGCACGCCCATTTCTACTTCGACCCCGATATAGCGGCAGCCGAATAGCCGAGCTACTCCCCCGCCAGGCGTTGGGCGGGCATCGCTGGATCGCGCGCGAGGCGGTGGCGCCGGAGCATCCCGAACCCGCACCTACACAGGGATCTGCTCGCTCGCCCGGATCACCCCCACCGTCTCGATGATCGAGTTGGCGGAGGTTGCCTCCTGGTAGGAGAGCACCGGGATGCCGTTGACCTGCGTCGACAAGAGGCGCCGCACCGCCGGACGCAGCGACGGCGCACACACCACCACGGCACTCTCGCCGCGCTGCTCAAGCGCTGAGACGACAGCCTTGAGCGACGCGAGCACCGACTCGATGCGGGTCGCGTTGATGAGAATCTGGGTGCCGAACTCCGAGGGACGCATCCCCTCGAGCATCTCCTGCTCGAGCATCGGGTCGATGGTGATGACCCGCAGCACCGCGCCATCGGGGTGGGTGGCGTCGAGATGGGAGCTGGCGAGGGCCGGGCCGAGTGCCTGGCGCACGGCCTCGATGAGTCCCTCGGGATCAGTCGAGACCTTCGAGCGCAGCGACAATGCCTCATAAATCCGCGGTAGGTCGTTGATCGCGACCCGCTCGCTGAGGAGCCCCTGCAGCACCCGCTGGATTTCGGCCAGGCTGAGCAGCGTGGGCGTCAGCTCGTCGACGGCCGAGGGATTGACCGCGCGCACGGCATCCGTCAGCACCCGCACATCTTCGCGCGTGAGCAGTCGCGCCGCGTTGTCGGTAATGACCGACGAGAGATGCGTGACGACCACCGAGACCCGGTCGATCACGGTCGCGCCCACCATCTCGGCACTGCGGCGCATCTCCGCGGGAATCCACTTGCCCGCCAACCCAAACACGGGCTCAACGGTCGCGATGCCGGGCAGGCTCTCGAGGTGGTCCCCGAGCGCGAGCACCTTGCCCACCGGTGCGATGCCGCGGCCCGCCTCGACTCCGGCAATACGAATGGAGTAGGTGGATGCCGGCAGCTCGACGTTGTCGCGGGTGCGCACGGGCGGCACCACAAAACCGAGTTCCATCGCGATCTTTTTGCGCAGCGACTTCACCCGGCCGAGCAGGTCGTCCTGCGCCCCCGTGACGAGGTCAACGAGGTCGGCGGCGAGCATAATCTCCAGGGCGTGCACCCGCATCTGCTCGATGCTGTCGTCGGTTGTTTCGGGTTTCGGTTGATTTTCTTCGAGAGTGGATGCTGCCGCCGCAGCCGCCGCCCGTGCCGACGATGCCTTGACCCGCGTACTGGCATAGATCAGCCCGCCACCGACAACGAGGAACGGGAGCACGGGCATCCCGGGGATAAACGCCATACCGATGGCGGCGAACCCGGCGACCATCAGGGCGGTGCGGGACTGCGCGAGTTGGGTGGCGGCGGTCGACCCGAGGTCGGCCTCGGCGTTGGACCGCGTGACGATCATGCCGGTGGAGACCGCCATCAGGAGGGCGGGGATCTGGGTGACGAGTCCGTCGCCGATGGTGAGCAGAGTGTAGGTGCTGACGGCTTCGCCGATTTCCATACCGCGCTGGAGCATCCCGATCGCAATGCCACCGATGATGTTGATAATAATGATGATGATGCCGGCGATGGCGTCACCCTTGACGAACTTCGAGGCACCGTCCATTGCTCCGTAGAAGTCGGCCTCGGCGGAGACCTCGGCGCGGCGTTCGCGGGCCTGCACGTCGGTGATGAGGCCGGCGTTGAGGTCGGCGTCGATGGCCATCTGTTTACCGGGCATGGCATCGAGGGTGAAGCGCGCGCCCACCTCGGCGACTCGTTCGGCACCCTTCGTGACCACCACAAACTGGATGACCACGAGGATCAGGAAGATCACCGACCCGATGATGATCGAGCCGCCGATCGCGACCGTGCCGAACGCCTCGATGACGTGGCCGGCGTAGCCGTCGCCGAGGACGAGGCGGGTGGAGGCGACGTTGAGTCCGAGGCGGAAGAGCGTCGCGACGAGCAGCAGCGAGGGGAAGACCGAGAAGTCGAGGGGCTTCCGCACAAACATCGTGGTGAGCAGCACCACGAGCGCGAGCACGATGTTGAGGATGATGAGCACGTCGAGCAGGCCCGCGGGGATGGGGACGACCAGCAGCAGAACGATGCCCACCACCGCGACGGGAACGGCGACCTTGGGGAGAGTGCGTTTCACGTTACAGACCTCGGTTCGGCTCGGCAGATGACGGAGTAAGTGGGGATGGCGACGGGCGCGTTGTCGAGGCGGACGAAGCTGGTCGCGGGGGCGGAGATGCTGGCGCCGGAGCATCCGGAGCACGATGACGCGGCAGCGGCACAGAATGCACACCGGAGGTATTCGCCCCGGCGGCCCCGCGCAGCTTCAGGGCGGTGACAAAGGTGAGCACCCGGGCGACAGCGCCGTAGTGCTCGAGCGGGATCTCTTGCCCGAGTTCGCAGGCGGCATGAAGCGCGCGGGTGAGCGGGATGTCGCGCACGAGGGGCACCCCGGAGGCCTCGGCTTTTTCGCGGATGCTCGCCGCGATGATGCCCTTACCCTTGGCGACCACGCGCGGCGCCGACTTGCCGGGCTCATACAGCAGCGCGACGGCGAACTCGGTGGGGTTGACGAGCACCACGGAGGAATCCGGGATGGCCGCCATCATTCGGTTGCGACTCATCGACAGCTGGCGCGAGCGGCGCTGCTGCTTGATGAGCGGGTCACCCTCGGAGTTTTTGTTTTCGTCGGTGACCTCCTTTTTCGACATCTTCGTCTGCTTCTGGTTCTTTTTGCTAATGACCAGAACGTCGAAGGCAGCGAGCACCAGGCCTGCGGCGACGGCGGCGATGAGGAGGGTGACGGTTCCGGATGTCGCGGCCTCGAGCACCGACGAGAGCGGCAGACCACCGCTGGTCATCAGTACGGGCATCAGCGACTGGATCACCAGGTAGAGAACGATGCCGACCACAACCGTTTTGAGGAGGGCTTTCGCCCCCTGCCAGAGCGCCTGGAGTCCGAAGGTGCGGGAGAGGGCGGTGGCGGGGTTGAACTGTTCGAACTTCACCATCTGGGTGCGGAAGTGAACTCCACCCTGCAGCACACTGCCGGCGAGCACGGCCACGGCGACCGCGGCGAGCATGCCACCCATGGTGGGAATGACGGTGCCAAGGCCGGTGAAGAGTGCTTCGACCGCGGCCTGCGGGGAGGGATTCAGCGCAATGGCGTGCGCCACAAACATCTGGTCGGTGGCGGCCTGCGTTCCCTTGGCGACGGTGATCGGGATGAGGGCCGCGGCGGCTCCGACACCGAGCCAGGCGGTGACGTCCTGGGACTTTTGTAGTTTGCCCTTGGAGTGCACCTCCTTCATCCGTTTGTCGGTCGCCGGCTCGGACTTCTCCTGTGCATCAGACATGTGTTATTCCACCCCCAGCAGGGTGGTGACCACGGTGTCGGTGATGGCCGCAACCACCGCGGGAAGCACGGCGAGAACGAGTCCGCCGAGGGCGAGGGTCAGGAAGATTTTGAGCGGGAACCCGAGGGCGAACGCGTTGAGGGCTGGGGCGACTCGACTGAGGAGGCCGAGCCCGGCGTCGGCGAGGAACAGGACGATCAGTAGGGGCCCAGCGATCTGCACGGAGGCGAGGAACATCTGGGTGACCGCGGTGACGATGAGGTCGGCGGACATCGCCATGTTGATACCTCCCCCGAGTGGGATGGCGTCGAAGGTGCGGAAGAGCCCGCCGAGGATGAGTTGGTACGCACCCGAGGCGAGCAGCAGGGCGATCGCGGTCATGTGGAAGAGGCGGCTGAACTGGGCGCCGTTGATCATGGTGCCCGGGTCATACGCCTGGGCGAGTTGGAATCCCCCGAAGCTGTCGATGAGGTTACCCGCGGACTGGACAGCGGCGAAGGCGACATACACGAGGAAGCCCAGGAGCATCCCGACCAGCAATTCCATCACCAGTGCGCCAAAAAACTGGGCATCGGTGCCCGAGACATAGTTGGGGACCACCTGCGGCGAGACCGCGACCCCGAGGCCGATCGCGAGCATCGCTTTGATGCGACCGGGGAAGGCGCGGTAGGAGAACGGTGGGGCGATGACGACAAACGCGGCCATCCGCACACTCGAGAGGAGAACGGCCTCGAGCCAGCCCATGTTGAGGACGATGTTCACGCGTTAGCCGATTCTCACGCGTCAGCCCAGGAGCCCAGGGATTTTGTCGAACATGAGGTGGGTGAAGGTGACGATTTCAGAGATCATCCAGTGGCCGCAGACGAGGAGGGCGATGGAGACCGCGACGGCCTTGGGGACGAAGGAGAGGGTGACTTCTTGGATCTGGGTGATCGACTGGAAAAACGAGATCGCGAAGCCAACGACGAGGGCCGTGATGAGCACGGGGGCGGAGAGTTTCGCGGCGATGATCAGCGCCTGCATACCGATGTCGAGGACTGAGTTGGCGTCCATGGCTAAACCTTCAATTTCATGATTAGCCACCCTGGTAACTGGCGATGAGGGCCGTGATGATGAGGCCCCAACCGTCGACGAGGATAAACAGCAGGATTTTGAAGGGCAGCGAGATCATGACGGGCGGGAGCATCATCATGCCCATCGACATCAGGGCTGCAGCGACAACGAGGTCGATCACGAGGAACGGGATAAAGATGACAAACCCGATGATGAAGGCGGCGCGCAGCTCGGAGATCATAAAGGCGGGGATGAGGGTGACGAGGTCCACGTCGGCGGGGCTCACCGGGTTGGCGGCGCCGGCCGCGCGGGTCATCAGGGCGAGGTCTTCTTGGCGGGTGAAGGCCATCATCCAGGTGCGTAAGGGTTCGCTGCCCGCGGCCAACGCGTCATCGAAGTTGAGCGAGCCGTCGAGGTAGGGCTGCACCCCGGCGACGTTCACGTCGGTGAGCACGGGCCACATGATGAACAACGACAGGAACAGGGCGAGTCCCGCGAGCACCTGGTTCGGCGGGATGGACGGCAGCGACAGGGCGTTGCGGGTCATCGCGAGCACCACAAAAATCTTGGTGAACGACGTCATCATCAGCAGCAGGGCGGGAGCGACGGAGAGCACCGTGATGCCGAGGAGGGTGGTGACCGCGGAGGTCGGGGTGCCGTCTTGACCGTTGATGTCAACGGTGAGGCCACCGCCGGTCGGCGGGGTCGGTTCAACGGGAGGGGTTGGCGGAACGGGAACCGTCACGGCATGGCTCGCCGTGGCAACCACCAGTGTCAGCAGGAGCGCCACCACCAGGGAGGCACCCACCAACACTGCGATTCTCGTCGTACGCCTCGACCGCGGGGAGCGGGTCGAGGGTGCGGTCATTGTCTCGGTCCCTGCCTCAGTGCCGCGAACGAGAGCTTCCATGTCTCGGCCGAAAGGATGGACCCGCGGAGCAATCCGTGCGGTGCGGGGAGGGACGGAGGTGTGGCCGGAGCGGCTGCGCGGGTGGTCGACGTGTTCGTCGACTGTGCGGCTGCGGCGGCGGCAAGATGGCGGGCGAAGGCGCGTTCGCCGAGGGTACTGGGGTCAATGGTGCTGCGATCGCGCGGATTGGTGCCCAGGGGCATCCCGTCACCCTGCATGTGATCGGCACTGATCCGATCGGCGCTGCTCAGCTCATCGGGGATGTGCGCGGTGCGGGCCTCGGTCTCGCTGAGAACCGTGATGGTGGAGTCGGTGACCCCGAGGAGCAGACGTTTGCCGTCGGCTTCGATGATGACCACCGAGGACTTCTGGCTGAGCGACTGGCGGCCGACGATGGTGATCGGACGGGCGCTTTTTGTCAGGCTCTGGCCCTTGGTGATACGCCGGTGCGCATACCAAATGACCGCGAGGACGGCGCCCAAAGACACCACCACGCGGAGGCCGACAAAAAGGGTGTCCATGAGTTAGAGGAGGCCCTCGGGGATGTCGAGGATGCGGGTGACGCGGATCGCGTAGTCCTGGTCGACAACAACTACTTCGCCGTGGGCGATGAGGCGGCCGTTGAGGAGGATGTCGGCGGGGGCACCGGCGGAGCGGTCGAGTTCGATGACCGCGCCGGGTTCGAGGGAGAGGACGTCGCGAACGGGCATCCGGGTGCGTCCGATTTCAACGGTCAACGACATCTCGACGTCATTGATCCGGCCGAGGCGGCTGGCGACCGAGTCGTCGGAGAGCGACGAGCCACCGCTGAGGGCACCGTTGTCGCGGATGCGGATGGCGAACCAGCCGGAGACCGCGATGCCGTCGAGGAGTTCATAGACCACGGTGTCGACGTCGGCGAAGAGCTGGGAGGCGTCTTCGACGCGGGCTTTTCCGAGAACGCCGGCGCCGAAACCACTCGCCGCTGCCTCGATGGCCGGCGCGAGGAGATCGCTCGGTTCGACTGCGGATGAGTCTTCGGTGGCGGAGGTG
>Ga0247735_1000875_pt1 | contig 11913 bp, 7 predicted proteins | sample UWRJL178409R2_FD_180934 | JGI IMG/M metagenome (GOLD analysis project Ga0247735, IMG submission 180934) | Plant litter microbial communities from Arlington Agricultural Research Station in Wisconsin, United States - UWRJ-L178-409R-2 | ecosystem: Environmental > Terrestrial > Plant litter >...
CCCAGGTGTTGAGCACGAGGGGACGCGGGGAGACCGGATGCTGCGGCCGGGCACGAAGGCGCGCGTGCATCCGCTCGGCCAGGCCATCCATCCCGCTGTCCGACCAACCGAACACCGTGACGGGGGAACTGTAGCTCTCGCCCGCGCCCAGCCGGATCTCTCCCGGGGAGAGCGCCTCGCCGCCGCCGATCACGGCGGAGTGCGCGCCGGCTCCCTCGGGGAGCCGCTCGGCCAGCCAGGTCTGGTCGCCACTCCAGGCAACGTGTACCGCCCAGATCTCGCCGTGGCGGAAGCCGAAGCCCGGCGTGCCCAGCATGAGCAGGTAGGGGCTGTCCGCTCCCGGCTTGCCGCGGCGTACGTTGCGCGTGTACGAGCCGTCGCGCAACGGCCCCCGCTGCGGTGAACGCTCGCGGCACCACTTGCCGGTGAAGTCGACGAGCTCGTCGGCGCGGGCAGGCACGGGCATCGTGGTGATGACCGAGGCCAGGTCGTAGACGGCGGCGTCTCCATCACCGGCGGCTGCGGTTGATCGAATCGTGGACTGCACCTCGAGGAGACCCTGGGCGGTGAGCAGATAGCTGAGACGGATGTCGAGTCGGCTGATGCGGTCGGTGAGCCAGAGTGTGAGGCTCTCCCCGCCATCCGCTGCCGCCTCGTTCTCGTAGCGGTCGAGAACGACGCGCGGGGTGGTCGCGGTGCCCGCCCGATGCCCGCTGATCGCCGGGGTGCCCGACCAGCCGTCGAACTCGGTCGGCCACACGGTGAACGCGCGCGGCTCGTCCGACGAATCGTCGAGTGACGGCCCCGCGATGAGGCCGAGGGTCTCGAGCGCCTGCGCATCGAGGTCACCCGGGTCTGCCCCCCAGTGCAACACCCGCGGGAGCGACCGTCGCAGGTCGAACACCACGGACACCCCTCCGGCTCGGAGCTGAATTACGTTGTCGCGCCCGAGCTGCATGTCGTGCATCCTTCGTCTTCGAATTAGTTGACAGTCTCAATTTTCCGAAATTATGCTACCGAATGCGACTCGATGCGGATTGCTCGAGGCCGTCCCGCACCTCTCGACGACCTGCACTCCTCGACCCGCACTCTCTCGCTGTGCCTGGGCCTCACCGTGCCTGGACTCGTCGACAACGACGATAGGTAAGAATCAATGGCGATCACGACGGCGTCTGAGACCGACGAGCACCTCCGGCTGTCCTGGCCGACCCCGGCGGCGGACTGGTCGGAGGCCATCCCGATCGGCAACGGTCGTCTGGGTGCGATGGTCTTCGGGGGTGCCGCGTCGGCGCGGCTGCAGATCAACGACGGATTCGCCTGGTCGGGCAGCCCGGAGGGGCCCGCCGTCGCTCTCGCCGACCGGATCGCGGCGGGCGCGGGCGCCGAGCGACTCGCCGAGGTGCGGGCCGCCCTCGACGGCGGTGACTACCGTGAAGCCGAGCGGCTGATCCTCGACCACTTCGAGGGTCCATGGAGCCAGGAGTTCCTTCCCTTCGTCGACCTCGCTCTCGTCTTCGACGGCGACCGCGAGACCCGCTACGACGGGCGTGTTCTCGACCTCGACGATGGTGTGGTCACCGAGCGGTTCAGCATCGGCGGGGTGCCCGTGCTGCGGCGCAGCTGGGTCTCCGGGCCGGCTCAGGCGATCTGCGTGGAGATCGTCGCCGAAGCGCCGCTCGACCTGCGCGTCACTCTGAGTTCTGAGCAGAGCATCCGCGCAACCGCCGCGTCCGATGGGCTTGTGATGCTGGCCGTGGAGCTGCCGATCGACGGCGCCCCACAGCACGAGCAGTCCGCCCCCGCGCGGCGCTACGCCGAGCCGGCGGAGGCCGAGCGCTTCGACCCGCTCGCCGTTGCTGCGCTGGCCCTGAGCACCGATGGCGAGGCGCGGGGCGAAGGCGGCACGGTGACCGTGCGCGGGGCGACGCGGGTGCTCCTTGCGCTCTCCTCGTCGACGAACGCCGAGCACTGGTGGCACCGCGACGGGCGCGAGGTGGGGCGTTCGGCACAGGATGCCCGGGTCGCCGAAGCGGGGAGCCGGGCATCCGCTGCCCTGGCCCTCGGTGCGGGGCGGCTGCTCGCCGATCACCGCGCCGATCTCGGCGGCCTGCTCGCCGGCACCTCGCTCACCATCGGAGAGCGCCGCACTGGGCTGTTCGACGTCGCCACCGACGTGCTGCGGTCGGGCGACGATCGCCTGGTCGCCACCGTCATGTTCCACTACGGGCGCTACCTGCTCGCCTCCTCCTCGCGCCCCGGCGGCCCGGCGGCGAACCTGCAGGGCATCTGGAACGACCAGCACCGTCCGCCGTGGTCGTCGAATTACACGATCAACATCAACACCGAGATGAACTACTGGGGGGCCGAGCTCGCCGGCCTCTCGCAATCGCACCTGCCGCTGTTCGACCTGATCGAGCACGTCGCCGAAAACGGCACCGCGGTCGCGGCAGGGTTGTATGGCGCCCGCGGTTGGGTGGCGCACCACAACACCGACATCTGGGGCTGGGCCCTGCCGGCCGGTGCGGGCCACGGCGACGTCTCGTGGGCGTACTGGCCGATGGGCGGCATGTGGCTGGCAACGCACCTCTGGACGCACTACGAGGCGACCCTCGACCGCGACTTCCTCGCGCAGCGGGCCTGGCCGTTGCTCAGCGGAGCCAGCGAGTTCGCCCTTTCCTGGTTGATCGATGACGGGGCCGGCGGCCTGCGCACCGTTCCCTCCACCTCGCCCGAGAACCTCTTCGTCGGCCCGGACGGTCAGCCAGAATCGCTGGGCAGTTCCGCGGCGATGGACATCTCCCTCATCCGCCGCGTGTTCGCCGACACCGTCGCGAGCGCCGCGGAGCTCGGATTCGGCGAAGCGGACGCGGCGGATGACCTGGTCGCCCGCATCACGCGGGCGACCGAGCTGCTGCCGGCCCCTGCGATCAGCGCGGGCGGCTGGCTGCAGGAGTGGGGCAGCGATCACGTGGAGGTCGACCCGGCGCACCGGCATGTGTCGCAGCTGGTGTCGCTGTTCCCGCTCGGCCAGATCGATCCGGAGCGCACGCCCGAACTCGCCGAGGCGGCCCGCGCGCTCCTCGACCGTCGGGGACCCGGGGCGATGGGCTGGTCCTGGGCGTGGAAGATGGCGCTGCGTGCGCGGCTCGGCGACGGCGAGGCCGTCCGCGCCCTGCTGCTCGAGGCGACGGTGCCCTTCGTGCACGACGGTGGCGGCCCGGAGAGATCCGACTGGGGCGGGCTCACCCCGAACCTGTTCAGCACCCATCCACCGGTGCAGCTCGACGGAAACTACGGCTTCATGGTGGGGATCGCGTCCACGATCGTGCAGGGCGAGCGGGGCCGGGTGGTGCTTCTGCCGGCTCTGCCCGAGGCCTGGTCTCAGGGATCGGTGCGCGGCATCCGTCTGCCCGGCGCAGTGAGCGTCGACCTGCAGTGGTTCGACGGCGAGCTCGTGCGAGCGAGCCTCGTCACGACCGCGGGCGCGACCCAGACCATGCGCATCGCCTACCGCGGGTGCGAGCTCACGGTGGAACTCGGGGCGAACCCGATCGAGGTCAGTGCCGCCGACTTCACGGATGGCCTGTCCGCTCGGCCCATCGACGCCGTGGCGGCGCACTGATGCCTGTCGAGCCACCCGTCGTCGAGGTGCCCGCCGTCGAGGTGCCCGACGTTGATGGGCCCGCCGTTGATGGGCGCCTCGAGGTGCCGCGGTTGCAGCTCCGCACGCCGGCGGCCGTCGACGTGTTCACCCGTATCCTCACCCACGGACCGATCGGCCGCATCGACGTCACCCGCCAGACCGGACTCTCGCAAGCCGCCGTCACCAAGGCCGTCACGCCGCTGATCGAGAACGGATTCATCGTCGTCGATGGCGAGCAGCAGAGCGGTCTCGCCCCCGGGCGTCCCGTCTATCCGCTGCGCGTCGTGCCCGATTCCCTGCTGGCGATCGGTATCAAGATCACTGCCGACGAGGTGATCGGTGTCGCCACGACGATGCGGGCCGAGATCATGTATGCCGTGCACCTTCCCGTCGCGGACAGTGGCGTGGGCACGATCGTCGCCGCGGTCGTGTCGGCGGCGCGCTCGGTGCAGGAGGCTCTGGGGGACGCCTCCGCACGGGTCGCCGGCATCGGTGTGGCGGTCTCCGGGGACGTCGACAGGAACCGGGGAGTGGTGCGCGAGTCCGCTCTGCTCGGCTGGCACGATGTTGCGCTGGGGCGGATGCTCGCCGCAGAACTGCGGGCGCCGATCCTCATCGAGAACGACGTGCGCGCTCTCACCATCGCCGAGCAGTGGTTCGGGGTGGGCGTGGATGCGGGGGCATTCGCGATCGTCACGATCGGTGCGGGAATCGGCTGCGGACTCTACCTGAACGGCGACGTCGTCTCGGGGGCGAACGGGGTCGCGGGCGAGATCGGACATCTGCCGCTCGCCTCCCAGAGCATCGTCTGCGGCTGTGGGCGGCGTGGCTGCGTCGAGGCGGTCGCCTCGTCGAGCTCGATCCTGGCCGCGGTGCGCGCGGGGGAGCAGAACCCGCAGCTCAGCCTGCACGATGCGATCGAACGCGCCCGCACGGGCAACCCGACCGCCGTCGCCGCCTTCGACCGGGCGGCCAGCGTGATCGGCACCGCGATCGCGACGATGGTCAACCTGGTCGGGCCCGAGATCGTATTGGTCGCCGGCGAGTCGGTGGCGGATTTCGACCTCTACGAGACCCGCGTGCGCGAGGCCTTCGCCGAGCACGCGTTCGGAGCGGCGGCCGACACCCGGATCGTCACGACGACCCACACCTTCGACGACTGGGCTCGGGGTGCCGCGGCGGCGGTTATCCGGGCGACCGTGCGCGGGGAGCAGATGATCGCCGCCTGACGCTACCGGCCGCCGATCGCCGCGTGCACAGAGTGCACGGCGCTGGCACCCTCGCCGACGGCCGCCGCAACCCGCTTCATGGAGCCGGCGCGGACATCCCCCGCGGCGAAAACCCCCGGGATGCTGGTCTCGAACGGCAGCGGGGAGCGGCCGAGCACCGTCCAGGTCTCGCCGAGCACGGCCGGGGTGAGGGCGGCGTCGGTGAGCACGAACCCGTGCTCGTCGAGCGCGACACCCTCCAGCACATCGGTGGCCGGCGTCGCGCCGATGAAGCAGAACAGCCCGTGGCACGGTTCGGTCCAGGTCTCACCCGTGCTGTGGTCGGTCAGCGCGATGTGCTGCAGCGATCCGTCGCCGCCGAGCGCGGTCACCTCGGTCAGCTCGCGCACCGTGATGCGACCGTCGGCGCGCAGGCGCTCGACGAGGTAGTCCGACATCTCCCGCCCGAGATCGGCCCCGCGCACCACGATGTTGACCGGGATGCCCTGTTCGGCGAGGTACAGCGCGGCCTGCCCGGCGGAGTTGGCACCGCCGATCACCGTCACCGGCTGCGAGCCGCAGGCGCGCACCTCCAGCTCGGTGGCCGCGTAGTAGATACCCGCGCCCTCGAAGTCGGTCCATCGATCGAGCGGAAGCGACCGATATTGCACACCGGTCGCCACGATCACCGCGCGGGTGGCCACGCGACTGCCATCGTCGAGCATCAGGGCCAGTTCCCCGTGCGCGGAGTCCAGTGCGACGACCCGGCTCGGGCTGGAGAAGCGGGCGCCGAACTTCTCCGCCTGCACCGCCGCGCGTTCGGTGAGATCAGAGCCGCTGATGCCGGAGGGAAAGCCGAGGTAGTTCTCGATGCGGGAGCTGGATGCCGCCTGGCCGCCGATCGTGATGCCGTCGAGCACGAGGGTGTCCAGGCCCTCCGACGCTGCGTAGACGGCCGCGGCCAGTCCCGCGGGTCCGGCGCCGATCACGGTCAGATCGACGCTGCGACCGGTACCCGATCCGGAGGAGAGACCGAGCGCGCCGGCCAGCGCGGCGGTGGTGGCGCGGCGGAGCACCGCCGTCGGCGTGATGACCACGGGCAGGTCGGCGGCGGTGAGGGATACCGAGGCGAGGAGGGCGCGCCCGTCGGCGGCATCCGAGTCCACCCAGAGGTGGGGGAGCCGCTGGCGCGCCGCATAGGTGCGCAGCGCCAGCGCCGCGGACGAGAGGGTGCTTCCGACGATCTGTACGCTGCGTGCGGCGCTCGACAGCAGCAGGGTGCGGCGGGCGACGAATGCGCGGAGCAGCAGATCGGAGAGCTCGGCCTCCGACGCCATCAACCGACGGAACTGCTCCGGCGAGATGTGCACGACGCGCCCCGCCGTGGCCATGCGCGCCGAGACCGACACGTTCTGACCGGTGAGCAGGGCGAGCTCACCCACGAAATGACCTTCGGGCAGCGTGATGAGCGTCTGTTCGGCGCTACCGAGGGTCGCCGCGACGACGACGTCGACCGCACCGGAGTCGATCAGCAGCAGGTCGGTCGCCGGGTCGCCGACCCTGAACAGCATCTCGCCCGCCGACACGGTGCGCTCGATGCCGAACGACCGCATCCGGTCGCGTTGCTGGCGGGTCAGCGTCGGGTACGCCTCGGGTGCGTCGCGGGGGAGCATCCGTGCGGGCTAGAGGTCCAGCGATTCGCCGGGTTCGAGCGAGAAGAACTCGCCGCCGCCCTGCTCCGTCGCCCATTTCAGCCGATCACGGCCGATGGACTTGCCGGCCGTCGAGAGCGTCATCTCGTGCACGGCGAAGGCGCGCCGTGGGTTCACGGCGAGCACGAAGTCCATCGAGTCGCCGATCTTGAGCCAGGGCGCGCCGAGCGGGACGGCGAGGGTGTCGACCTCGACCCCCTCCGGAATGGTGAAGGAGTCGCCCGGGTAGTACAGCGTGTCGTCGACGAGCACGCCGACGTTGTCGACGACAGGCACGGAGGAGTGGATGACCGCGTGCTTCTCGCCGAAGAAGCGCAGGGTGAACGGCTCGGCGACGAGGGTGTCGCCGTCTTCGACCACCACCACGTGGAAGTCGCTGGCCGCCTCGACCACCCCGGGCGGACCGTAGATGATGGCGTCGGGGTTGCGGTCGATGATGCGCGCGAGCTGCTCGGCGGTCCAGTGATCGGAGTGCTCGTGGGTCACCACGATCGCGACGACGTTGTTGAGTCCCACCAGCGCGGTGGTAAATGCCCCAGGATCGATGACGAGCACCTTGTCGGCGGACTGGATGATCAGGGCGGCATGTTCTTGCTTCGTCACTCGCATACCAGCGACTTTACTCGCGCGAGCGAGGCCGCGAACAGTACCCTCCGGGGGTATGGCTGGAGGGGAGGGTGGCAACGCGAGCGTCATCGATCGGAGTCCGCGGACGTCCGGGCACCCACCGGAACGGTGCGTGCTGCCGAATATCCTTCGACGCCAATACACTGGCGCGAACCATCACCAACGAGAGGTCCCATGGCCGAGGCAGCGAAGCCGCGCAGAGTATTCGTCGCGATCAATCCGACCGCCTCGTTCGGCAAGGGTAGTTCGGTGGGGCCGGCGGTCGTCGCCGCGCTGCTCACCGCCGGCCACGATGTCACCGCCCTCGAGGAGCCCAGCTACGCCGAACTGATCGCCTCGGCGACGGCCGCAATGGCCACAGGCCCCGACGCGCTGATCGTGGTCGGCGGCGACGGCATGGTCAACCTCGGTACCAACCTGGTCGCGGGCACGGATGTCGCGCTCGGCATCGTGCCGTCGGGAACCGGAAACGACATGGCACGCGTGCTCGGCATCCCGCACCAGAACACGGCAGCCGCCATCGAGCTGCTCCTGATACAGCTGCAGCTGCCCCCGCGCGTGATCGACGCCGGGCTGATCCACCGGGCCGATGGCGGAGAGACCTGGTACGCCTGCATGCTCTCCGCCGGCTTCGACGCCGTCGTCAACGAACGAGCCAACCGGATGACCTGGCCCAAAGGTCCGATGCGGTACAACCTGGCGCTGCTCTACGAACTCCTCGGGCTGAAGCCGATCCGGTACACCCTCACCCTCGACGGCGCGGTGAGAACCGTGGAGGGAATGCTGATCTCGGTGGGCAACGGCGTCTCTCTCGGTGGCGGGATGCTGGTCACCCCCGATGCAGAAGTGGATGATGGGCTGCTCGATGTTCTCGTCGTCGAGCGGCTGACCCGACTGCAGTTTCTGCGGATCTTCCCCCGGGTCTTCAAAGGCGAACACCTCACCGATCCCCGGGTCACCGTGCATCGGGTGCGGTCGATCAGCATCGCGGCGGAGGGCGTCGCGGCATACGCCGACGGGGAGAGAGTGGGCCAGCTCCCGGTGTCGGTCGAGGTGAAACCGGGGGCGCTCAGGGTGCTCTCACCCGCGCCTTCCTAGCCGTTTTGGTAACCGGGCTCAGCGTGTGGCATACTCGATGAGTTGTCCGCTACGGCCCCATCGTATAGCGGCCTAGTACGCCGCCCTCTCACGGCGGTAACACCGGTTCGAATCCGGTTGGGGTCACACAGTTAGTAGAGCCCCGGTTCCTTTGGAAAGCGAACGGAACCGGGGCTCTACTGCTTTCCGGGTCTAGTTGTTCCAGCAGTGCTGAGCAGTCGTTTTGGACGTATCTTGGACACACAGGCGGAGAACCGTTCTCGGTAAAGTTCAGGTACGGCGAGCTGCGGGGCGCGCCAGGGAAGGCCTACGAGAAGATGTAGGTAGAGGCGAGTGTGGACAGCACGCTGGCGCACCTCCGCAGGGTCCGCGATAGTCTCCGAAGGTGATTGTCATCTACCCCGACACCAACGCGCTGCACTCCGACCTCCTCATGCAGCGAAAGCTCAGTAGTGAGTTTCTCGAATTGCTCGATGAGGGCGTGGTTGAAGTGCGTCTCTCTCCGGTTGTCGTCGCGGAAGCGGATCGTCAGGTCCGGGAGAGCATGGAAGCCGCGAGCAGGGAGATCACGACCTCGATCGCGAAGGCGAAGCGTGCTTTCGGTCTCCCCGAGTCATCAACGAAGGCGCTCCTAAGCACGCTTACTGGTGATATCGCGGCGGTGAGTGACAGGGTGCTCGCACCGCTACTGGCGCACGACGCCTGTTCCGTCATCGAGTGGTCACACGTGAGCGCTCGAGACCTCGTAGAGCGGGAGTTGGAGCGCCGCAAGCCGGTGCTCGAAAAGAGCGGACAGTCGGTCGGGCTCCGGGACACAATAATTTGGCACGGCCTTCTGGACCTGCTCGACACTCTCGACAGCGGCGACGATTTCGTCATCTTCGTGAGCGCAGACAGTGGCTTCACCACTGACGGCGCGTTGCACGACGAACTCGAAGAGGAGGTCGATGGCGGTTGGTGGGACGGCAATCATCTCCGAGTTGCGACCTCCCTCGCATCTGCAGTGCTGGAGGCAAGAAAGCTGGCGAACCTGATCGGCGAACGCGAGGGTACTCTCAGCGCCGCGCTCATCAGCTACATCGAGTGCTTCGACGGCAGCGAGTGGGGCTTCTTCCCCCGTGGCATGAACGTGAGCTACCACGGTGCGAGTTTCCCTTACGGGATGGAGGAAGCGATGCTCATCTCTGTCGATGGCGTCGAGGTCGACCGCGTCGGTGACCGCAACCCGGCGGAGTGCGTCGGGTACGCGGACTTCACGTTCAGCGGGCGTATGCATCCGATGGACTTTCAGAACGCCGATCATTCGGTCGTCGAAATGACTGGCGGCGATGCCGATGGGCTTGAAGTCTACGTCGAGTTCACAGCTAGAGCGGAGATCGTCGTCGAGGTCGAGTTCGATCTGGAGCCGCTGTACGCGGAGGTTGCTGGCTCTTCTGTATCGTGGTGAGGGCTGCCCCGGGGCGAGAGCGCCCAGAGCGGCCGCTGGGCTGACTCTGTCGATCAGTTCGAGAGCGTGTTTGACATGTGCGAGCCAAGGTATCCGACGCTCACGTAACCGACTTTCGAGTAGGTGTCCTCGAAGTACATTCGGGGGGCGACGCCTGTCAAGTTCGAGAGCTTGAGATGTGCCAGCATCAACGTCAAGCCTGACTTATCGACCGCCGTATCGACGGGGAGCATTCGCTGGGCTCGGTACTTGTCGTTGTTCTTGACGGTCTCGCTCTCCGTCCAGACGATCTTCCCGACTCGAACGAGGCATCCGTGGTCGCTGAACTTCACGTACTGGCTGAGTGAGTGGTCGAACTTCCTGTCGTCGCGAGCCCTTGAGTACGCATCGAAGGTAAGTAGCGCGTCCCATGCCTTCATCACTACCGCGGCCCCGAGCGTTGTGTGCTCGTCGAGTTCGAGGGCCTCCTCGATATCTCCGGTGAACCGCACCCCCCTGAGGGTCTTCACCCAGTCGAGTAAATGCGAGAAAGTCTCGGGATACTCGTCTTGCGTGCCATCGTCTTCGAACGACCAGGCGGCTTCTGCGCCCTCACCTCCAAGCTCGGTGAGCTTGCGCTGGAGGTATGCAATCTGCCGCTCCCGTTTGGCGACTTCGCGCCGTGAACCATTGAGCGCTTCGTAGTTCTCGTCGCTCTCCGCCTGGATCAAGTCGACCAGCCCCTCGGCAAACGAAGCGCGATCGCGAAGCTGTCGGCTCTCGTCGAGAGTCTTGACGACCTGGCTCTCCGCCTGCTCGGCGAGTTCGCGCCAGACGGCCTCGTCCTCGCTGGTGATCTCCGTCGATCCGTCGGATTGCTGGTGCAGGATCGCGAATGGTTGGAGACGTTCGCGGCGCAGAAGTTCGTAATCCACTTCGCGGAGCGCATCAGGGATGCGGATGGCATCCAGACGTTTGAGTTGCGCATTGCGGAGGATGCGTTGGATGCGCTTCTCGTTGCTGTCCTCAAGCGTAGATGGGTGCAGCAGCCGGTGGTTGAATGCGTCTTTTGGGTCAGTGAGGTCGGCTCCGGGAAGGAACGTGCGCATGCCTCCGGGTGAGACCCAGTGCCCCGCCGCACCGTAGGTGCGATTAAAGATCGCTCGCGCTTCGGGGGAGAGGACGTACCCAATCCCCATGCCCTGAATCTGACCGACCCGCTTCGTGGAGCGAGCCGCCCACTCCGAGACGTCAGCCCCGTTCGGTGCGGCAGTGACGAGAACCGCGCCGATGCGCTTGTCGTCGCTCAGAATCCGCGCAAGTTCATCCACGTGGCTCTGGTTGGCGATGATCTGAAACTCAGAGATCGGCTCTGCAGCCCCGTCGTGCATGTTGATCGTGTCGAGGATATCCCGGACGAACGTGGGGCGTCCGCTCAGTTGCACCTCTTCAACAGGGCGTCCATTTCGTGCCGGGTAAACGAGCGTCGGCGGTTCTACATCCACCCACAGCCAGAGCCGGTTGTCCGCCAGTGCGAGCGTGACGTTGGTGACGCCCGTGCGCGACGTGTCGGAGTTCTTGTACCAAATCGGCGGCTCCCAGTCCTCGACGAGCGTCCAGCGCTTCGCGCTGATCGCTTCGTTCGCGCTGACAAACGTGACGCCCGTGATCGTCGCACCCGAAGCGTTGGTCGCGATGCCCGCGTGAGGAAGTTCCGAGAAGCCCTTCTTGCTGGTAACCCACTTTGCGAACGCGCCGATGAGATCTGTAAGGTTCTGTTCGGTCGGATCGGCAGTCAGGATCGTGCGGTATCCCAGCGACATCGGAGTTCCTCAATGGCGACCGCGCGATCGCCTCACAAGCTCATGCTATTGAGTCGGGTCGCCATCGTCACGATGACGGACGTCGCTGCCCATGCAGCATTATGTTTCCCGAGATCAACAGCTCTGAGCGCGGACACTCCTTACCCGAGCGGTGCCGAGCGTGAGGCGACCCGCGACCTCTAGACAGACGCGCTGCTCAAGGACAAAATCGTCCACGCGAGGTACTGCACTCGGGGCGGCCAATTTCCAGGGCAATTCATGTTCCTGGCCCGCTGTGTTTGCCGGGGGCGCGCTAATCGGCCACCCAGACCAGGATGTCGCCGGGCTGGCACTCCAGCACCCGGCAGATCGCATCGAGGGTGCTGAAGCGCACCGC
>Ga0247735_1000877_pt1 | contig 11905 bp, 11 predicted proteins | sample UWRJL178409R2_FD_180934 | JGI IMG/M metagenome (GOLD analysis project Ga0247735, IMG submission 180934) | Plant litter microbial communities from Arlington Agricultural Research Station in Wisconsin, United States - UWRJ-L178-409R-2 | ecosystem: Environmental > Terrestrial > Plant litter >...
CTCTAAAACAACAATTTGTATGAAAAAGATAATTACATTAGGTTTATTGTTGGTGTTTTTTGTAGGCTGTAAAACTGCCGCGCCCACTATAGGTGGTGAAGGTACATTTGATATATTAAAACAGGAAACCAACGGAGGCAAAGAAAAGAAGGCAAACTTATTTATAGATTCTCAGGATAAGCTTAATGCGCTTTATGCAGAACTGAATATTAGCGATGTGCCTACAATAGATTTTACTACAAGTAATGTAGTTGCATTGTTTATGGGGCAAAAAAATACCGGCGGTTACAGCATAAGCATTGGCAAAATTATATTAGATGGCGAAAGCGATACTGCAACAGTACAAATAATAGAATCTGAGCCACAGGATATAGCTACGATGGCCTTAACTGAGCCATATTGCATAGCAAAAATATCTAAATCTAAAAAAGTAGAGTTTGTAAAAAGCCCTTTTATAGCAGAAGATTAATTTGAGCAAAAGTTTATGAGTAGGGCCATCTGTATAAGATGGCTTTATGCTTATAATTTAAAAGATTCCGGCAAGTAGCCTTCAGCTATAAGCTGGCTCTCGTTGGTTACAGTTATGGGTTTTCCGTCTTTAAGAAGTATATTTGATGTACTTAAAGAGAGGACATCTTTGTAATAATGATCGGTCAGGATAATACCTTTTGTAGTTTTAAGACCGTTTAAGAATTCTTTAATGCGTTCTTTATAAAGTGGTTCAACCATAGAGAAAGGTTCGTCGAGCATTATAAACGGGTGGTCAAGGTTGCCCACAAGAATCAGCTCAAAATAACGCAGCTCTCCCATAGATAAATTTCCTACTTTGGTGTCTGTAATTTTAGAAATGCCTGATGCATAGAATATTTTATCCTGCAATTCGCTTTCGGTAAAATACATAGGTATCACATCTCTTACTTTTAGGCTCTTTGATAAAAAAGGGTCTTGTGGCAAATAGCTAATAATACTATTTGGTATAACATTTTTTGCCCTTATAAGGGTGTTGTTGTGCGACATACTTAAAGCATTTGCTTCAACTGTGCCAAATAATATTTTGAGCATGGTAGATTTACCACTGCCGTTCCTGCCAAAAACGCCCAGTATATCGCCGGTTTGCAATGTGAGGCTCAAACCATCCAGCACTTTTTTTTTCCAAATGATTTTGTTAGCCCGGTTACAGATAAGCTTTCCATAATTATAATATAGCGATTATGATTAAACAGGGTAAGGCAATTATGGCGTTGTAAACGAGTACTATTGCAGCAAGCCTGGTCCTGGTATAGCCTAGATTGTAGTAAAAATAATATTGGTGTTTATATATAAGATGGTATGCCAATAGGCCTATACCTAACCCAAAAGAACAAAACGATAAGGGCAGCCATTTCCAGCTGCTCATTATCGCTATTATTAAACTGGCTAAAAGGTTAACCGCATTTATGGTAAAGTAGTAACTCCAAAAGGCACGCATAAGTCTATTTGTCTTTTCTGTGTACCAAAAGTTTATCTATAATTTTCCGCGAAACACTATCGGGAAAAGCATCATTACCGGTTACTAAAACTCCTTTATGCCCAAATTTAGATTCAATGCCATATACCGTTGCTTTTTCATCAGGATCTGATTCTCCCTCATAAAAATAAACATGGGTAATTTCAAATTCGTCTTCGCCAAAACTACCAGTATTAAAGGTAATGCTGTTTTCTTTTAGGTTAAAATCTTCGGTATAGCCTTTTTCTTTTAGTTCTGTTATTGCCTTAAGGACTGTGGCGTAATGATAAACAATTTCCATGGTTTGTGTTGTTTTGTTAATACCCAAATTTAAACAAAAAACGCCGGTTTACCACCAGCATTCTATGTATTATGGTATTGATGTTAGCCCATAAAATTTAAATTTCCCATCGGTTTTAATAAACTGAAAACCGTGGCTTGTACCTTTATGCCCTTTAGAGAGTTCGTTTACAAGATAGGTAGGTACCCAGGCCTCATACAAAACCAGGTCTCCCTGGTAATTACGTGGTAATACCCGTGGTTTAAAATTTTTAATCGTAATTTTATCAAAGGTATAACCACGTGTAGATAGTGCTTTATAAACCGGCGAGAGGCTAAAATTTTTAGCAATGTTTAAATAAAAAACATCTGCACCTACAAAGAAACCTTCATCATTAAACTCTGGTTTCCCTACACAATCTATACAGTCTACCTCTTTAAGGCTAAGGGCGGTAAATGCGCGCAGGTCATTCTTTACTAAAGCATCTATAACGGCAACAAAAGTAACATCGAGCTCGTCCCATTCATTTTCGGGTGTTGTAGTTTTAGTAGCTACAGTCTTCGCAGGACTAACTTTTTTAACCGCAGGTTTTGCAGGCTTTTGTGCATAGCATAAGGTGACCATTAAAAGCAGGCAGGTAACAGCAACTTTTTTCATAGTGTTGTTTTATAATGAAAGCGAATATATTTAAAGATTATTGTAATAGCAAAAACGCCGGTTAGTACCAGCGTTTTTTATTTTGTTTAGAAGCCTCAGACTTTCTTGAATTGTTAGATTTCTGTCCGCCGCCGCCATTATTGTTACTTTTAGGTTTGTTCCTAAGGTCTGGTTTCTGGCCTTCCTTTTCGGCATCTTCTCCCATACCATAAGGATAAGGATGACCGTCTATAACTTTAATTTGCATGCGTATAAGCTTCTCTATATCTTTAAGATATGGCTGCTCGTCTTTAGCACAAAAAGAAATGGCAAGACCACTGTTTCCGGCACGACCTGTACGGCCTATGCGGTGCACGTAGGTTTCAGGAATGTTAGGCAAGTCGAAGTTTATAACATAAGGCAGGCTCTCAATATCTATACCACGTGCAGCAATATCTGTAGCTACAAGAACCGGTATCTTTTTATTTTTAAAATCATCAAGCACACGCACACGCGAGTTCTGCGATTTGTCGCCGTGTATGGCTCCCGACTCTACGCCATTTTTCTTTAATGCTTTAACAACATTATCGGCACCGTGCTTGGTACGGGTAAATACCAATACGTTATCAAGGTTTTCGTTACGGATAAGGTGGTACAGCAATTTGCGTTTATCGCCTTTATCAACAAAATATACCTGTTGTTTTACTTTTTCTGCGGTAGAAGATATTGGCGCTACAGATACATACTTAGGTTTAGTAAGGAACGTATCTGCAAGTTCGCGTATTGCCACAGGCATAGTTGCCGAGAACAACAAGGTTTGCCTGTTATCCGGTGTTAGCTTAATGATCTTTTTTACGTCGTTAATAAAACCCATGTCCAGCATTTGGTCGGCTTCATCAAGTACTAATGTGTGCAGGTGGTCAAATTTTATAAAACCCTGTTTGTGAAGGTCTAATAAACGGCCCGGTGTGGCAATAAGCACATCTACACCTTTGCGAAGCTGATCTGTTTGCGATACCTGGTTTACACCGCCAAAAATAGTTAGCTGGCGTATGTTTGTATATTTACCGTAAGTGTCAAAACTTTCGCCTATTTGCAGGGCAAGTTCGCGGGTAGGGGTAACTATAAGAGCACGTATGTATTTTACTTTAGTGGCAGAACCAACTATGCGGTGCAGGTTATGCAATATAGGCACAGCAAATGCCGCCGTTTTACCGGTGCCTGTCTGGGCACACCCCACAAGGTCGGTACCCTCCATAATAATGGGGATGGCCTGTTCCTGGATGGGGGTAGGGTTTTCATAACCCTCTTCGGTTAAAGCCTGCTGAATATTTCTTATTAAATTTAATTCGTCAAATTTCATGTACAATTGTTTAAGTACTAAGTAATAGGTACTAAGATAGCTGCAAAGATACGCATTTTATATGGTATGGGCTAGAACAATAAAAGCCGGAGGTATCCTGCTTTGTATTGTGCAGTGTATTTTCTAAACCACTTTTTTGGCCTTCATAAAATCGGTTACTAAATGGGCAATAAGCCTGCCCGTAAGTTGCGGATTTTTTTCTTCACCCAGTTGTGGTGCACCTTCGCTAATGTGAAGGTAAGCCACATTTTTATTTTCGCCAAAATAATGAATAAACTGCCTTGCTTTTTCTATGCTAAAACCGGTGTTAGTCATAATACTACCCCCCACATTAGGCAGCGCTTCAAGGTCTATTTCGAGGCCAAAAGGGTCGTCGCCTATAAAACCAACGGCAAGAGCCATTTCTTCGCTAAAATGTTTTTCCTTGCGAACAGCAATTTGTTCATATGTGTTATAGCGTATCCTTTCGGTATATTTTTTTATAGTTTCAATTACACCTTTAGAAGCATAATTTTCGAAAATGCCAAAAATAAAATAGTTTTTAAGAAATCCTTCCTCAAATGCATACATAAAACCATTACTGCTATGGCGTCTTTCCAACAGTCTAAAATCGGGATAAGGGTCATAATTAATGGCATTTACAGGTTTCCCTTTTGCTAAAGATGTACCTTTTATATTGCCATAAGCATTATTTTGTCCGCCCCCTATAATTATTGGGATTTTTCCTGCTTTCACTATCTGGCATATTATATAGGCAACGTCTTTATCTATTTTTTCTACAATCTTAGATAATTCCCTTCTACCTTCTTTATCTGTTTGGTCTATGGTTTCGGCCGTTTTTTGAGATTCGGACACATCTATCCTGCCTAAGATAAGGAGCCTGCTGCCTTTGCAAAACTTATTATGCTGCAGGTTTACAATGGTTGTTACCGCGCTCTCCCATGCAAGGGCAGCACCAGGCCTGCCATTATTTGCACGAACGCCAACGTCTTCTGGGATGCCGAGTAAAACGAACTCGGCATCAGACGATTTTATCGCCTCATAAACAGATATTTCGGCCGGAATTAGCTGTACACGCTCGCCAAATTTTATCTCTCCGTTACGCTGATTTGTGTACTTTAGCAGGTCGGCTGCAGTAAACTTGATTATATTTTCCATAGTTTCTTTCTTGCAGTCAAAAATACTATTTTTCTTTAATTTTTCGTTAAAATGGAAAAATCGTATTAAAATATATATAAATTTGAGAAAAAATAATTCAAATATGGAAAGTCAAAAAAGCAATTCTAGTTTAAAAGCAATAATCGTTGTTTTAGCAATTTTACTTGTGGGCAGCCTTGCCTATATGTATAAAATGAGTACGGATAGTGAGAAAACAGAAAAGGGTTATATGTCTGAAAAAGATAAACTTGTAAATGATCTTGAAGCTGCTAAAGAAAGCTATGATGCTGCTATTGCAGAGAATACAGGCCTTAAAGGCGATCTTGAAGCAGAGCGTGCTAAAATTGTTGAATTACTTGAAAAAGTGAAAAAAGCAGATGGAACTTCGGCTTCTCTAAGACACTACAAAACTGATTATATTAAGCTTAAGCGTGAGCACGATGAGCTTATTGCACAAGTTAAAAAGCTTAAAGAAGAAAATAGTAATCTTACCACACAGCGTGACAGCAGCAGGACAGCCTTAGACGAGTCTAAGCGTTATATAGATACACTTGCTACTAAAAACGATAACCTTAGTAAAACGGTAGAGAAGGCTCAAAAACTTAGCCTTGTTAACCTTAAAGCACAGTCTTTTAAAGAAAGAAGCTCTGGTAAACTGGTTGAAACAGAAAAAGCAAGACGTGTAGACGTTATTAAAATTAGCTTTACAATTGCAGCTAATGAGGTGGCCACTGCAGGTGATAAACAATATTATGTACAGGTTATAGACCCTAAGAATAATGTTATAGGCGAAAAGAAAACAGAATCTTTTGGCGATAGCTCGCTTACTTATAGCTTTATAACAAATGCTGTATATGAAAATAAAAATATGGAAATAAGCCAAACTGTAAAAGGGGAGGACTTTGCAAAAGGTTTGTATACTGTAAATGTATTTGATAAAGGTGTGTTAGTTGCAAACTCTACGTTTACATTAAAATAGTATAAATTTCAATCGTACAGTATAGTTTAAAAACCGGCCAAAAATTAATTTTTGGGCGGTTTTTGTTTTAGTATCTTTTAATATAAAAATATTTTTTCAATTTTTTTTGTAGCTAAACTTAAGGTTATGAAATGATTATAAAATGTAGGTTAATAAATTGAGAATTTAGCCAAAAATCTACCTGTATAATCGGAAAAGGTTACTATATTTGCACCGCAATCAGGGACTGATTTCCCAACCGGAGAAATGGCAGAGTGGTCGATTGCGGCAGTCTTGAAAACTGTTGACTGTAACAGGTCCGGGGGTTCGAATCCCTCTTTCTCCGCCAGATGAAGTTTACGACTAAACTTCAACAAAACAAGAACCTTTGAATACTCCGGTATTTGAAGGTTTTTTTGTTTTATTTATAGTTACCTTTTCTTAAAATAATACTGAAAAAAGTATCTGATAGAGGTTATTATAAATACTGTGAAGCCTCTTCCTCTGCCAAATGAAGTATTACTCTCGTAATAGCATTTTGTTAAGTGCAACTGATTTATGTATGTATATCACAATTAACTGTATAAATCTCATCAAAATAGTTTAGTGAAAAGACCGTAACTTATCATTTAATATTATTTGTAATCATACTATCTTTATACTACTTATTATGCTACCGAAGGTGTAATTGCGGTATTATTTGCAATGTTTTCTGATTGGGGTGAGTATTACAAAGACCTGTTTTGCGCTAATACTTTTTTTGTGGGATTGCCAACCAGAAAGTTATCCATACATAACCTCTGGGAAACTAACCGTCCTTTACCGATAGCAGATGCTGCACATGTAATGCCGCCCTTTGCAGGGCAGGGAGTAAACACTGAGCTGGTAGATGCTTTAATTCTATCCGGATAACCTTACGAATGGAAAATTTGAAACCATAAAAGCCGCTATTATTTATTATGAGCAGAGAATGTTTGTTCATGCAAAAGAAGCACAGGCCGAAACAGGAGAGAACGAAGTAGCAATGCACGAACTACTTTTCTTTCCTAAAGCGATTTGATAAACAAGTTATCACTAATGGCATGAAGTATGCATTATTATAAGTTACAGTAAGTTAATAAACTGTGTTTCTCTAAAAACAAACTAATAACGGCAATAGATATGGATACACATAAGAAGATTGTGAAAGCAAACGAGTTTCAGTTAATCGATGCAAATGGAGCCGTGCGTGCGTTACTTACCGCAACAGATGATCGCGTGAGTTTCACCCTATCGGGCACTAAGGGCGATTCACGAATTAAACTTTCAGCGGGTAATGATGGCTTGTCCGGCATTACTATTTTAGATGATAAGGGCGCAGATAAGATTGAAATTAGTCTGGACGATAAAGGAACACATGTGCATCTTGCAGGGGACGGCAAACAGGAAAGTTATATCTTCCTGAAAAACAGCGGTGCAACCGGGCTTGTCATGACCGATAGGCAAGGTGAGCGCAGAATAGCGGTAACGATGGGACCTGATGCTAAGCCTAACATAACTATATTTCCTCAGGATGAAGCATCAAAATCACTTTAATAAATTCATTTAAAATGGAAAACGAAATAAATATAACACAACATCAGCCTGTTGTAAAAAACGGAATAAGTTATACTGTAAAAGTGGTAAGCCCATCAGAAACAGTTACATCGCTTCAGGTAGTTTGCTTTGTTGATTTTACTAAAAACCAACACTATGAAGGTGGTACATATGCAGTAAACCAACACTTTAATGGAGCAATCCAAGATGTAAGGCAATCGGGAATTTTCAAGGGGAATGAACTGGAAACGCTACTAATTACACCAGTACTTAAGCAAATTCCTGCGCAAAGGCTATTGTTAGTGGGCCTCGGTGATCCTGATACCTTAAACCTTGACCTTTTTAATCGTGTAGGTTATAGTGTAGTTTTAGAAGCTTTAAAATTAGGCGTGTCTAATCTTTGTTTTGCACCAAGTATTAAAGATGCAGGCCTTTCGGGATTTGCAGCGTCCGATGTTTCTAAAGCGTTAGCACAGGGTATGGACAGCGCAGTAGAGGTTTTTACTATCTTACATCAAAAGAATTTAGCTCCCGATATTTTACTTAAAGAGGTTCTTTTACTTGCGGGCCAACCCCAGGCAGACAATGCTTACAGAGGATTGCAAGAAGCGTTTAAAGCTTAAATTAATATGCCTTAAAATTTAATATATTGGTATAAACAACTCTTTATTTATGATGTGAGACATAAATTTACGGCATATCGTAAATTAAAACCCGACTGATAATTGATGTTGTACGTATTACAAAGGTATTTGTGCAATGGATTGGTTTTTGAATTAATGTGATTATATAGGAATAATTGACCCTAAAATAACTATCAAATTTAATTGACAAGATAATCATGGAAAATAACATAACAATCACAAAAGATATCGTTTATAAAGACGATCTTAAATTAGACATATACAGCGGTACAAACACAAAGGGAGCAATTATAGATATTCACGGCGGTGGATGGTTTCATGGTGATAAAATGAAAGATGAAGACCTTGCAACCCGGTTAGCGCAGGAGGGATATTTTGTAATTGTGCCTAACTATAGGCTTACACCTTCGGGAAAATTCCCTGCAGGAAGGGAAGATATCCTGGCATCCCTGGAGTGGCTTAAAAAATCGGACTATGTTTTCGACCGAAATAAAATTGTAGCATGGGGAACATCTGCAGGAGGAAATCTTTCTGTCGAGGTTGCGTTAATAACGGGCATTCCCGCTATTAGCTGGTCGGGCATTATAGATATAGAAGGATTTATATTAGATACTGATGGCAAGGCATCAGAGAAAAAAGACGACCTTGATTTTGCACACATATCAAGTGCAGGCATTAATCAGGGTGGTCGCAATGATGCGTTTTTAAGATGGTGTATTTATTCGTTAATTGGTAACGACCGGAGTTTATTAAAAGAAGCAACACCTTTAACGCGTGTAAGTTCTAAGAGTGGGCCTATCTATATGGCAAATTCTATGGACGAATTTGTACCTGCCGATGGTGTGCTTAAATTACAAAGTGCATTGTTAAATGCAGGAGTTCCCACCACTGTTCAGCTTGTTACAGGAACATTGCATGCTAAAGGATATATGGCCGATGCTATCGATACATCGCTTAGCTTTTTAGATACTTTTTTACATAACCGTACCCATAAATAAGTTAACTTGTACGTATAATAATGATTGTATGAAAGACATTGACCAATCCAAATTAAAATCGTTAGCCATAAAACTGGAGGAGGAAAGAGGAATGCTTATGGTGAATGCAGATATTTCCCGTTTGCAGGAAATGCTCTCGACAAACCTTTATTACGGCCATTCCGGTGGATATTTTGATACTAAAGATTCCTTTTTAGAAAAGCTTGCCGATGGTATTTATGATTATCATAAACTAATCACCGTGGTTAATGAAGTTGTGCCCATAGGCGAAGCCGGAATCTCTGTTCAGGGTGAGGTGCAAATAGTTGTAACCATTAACGGAAAGTACTTAGACATGTATTCTATTTATCTGGCAACCTATAAAAATGAAAACGGCGTTTGGAAATTCCTTGCACACCAAACTGCATTAAAAAAAGAAAACTGATAGCACTATTAGTTTCTCTTTCTTTGCTACAATTCAAATTTATAAAAAACTATACCTATTGGTAGATAAAACAGGCAGATGTAGGATTTAATAACCTCTGTATCCTTAGGGAATATTTTAGATAGTAACTTCTTTCAAAATATTTTAATGTCTAAATGTAAGGTTATGAAATGCAGATAAAAAATTAACGGTTAAGGTAAAAATCTGCTTGTGTAATCAGAAAAGGTTACTATATTTGCACCGCAATCAGGGAATGATAACCCAACCGGAGAAATGGCAGAGTGGTCGATTGCGGCAGTCTTGAAAACTGTTGACTGTAACAGGTCCGGGGGTTCGAATCCCTCTTTCTCCGCAAAACTAAAAGAGATAACAAGCAATTGTTGTCTCTTTTTTATTAAAATATCTTAGAAAGCCTATAAAGCCTGAAAATTTTAATTTTAAAGAAATGGTTTTATAGCAAAAAAACTATTCATCTGCCGGCTTAATGCGCATGAGCCGCAATACTTACTTCTTCCATTTCTCAAGCTCCAACAAACGTTTTTATAAACTTCATTTACAACATAAGTAAGCAATCTTACCAAACAATAATCTTTTGGGTTTGTTTTGGGTATCGATAACATCTAATGTTGGTTGTACTGTAGCTTCAGGTTTGCCCAGTGTTTCAGGATTATAACCCATTTCTGCAAAGCAATATGCAACGGATTGTAATGTGTAACATCCGCTGAGTTTGTATTGCCGAAGCTCTCTCCCCAATCTGTTGAAAAGTCGTTTCGATTAAACCTTCAACAGCAAATTTAATAGCGTTGTACAATCCTAGAAAGCTTGAACCTTAATGATGTGTTCGCTTTTCTGTTTTCTAATTATCGGTAAACCGATTGCACTACCCAAAGTGAAACGAAGAAATTGGTTTTCACCTGGTCTCCTGCCTGTTGCTCTATCGTTTCTTTCATCGTTCCAAATAATTCAAAGCCTGCATTATTGATCAGGACATCAATTCTTCTAAAATGATTTTCGATTGTGGCAACAACTTCAAAAACTTCTGAACGGTTATTGACATCCCTGCCTGCCAGTTCTTCAAGTTTGTTCTGGTATATCGCAAGAGTCGTTAGTAATTCGTAGTATGCATTTTCAATAAATTGCTATTGGGTATCTAATGAATTTTTAACTTTAGTTACAATGGTTAAAATAACATCATTGAGCTTATCAAACTCTTTTATATGTGAATTATTATATTGAAGGGTAGCTATTTAGTACATTTAATAGAGGTCAGGCGGCGTTAGTACAATACCGAAATTAGCTTTAAATATCTATTTTTAAATGATGAAGGTTTATCTAACACAAACTCTTTAGCGATGTCTGAGTTTAAGTTTAATCTTACACGATTATACTGTCAGAAATTTCAAAAGTTATAATTGTTTACCTATAGATTGTTTTATTAAAATTTAGCAACACCATCTAATAGCAAAAGTCATGACTAAAGAACAAATGATGCTTAAAACTCAAGTTTTAGTAAGTCTGTAGGTTGCACATCAAGACCTTTGCACAGCTCTAAGAACGTGGTAAACGCAAAACTCTTATTACCTTCTTCAATAGACAAAAGATCCCGCTGGGTTAAAGAACTCCTTAAAGCTACCTCTGCAGGAGTCAATCCAAGCCCTTCTCGCACGTGCCGTACATGTTCTCCAAATTTCACTAATCTTTTATCTTTAAACTGAAGCATCTCTTAAGTATTAAACTACGACCAAAAATAGGATTAATTAACTGTTTAAAAAATCGCTTTGCTTAATTCAAATTTAGAATAAATTAAAACTACAGTTTGTAATACAAATTCAAATTATCAATTAACATACTTTAATCTTTGAGGATTAGAAATGCTGGCGCAGTGTAGCTTATAAAATTCTAATCCTTCGTCTCACTAATAGGGGGGAGGTGTAAAAGAATTTAATTATGTTTTGAGGAAAGTTTCTTCAAATCATCCATAAAATGGTTCAAAAATTTTCCCGTTAGGGCTAATACTAAAAGCGGATTAGAATAAAAATATGAATAAAAAAGTTTATAGTAAATTTTTACTTTATACAGAAATACGGATTTCTTCATTGTGGACTGTTCTTCGGTCCCTATAAGCCTTTGGTGAAATACCCATAACTTTAGTAAATAAGCGGGAAAAATAATAATGATCTGTAATGCCCAGCTCTGCCGAAATTTGTTTTATTCGTAGCTGTGTAAATTGTAAATATTGACAAGCTTTCTGAATTTTTAACTGATTAAAATATTCTATTGGCGAAACTCCTGTTTTGTTTTTAAATGTTGCAGAAAAGTATGCAGGAGATAAATTTACAAACTGGGCTACTTCGCAAAGTGTAATTGTTTTATGAAGGTTTTT
>Ga0247735_1000878_pt1 | contig 11898 bp, 14 predicted proteins | sample UWRJL178409R2_FD_180934 | JGI IMG/M metagenome (GOLD analysis project Ga0247735, IMG submission 180934) | Plant litter microbial communities from Arlington Agricultural Research Station in Wisconsin, United States - UWRJ-L178-409R-2 | ecosystem: Environmental > Terrestrial > Plant litter >...
GCTCGAAAATCGCCAAGCCCATATCCTCATGGTTTCAGCCGAAACGTCCCCTTTGGTTATCCGCGGAACCTCTCCCCGCTCTTGGAGGCGCTAGTCCTTTCCGCCCTCCGACCTTCCACGATCAACCCGTAAAGGGTCCGCTATGCTTTGCATGCGGCCGCTAATCGGCTGCGCCTCCTGACGCGGTGATCGCGGCCGGACGCCGGATGCGTCGGCGCCTGTCGAGCGGGGAGAGGCCCCGCTCCGGAACGACAGGAGCCGGTCATGTCCCTCGAAACCGCACAACGCTACGCCTGGAACCTGGCCTGCACCCTCAAGGTCATCATCATCCTGATCGAGACCGACGACGGCTACAACGCGATGCCGAGCGACGATTACGACGGTGACGCCGATCATGTCGTGCGCGAATACGATGTTTTCTCAAGCTGATCGTTGCGCGCGGGCGCCGAACCGAACCCGGCGACGGTTTCGTCGTCGGGCATTTTCTGCTATATCTTGCACGCGCAGTGGTGGCTGGTGGATGCGCGTCCAACCCTTTGAAGAAAGGACGTGACGCCATGCCTATCCTGTTTCCACTAATGTTGATCGGTGTCGGCTTTCTGATTTACGCGCTATTCGCCGGCGCGACGCTGGCGCTGCCGATCGGCGCCGGCCTGGCGGCCGGCTTTGGCAGCGCCGCGCTCGGCATCGCTCCGCTGCCGTCGGTAATCATCGGCATCGCCGCCCTCATGAGCGTGATCGCGATCGGTCGCTTCGCGGCGTTATCGCTGTCGAACCGCCCGGCACGCGGCATGTTGATCGCGGGTTTTGCCATTCCGGCTGCGATTGCGGGCTACTCGGTCGCGAGCGCCTTTGCATCACTCGCAGGCTTTGCCAGCATCGCCATTGCACTCGTTGCGGGTGGTTTGAGCGGCGCTATCGCCGCGCAAAGGCTCACCGGCCCGGTCTTCTGATCGTAGCAATATCGTCGTCATTTCTCCTGACATCGCCCCGCCCGGTCTTTCCGGGCGGGGCTTTCTGTAGGCCCACGATGCCATTGCCCGGGCGGGGTGATGGGATCAGCCCGGTCGCTGTCCGTCGCTGAAAACCAGGGGCTCGATGGTTCCGGCATGCAGATGGCGAGCCAGCGTTCCAATATGCTGCGATCATCGCGGGACAAGGATCCAGGAGCGCGACTCCGAAGGGCCTGAGTCTTTCTGACCACGGGGTTTCCGGTGGTGGAGCGGGGATCGATACCGAACGGACACCCGCCTGTTTGCAGGCGGATCTATCCGGCAACACGCTCTCGGGGTCGGGCTTCTGGACGGGCGGTGACGCTGGGGCCACGTCTCCTTCCGGCAGATCCGGGCCAGTGCCCAAACGGCCTCTCGAAATGGCTTGATGACCGGAACCGGCTTCGCCTCTGCCGCTCGGGGCCGCAACGGCTTTGGGTCACTTTTTTCCCCTGCCGGCTTCGCCGTCATTCCTCGCGGGGACAAAAAAGCGCCCCGCCGCCGTCCTTCAGCTGCGCTTGCGGGTCTTCGACTGCAGCCGCGGCAGCCCCGGTCACCTTGCAAGCCATCGAGGCCGTGATGGGCACGGGCTGGATCAAAGACTGGAGACTTAACATGGCTACCATCGGCACCTTCAAGAAGACCGCCAACAACGAGTTCGTCGGCGACATCGTCACCCTCGGCGTCCAGGCCAAGGGCGTCCGCGTCGTTCCCGACAGCAACCGCGCCAACGAGAATGCCCCCTCGCACAGGGTTTTCGTCGGCCGGGCCGAAATCGGAGCCGCCTGGACCAAGGAGTCCAACGAAGGCCGCGCGTATCTGGGCCTCAAGCTCGACGATCCGAGCTTCACCGCTCCGATCTACGCCAACCTGTACGACGACGAGGACGGAGAGACCTACAACCTGATCTGGTCGCGCCCGACCCGCCGCAACGGCGACTGAGCTGAACCGATCAAGCCCCGCCCGGAACGACCGGGCGGGGCTATCGCTATGCCCATTCGTTGAGCAGACCGCGCGCGGCGCCATAAGCTCGCCCTTATACCTGCATAAGCCGCCGACCGCTTGAGCGGAAAATCGCGCTCCATCAATCTCTTCGATGGCGGGGGAACAGCGTCGAGGAGTAAGCGATGCCAGGTTACCACACATTGCGTCTGCCCGATCGGTATCGGGCGTTACTCGATCTTTCGTCCGCCAGCTTCGCTTGGGAATGGCTCCGGCGCAACCCCGAATACCGCGCCCTTTGGGGCGCTGCGCCGGCCGCCGCGATGCGCGCTTCCGCGCAGGCCACGGCGTCGGCCCGGCGAAACGCCGGAATCATCACCACCTTGCGCCGGCATCCGCTGGGAAGGAGGTCGGCCCCTCTGGGTCTCACCTTTCCCGGTTCCACCTGAAGTACCGGCGGCCGACCTGCCCCTGATCGGGTGGGAGCCTGAGCTTCGCACCGACGTGGTTACCCTAGTCCGCCCCGTCAAATGGGCACGCCCGCTCGGCGCGCTGCGCTTTGAGCCGGCGCGCTGGGGCCGAGCGTATCGGCTTGAAGCGGAAGGCGGCGCACATTTGCTGATCCGCCGCCACGACGCGCCAGAGCTGGCGCTCTGGTTGCCTGCCGAGTTGGAGCCGAACGAAGGCGAGCCATTCGGGATCTATGTTCATCCGGACCAGCATCACGCCGCCCGGGTCGCTGCCGTCGCGCGGTTCCGCCGCGCAATCGGAATGGGCCCGCCGCTCCGCTTTGCGCCATACCGTGATGCGCCCCGTCAGGCGGCCATGCTGGCGATCCACGATGCGGCAGCCGACGGCATGACGCTCCGCGACATCGCCGCCACCCTGCTTCCTCTCATGCCCGACGACTGGCGAACGAGCTCCGAGCGATCCGATCTCCGTCGATTGCAGGACACCGGTCTCTGGATGAGGGCGACAGGGTATCTGTCGCTGCTAGGCGGGCGGATCACGTCAATTCGAGCTCAATCATCCCCGGGTTAGCGTCATCCGCCCAGCCGCTAGTGAAGTGTCGCATCAGACTGGAGGGAGAGCGCGACAGCATTGCGAATGACGAACCATGCCGACAGCTGCTCCAAGTCGGCCGAGGCCATGAGCACATCGATCTTGTCCTGCAGGAAACGCCCGACATCGTCCCCATGCTGTTCGATCAGCTCTCGGGCGATGAGAACCGCTCTGGCGTCGTCGATGCTATCCACGCCGCCTTATTAGCGTCCATCAGGTTCCGATTCCATCAGGTTCATTGAGGCTGCGCCGAAGTAAGCGAGCGCAGCAACCGATCTGCGCGACAATGCGCTTTTTCCCAATGTGGCCGAAGTAATGGCCCTCTCTTTCCGGCCACCCACGCCCCCCTTCGAGCGCCGATGATCTCCGGCATCGCGAGACGCCCGCCGGGCGCCCGCGATGCCCCCAAATGGAGCTTCCCATGCCCGATATCATCAAGGACACGCGCTACCTCCGCACCAAGGAGGCCGCGCATTATGTCGGCCTGTCCGCGCGCACGCTCGAAAAGCACCGAACCTATGGCACCGGTCCCGCCTACCGGAAAATCGGAGGTCGCGTCGTCTACACATTGGAGGAACTGCGCGCCTGGGCCGACCGTGGCGCGTGCGCCTCCACCTCCGATCCGAACAACGCGAACGTGCTCCCTGCGGTTCGCCGCCCCGAGGACGGTAACGGTGCCACCGGAGGACGGTTGTGATGGCGGGGATCCAGAACGCGCAAGTCCCGACTGCCCAAGCGGCGCAAGGTCAACGACCCGGCGCATGCTCGATATCTAGCCGGCGGGCGATCATCGCGGCTTCCGCTGTTGCGCTCGCAGCGCTCGCGATTCCGTCGATCGAGCGACCCAATCTGCGCTTAGTCTGGAACGTGTCGGCGAGCGTGCCCCTCGGCCTCTATCGCATCGAACCTAACCGCCATCCGCAGGTCGGCGAACTGGCCGCTGTGCGCCCATCGCCTGCGCTCGCGCGGCTGATGGCCGATCGCCACTATGTCGAATGGGGCGCCCTGCTGGTAAAGCCGGTGGCGGCCGTCACCGGCGCGCGCGTTTGCCGACACGGTCACACGGTGACGATCAACGGATTGCAGGTCGCTTCGGCGCTCGACCATGATCGCTTCCGCCGCGATCTACCGCGCTGGTCCGGCTGCCGTGGACTTGGCGCTAGCGACTATTTCCTGCTCGCACGCAACGTCCGCGCATCGTTCGACAGCCGTTATTTCGGGCCGGTCGCAGCCGCCAACGTGATCGGGCGGGCAACGCCGCTCTGGGTGTGGTCATGAGCGGGGGGCGTCTCCTACACGCCGCTGGCCTCGGCATGACATGCCTCGCCTTTACGGCGTGTCCTGCGCCGGCCAAATCGCAGCCGTCCGACACTTGCGCGGCACATGCCCCGGAAGCGGCGATGCGCTCCGGTCTTCCCCTCGATATGATCCTGCGCGTGATGCGCGCCGAAAGCGGCGGGAATCCTCGGTCGGTGTCGCCAAAGCGGGCGATGGGCTGCATGCAGATCATGCCGGCGACCTGGGCGACATTGACAGCGCGCTACGGGCTCGGCGGCAATCCGTTCGATGCGCGCATGAACATGATCGGTGGTGCGATCTATCTGGCCGAGTTGCGCACGCGGTTCGGCATTCCCGGCGCCTACGCCGCCTATAATGCCGGACCGAACCGTTATACGCGCTTCGCCGCCAGCGGCGTGCCGCTCCCTGCTGAAACGGTTGCCTATGCAGCGCGTCTCGGCGGCGCCGGCGCCCCGATCATCAAGGCCGACGTCCAGGCACGCTGGCAGGAGGCGGCTCTGTTCATCGCGCGACCAGCCAGCACGTCGAAGCCGGCCGTTGTCGCCCCGCAATCGGCGGCCGGCACGAATGACGTTGCCGCGGATCGCGCTGCCGCACCGAACGATTCCGTGCCGCCTGTTCGCCTCGATCCGATGTTCCCATTGGGCATCCGGAATGTTGCCCTGCGCCGCTGATAGTGCTGTTCTCGGGGCCGGTCTGCGCGCTGCGCGGCCGGCCCCGTCGCATAGAGTCTATTCCGCATCGCTGCGCTGGCGGAATGCCGCTCGCACCTTCTCGCGTTCCGCCTCTGCCGCTTGCTCCGCTTCATCGGCAAACGCCCGCGCCCCGCGTCGCTTGAACAGCGCGGCCGCGTGGGCAGCGTCATCGCTTCGCATCCGCATGGCGATGTCGAGAAAGGCACCGTACAGCACTTGCCGATCGTCGGCCGCGAGGTCGACCAGGCCAGCCTTCTGCACGAGACCGCCAAGCTCAATCAGGTGCCGCGTTCGTTCGCGTCGTGCCACTACCCATGCCCTCCTGTCGGTTCGTGCGATTATCGCCTCAAGCCGGTTCCGCGCCGCCCGCAGCCGCTTTGTCGCCCTCGCTGCTGCCACGAGCGCGGCGCGAGGATTTCCGGCTCGTTTCACGAAAGAATTGCGCACCGCGTGCCGCCCATGCCTTGGTCGTGGCGCCCTCCTTTTCCGCCACCGCTGCAAGCAGCGCGCCGGCAAGGAGATCGGGCTCCAATGCATCGGCGCCGGTCGCCTCGATCAATTCGCCGAATTGCTGGATCTTGCGCACCCTGAGCAGCTTTGCCCGGTCACCAAGCGCCTTCAATTCCGCATCGAAATCTCGCACCTTACGCATCGTCGCATCTCCATTTCGCTGGTCGATGCGCTCTAGCTGGGCAGCGTGAGGCCCCGTTCAACGCGTCAAATCTCTCTGGAGCGCTCTAGCGTGCGAGAGCGCGCTTATACGTCGTACCGACGTCGCGAGATCAGGCGTAATTGGATGGCCATCATGGCCATCTACCACTTCTCCGCAAAGATGATCGGTCGCGCCAGCGGCTCCAGTGCTGTGGCGTCCGCCGCGTATCGCTCGGCGTCGCGGCTCCATGACGAGCGGCTCAACCGCCACCATGACTTCACCAACAAGTCGGGTGTCGTCCATTCCGAAGTGATACTGCCCGAGGGTGCGCCCGACGGTCTTCGTGACCGCGAAACGCTCTGGAATGAGGTCGAGGCGTTTGAAAAGCGTAAGGACGCGCAGCTCGCCCGCGAAGTGGAATTCGCGATCCCACGCGAGTTGACGCGGGAGCAGGGCGTGGCGCTCGCCCGCGAATTCGTGGCCAAAGAGTTTGTAGCCCGCGGCATGGTCGCCGACCTCAACATCCACTGGGACATCGGCGCCGACGGCCAGGCTAGACCCCATGCTCACGTCATGCTCGCCACCCGTGAGATCGGACCGGACGGGTTCGGTGCCAAGGTGCGCGAGTGGAACGCGACAGCCTTGCTCCAACAGTGGCGCGAACGTTGGGCTGAACACGTCAACGACCGGCTGAAATCGCTCGGAATCGACGCCCGCATTGATCACCGCAGCTATGACACGCAGGGGATCGATCTCGAGCCGCAGCACAAGATCGGCGCGGCGGGTGCGCGCCGGCTGGAGCGCGGCGAGGATGCCGAGCGCGCGGACGAGCATGTCCGCATTGCTCGCGCCAACGGCGCCACCATCATCGCCCAGCCGGAAATCGGTCTCAATGCACTGACCCGGCAGCAAGCCACCTTCACGCGGCGCGACATGGCGATGTTCGCGCATCGCCATTCGGAAGGTCAGGAGCAATATGACCGCGTGCTCGCCGCGATGCGCGGGTCGGACCAGATCCTCACGCTCGGCCGTGACGGACGTGGCGAAGTGCGTTTCACCACAGTCTCCATGCTCGACGCGGAAGAAGCGCTCGCGCGCAATGCCGCGACGCTGGCGGCGTCGAATCATTTGGTCGGCCGGTACGATGTCGAACGCGCCGTTGCAGCGGCGGCAGACCGTGGCCTGCTGCTTGGGCGCGAGCAGCGCGCAGCGCTTGATCATGTCGCAAAGGCACCTGGGCTCAGTCTGGTCGTCGGCTATGCCGGCGCCGGCAAATCGGCCATGCTCGGTGTGGCGCGTGAGGCTTGGGAAGCAGCCGGCTACACCGTGCGCGGTGCCGCGCTATCGGGCATCGCCGCCGAAAATCTCGAAGGCGGCTCCGGCATCGCGTCGCGCACGATCGCCAGCCTCGAACATGCGTGGGCACGCGATCGTGACCGGTTGACGTCGCGCGACGTGCTCGTGGTCGACGAGGCCGGCATGGTCGGCACGCGCCAACTGCAGCGCGTGCTCGCTGAGGCATCAGGCGCCGGTGCAAAGGTCGTCATGGTCGGTGACGTCCAGCAGCTCCAAGCGATCGAGGCTGGTGCCGCGTTTCGCCTGCTCGCCGAACGCCACGGCGCTGCGGAAATCGGCGAGGTGCGCCGGCAAGCGGAAAGTTGGATGCGCGACGCCACGCGTATGTTCGCAACCGGCCGAACCGGAGAGGCCGTCGCATTATACAGTCAGGCCGGCTTGGTCCACGCCGCCGACAGCCGTGACGCCGCGCGCACCGCGCTTATCGACCGCTGGGACACCGATCGTCGGGCGGCACCGACCGAATCCCGGATCATTCTCACCCATCTGAACAAGGAGGTTGCGATGTTGAACCAGGCGGCGCGCGAGCGGCTGCAGGTGCAAGGCGAACTCGGTCGCGACGTGACCGTGCAGACGGAGCGGGGCGAACGGCAGTTCGCCGAGAATGACCGGATCCTGTTCCTGAAGAATGAGCGTGAGCTCGGCGTGAAGAACGGATCGCTCGGCACCATCGAACGGTCAGGTCGCGATACCCTCGCGGTGCGGCTCGATGACGGCCGCAAGATCGAGGTCGATCTCAAGAGCTATGCACATGTCGATCATGGCTATGCCGCGACCGTCCATAAAACACAGGGTATGACTGTCGATCGTACCCATGTGCTGGCGACTCCGGGGATGGACGCGCACTCGAGCTATGTCGCCCTATCGCGCCATCGGATCGAAACCGCGCTTCACTATGGCCGGGATGATTTCGCAGACGAAGCACAGTTACGCCGCACACTCGGGCGCGAGCGGCCAAAAGACTTGGCGCTCGATTATGAGCGTGAGGGCGGACCGCTGCCGCGCACGGGCCGCTCCGCCAGCAACGGTGCGCGTGACGCGACCGATGTGAATCCCGCGCCGCAGGCAGCACAGGCGGCCGCGAACGCGCAGGTGCGCGGGACGGCCGGGAAGGACGCGGGCGGATCGAAGACCAGCCTGGAGCAGGATCGCGCTCGGCAGCTGCGCGAGACGTTCGCGTCGCTCGGCAGCGCGCCGCAGCGTTCGGCCGAGCAAACGCGCGCGGCCTTCGCCGCAGCCGCCAAGTCGGTGCCGTCGGCGGGCAAGGATCGCGATTACGGAGCCGAGCGGTGAGCCAGAGCGGCGGCGCCACAGGTGGCGCTCAAAGGTCCGGCTCAGATCCGATCGTCCATCAGATCGCGTTTCTGCTTTCGCTTGTAGCGATCGGCATCGGATGGCCGGTCGTGGCGCACTTCATCCCCCCGGGAGCCCGGTTCGCTTGGCGCGATCTTGTTCTCGAACATTGGCGCCATCGCGATGCCCTTCAACCATGGCTTGACCAACGCTGGTTGTGGCTCGCGCTGCATCGCTACCAAATCTGGTTCGCCGTTGCGGTGCTGCCAGGCACAATCGCGATCGGCGCGGTCCAGGCCGTTGATCGCCGCACACCTTGGCCGTTGCTCTTGGCGCCGCTCGGTTGGGGTGGCGGGCTGCTGATCGGTCTGTGGCTCTATGCAAGCTTCCTCGCCGATAGCCCGACGCTCGCGGTGATGTTGCCGGCGATTTTTGCCTATCTCGGTGGGGCAGTCGCCACGCGCCTCGGCGCATGGCCGCGAAAGGTGACTCATCTGCGCGGAACCAGGGTACGCGGAACCGCCAATCGGCTGCGCAGCCGATTGGTCACCAGCCTTAACGACCGGGTTGCACTGGCAGGCGTGCCGCTCACGCCCGAAGACGAAACGATGCACGTCGCGGCGATCGGCACGACGGGGTCGGGCAAATCGACGGCGCTGCGCGCGATCATCGCCAGTGCGTCGCGGCGTGGAGACCGTCAGATCGTTGCCGATCCCGATGGCACTGCGATGAGTGTCTTCCATCAGCCCGGAGACATCATCCTCAACCCGTTCGATGCGCGGTGCGCCCACTGGGATCTGCTCGGCGAGATCGAGCAAGTCGGCGACTTCGCAATGGTGGCGCAGTCGCTGCTCCCTCATCTCGGTCATGGCGATCACGATCAGTGGATCAGCTATGCCCAGCAGTTCCTGAGCAGTGCGATGGAAAGCTGGGTTGCGAATGCAATGGGTAGTTCCGGCGATTTTGTTGCCGCGCTCACCCAGGCGAACAGGGCGCAACTGAAGGCGCTGTGCGACGGGACGCCGGCCGCTCGCTATTTTGAAGAAGGAGGCGAGCGCATGCTCGCCAGCATTCTCGGCACGATCACACCCGCGGTCGCTAGCCTGCGGAGCTTCGGCGTTCAGGCGGGGCCAGGGTTCTCCATCCGCCGCTGGGTGCGTGAGGGCGAGGGTTCGCTCTGGATGCCCTATGCCGCCAATCAGATCGCGGCATTGCGTGGCCTCATCTCCTGCTGGATGAATCTCGCCATCATAGAGACGCTTTCCCTTACGCCGTCGAGCGAACGTCGAATCTGGTTTCATATCGACGAGCTCGATGCTCTGGGCCGTATCGAGGGGCTGAAAGATGCCCAGGCGCGGCTTCGCAAATTTGGTGGTCGCGTCGCGATCGGGTTCCAGAGCTTCGCTCAGGTCAAACAGATTTACGGTGAGGGTGCGCACACCATCATCGAGAATTGTGGCAATCTACTGCTGCTCCGCTGCGGTCTCAGTGAGGGTGGCGGCACCGCCGAGCTTGCGTCCGACCTAATCGGGAATCGCGAGGTGGAGCGTGACGATGTCAGTCGATCGCGGACACGCGGGCGGTTCACCTCCCGGTCGATGTCGATGCAGAGCAAGCGGAGCGTCGAGGATGTCGCGCTCGCCAGCGAGATCATGCAACTCGCCAATCGCGAGGGATTTGTGAAGCGCGCGACGGCACCGGACTGGTGGCGGGTGCGGTTCCCGTATGTCGCGTATCCCGAATGCGTTGCAGCGTTCGAAGCATCCAGAAATTTGCAGGTAATGCGATGAGTGTCAGCTTGGCTGCTGGTTTGCTTCGCTGGCGAGCGCCAAGCCGTCCACAGACAGAACGCGCGCGGCGTCGAGATATTCGAAGATATCTAGGCGGCGTTCGCCGGTCTCATAGCGTGAGACATATTGCTGCGGCTTGCCCAGGCGCTGCGCCACCGCTTCCTGCGACAGGCCCAGTTTCTTCCGTGCCTCGACCAGGCGTTCGATCACCCAGCGATAGCGACTATCGTGGATGCCTCGCGCCACAGTCCCTCACATCAAATTGATGTGAGGACCGTGCTTGTCCCTTGGCTCTACACCAACTTGATGTAAACTGGCGTCGTGACCTGTTAGTCACCTGGCGCTAGCGACGACTTACAACCAAAACGGATGTATCATTGCCAATTGAGAACCTGCTCTCTGACGACGAGCGCCGCCAGCTCGAGGCTGTGCGGCTGATCGCGCTTGCTCGCGATCTTCTGACGGATGAACGCGAGCGACCCACAAGAGCGCGCCTAGATTGCGTTCTAAACGAGCTCGATCGCTTGCACGGAGTGAGTGTTCCAACATCTCATTTCGCGAAGTCGCCGGATCGACGATCGACTCGTTAAACCGACGCACCCCCGCAGAAATGCGTCGGCGCCTAAATGACCGTGGTCACCCGATCATCATTAGACTCGCATTACCACCCGCGGCGGTAGTGTTGATCGAGGTGGAAACCTCTTCGAGCAGCCAGTCGCTTTGATAAGCGAGCGGCGGGTCCGCTCGAGCCGAATGGACCGACACAATTGGTCCCGACATCTCCGCGACCCTGCCGACGATCTTGCCTACCGCGAACTCATCGCCTTCGACCAACGCCGCCGCGAATGGCTCCGAGCTCGCGGCGAAGCAGGCAGCGACGCACGTGGGCAGATTGCTCGGGAGGGGCATGCCCTCGACCGTCCCTTGGTTTCCGGTCGCGAGGACGGCGGCCATCTGTTCGTACAGGCCGGAACGCGAACTAGGCGACAACAGGATACGGCCGCGTGGGTGGAGGGCATAGAGATTGCGCTCGCCGACCGGGCCAGGGAGAGTAAGATCCACGCCCAGCGCGGACCCCTCGCCATAGCGCCGCGCGATCGCCGCACTTTCTCCCTCACCGGACGCGTCGAGCCAGTCAGCGAAATCATGGAGCGGTGACGCGAGGTGCCCGACGCGCGCGCTGAACACCGGCGCGTGGCTGACCAAGCGGCCGAGATAGAGTGGGCCGCCTGCCTTCGGGCCTGTGCCCGACAGCCCGCGGCCGCCGAAAGGCTGAACGCCGACGATGGCGCCGATGACATTGCGGTTCACGTAAAGATTACCCGCCTTAATGCGAGACGTGACATGCGCGATGGTCTCGTCGAGGCGCGTATGAAGCCCGAAGGTCAGACCGTAGCCGGTGGCATTGATCGAATCGATCAGCGCACCGAGCAGCTCCCGCCGGTAGCGGATCACATGCAGCACCGGGCCGAACACTTCGCGCTTCAGCTCCGAGATATTCTTGATCTCGATAATGGTCGGCGCAACGAAAGTGCCCTTGATCGCCTCCCCCGGCAGCGCCTGCTGCTCGATGTGGGCGCCGGCTTTGCGCATGGCGGCAATGTGCTTCTCGATCCCTTCTTTGGCCTCAACGGTGATGACGGGCCCGATATCAACCTTGAGGGCATCGGTACGCCCGATGCGCAGCTCCTTCAGCGCGCCCTTCAGCATGGTCAGAGTGCGTTCGGCGACGTCGTTCTGGAGGCAGAGGATGCGAAGCGCCGAGCAACGCTGTCCGGCACTGTCGAACGCCGAAGCGATGACATCGGCCACGACCT
>Ga0247735_1000879_pt1 | contig 11893 bp, 1 predicted proteins | sample UWRJL178409R2_FD_180934 | JGI IMG/M metagenome (GOLD analysis project Ga0247735, IMG submission 180934) | Plant litter microbial communities from Arlington Agricultural Research Station in Wisconsin, United States - UWRJ-L178-409R-2 | ecosystem: Environmental > Terrestrial > Plant litter >...
TGTGATTGTTGTAAACTTGGCGTTAAGCCCTCCTGATGGCTGATTAGCACGTTGATTGAGTCGATGAGTCTCATCAACTAAGAGTAGATCGAAAGTCCCCTCTGCTTCTCCCACTTCAAAAGGTGTCATGACCATATTAGGGTGGAGCCCACGCGTCTTCCGGAAGACATTTTTTATGGTGCTTCGCAAAGACTGCTGCGGCACAACCAGCCCGATCCTGAGGCCCTGAAGGAGACTCTTGCTGGTTTCGGTGAAGAAATAGGAGAACCGTGAGTCGCTGTCCAGATCTTCCAGAGAGTCGAATGTTTTTATATCGACGAGCAACTTCATTAGATATATGGCCACGACCGACTTGCCAGTGCCAGGGTCGCCTTGGATCACGATAGTGCTTTCACCGCCTCTCTCGACATCGATGAAGAACCCCTTGACAATTTCCTCTACCGAATTCGCTTGATCCTCAGTCAATGCTTTGAACGGTGACAACTTAAAGAGATCGCTATTCTCGATTTCAGCGATACTTCGCGTGAAGATGCCATCAGCCTTGAGCTGCTCGAAGATGGTGCGGAAGCCTTCACGATACGCGTCCCGCTGGTAGTATTGGGCCTCGGTAATGCCGTTGTTTCGGTTGAGCACCTGATTGGCACCGTCGCCGGCCAACATTTTGATGAGATAGGACTCTAAGTCTAGACAGACGGACTTGTTGAATTTTTCATGGAGGATGACGCGAACGTTTGTTAGGTGCTGTTTCGCGGGCGATCCGAGGTGCTGGTGGAGTCGGCCCACGGCATTGAGCGATTCTCCAACGTAGATGTCCCTCAATTTATCATTCGGACTAGCCTGGACTGTGTTGTGACCGTTGTCCAACACATAGACGACAGGCCAGTTGCCATGTTTCTCGTCGTGGGACTTCCATGTTACAACAGCAGCCTTGGAGAATTCAACCCGCGCTATTTGAAAGCTCATCATACTTTGCACTGCTTCCTCGGGCCTTATCAACGGGATACTTCTTGCGCGTGACTTCAAACTTCTCTAGCACGATCCGGGAAGGATTAGCTCCGATGCGGTTAGCGAGAAGTAGGAGAAGTAGACAGTATGTCAGTACGTCTGCAAGTTCTCTCCGAACACGCTTGGGACAGGCTTCGGCGGTTCTACTGAAAGCACTCGAGTAGTTTACCAATTTAGATGGCAATGCTCTTGGTGAGGTTTCCTGAATTGTGAAATTGCGCCCAATCGCACTCGACAACAAATGCCACTAGTGTATCGTGGACAGTTTCGTTAACCATGGAGTTCAGTAGTGACGATAGCCGTCTGAGTCTGTGTTATCACATAAGTATAAGGTACTGGACACGTCGTCTCAGTAAGTCCCAACTTACACCGAAAACAACGCCTACGGTCCACTGTTGTACTATAATGGTAATAACAGGAGGAATAGTCAAAGTCGAAAATAAGACAATGGGGTTGGGGAAGTAAATAGAGTACTCAAAACAACTAAGAAGAAACGTTGTTGTACCTTGCGACAAAGAACGGAAGGACACAATTCAGCCCCACTAGCCCAAAGATAACGCGGCTAATTATATAACTGTTCGTGTTTCATCGTCTTCGATAGGCTCCGCACGGCGCTAAGATGCCCAGATAGGGTTGGCCAAATGAAAGCTGCAGCCACATCACAAATTCCTATGCAAGAGCCCTGACTTAGCGACTGTATCCTCTCGCAATTTGAGGGGTTGCTAACTTTGCTACGAAGTTGGCTAAGTTATCGGGTGCGTCAGGCATCATACGCAGGTACACTGACAAAAGAAAGAAGAAAGAGGGAAAAGGGATAACTAAGAAGTTACCCTAATCTTCTATATTAGCAGCAGATTTCCGACTAGAGTATTGCGGGTATATCTTCACTATAAATATCCTACTACGCCGATAATAGCCCATATGCGTGACACGTACTACCGTATTACCCAAATAGCTGCGGCCTCATCCCTAGCTACACCACCTAATTAAATCACACAATTAAATTACATCTTGCTCGACCTAGCTAACCACGAAAGACCGATAATGTTGAAGGTGCTTGTGTTCAGTCTTAACCCAGGCTAGCAATTGTGGAAGACTAGGTCTACAATCAATCCTGTGCTCGGTCATTAGGTGTGCAGCTTTGTCTGGGGCGGACAGAGTAGGTCGAAGCTGCTGTTAAGAGTTGAGATATTTCCAAAATGCTGAGTGCGGCGCGCATGAGCCAGTAAATAGGTCAGCGCTGCCAATCTAACGTACTACGACTGAAGTTTACGACGCCGTAGTAGCCCATAGTGACGTACAAAAGTAGTGGAGTAGCGAGTCGTTCCGTACAAGTCGTGGTAATCGTTTTTAGATCGTATTTCAAGTTAACGATTAAGTTTAGTAGTGAGTTAGTGCGCGGCCGATTGCAATTTGCCTGCCATGTTTATAAGTTAAATAGTGAGATAGCTAGAAAATAAGCAGAGATGCAGAAAAGTTTAAATACTTACCTAAAACGCGCGTTTTTGCATTATTAGTTATCTCTACACTTATTATAAGCATAGAGAGCTTCCTTACTTAATTATCTTGCTAGCTAGCTAGCTAGTCTTCTTAATTTTCCTAGGCTAGCTTATTCTAAGGCCTATTATTTAACTTAGAGGACCCTAGCACCCTTATACGGCGCACTATTAACTACTACGCTAGTTCCCGTCGCCTAGAGAAGGCTTAATCTAATGTCTCTTCACCTGCTCTAAGCTCTCTAGTGGTAACTAGGGTCTTCCTAAAGGATGCAAGACTAAACGCAGAGATCGTGTTCTCTATTAAGTAGAACAACATATAGATAGGGAGGCATAGGCTAGTAAAAGCAAGGCTAGGTTTTTAAGTAAAGGATAAGTTTTAGCTTTAAAGACAGCGCTCTCTCTTGCTTGTTTAGCTTTATAAAGCAGATCTTTTATATACTAACGGCGATAGTAAGCTAATAAGGCTTTAGCTTTATAAGCTCTGTTACTCTTTTAGCGCTTAGTTAGCTGCAAAGGTTATAGATAGCTACGCCTACATTATTACCTACCTGCTAAAGGCGCATAGGATTAATCTTTTAGGTAGTAAAAGCCTCTTACTTAACGTTTAATTGCTAGCTAGTCCTTAGGAGGCCTTGCAGATAGCTAGTACAGCGCGTATAAGTAATAAGAGTAAGTAGCAGGAAGGTAGCTTATGTAAGGGGGTATGCGCTTATATAGTCAAAGAGCAGTTCTTGAAGGAGGATAGGAGTATATTGTAAGAGAGACGAATCGCTGCCAAGCTTAGCTAGCAGCGGGGGACTGCTAGTATAGCCACCCATATAACAAAGCCTTTAGCTAGCTCTCTTTAGGTCCTATTAACCTAGAGCTAGCCTTACATTATCCCCCTCTAACATCCTATCGTCCTAAGAGGCAAGAAAGGGTGAAATTATTTATAACGCCCCTTCGTAACTTTTAGTTTCTTAGAATAAGCTATAGTATTTCTTTCTTATTTTTATAGCTATCTTATAAGCTTCCTTGCTATGTTTTAGGTTTACTAAACTCTTTCTAGGTTAACCCTTTACGTAGCAACCTTTTTTAGGCTAGTGTAGGCTATAATAGACTAGAATTAGCTTATTAAAGCTCTTTATAAACATCCTAAATTTCTTAAAAGTAGCAGTAAGTTAAAAAAGTAGGTAAAGTAAGTAAGTTAAAGTAGTAAAGTAAAAAAGTTTTAGAAGCTTATTCTTAGCGCCTTAAGCTAGCGTACTTATTAATAGTAACTTCTTTTAACTTTTTACTTCCTCTCTTCTATACTTTACTCTCTTAGCGCCCTTTTATAGTAGATTTCTAGTATTATTACTATAAGTCTATAATTTATTTTAGGGTATTTTAAGTTATTTTAAGCCTTTTTAACATAAAATTAGGTTTTTAAGCTTTTTTAAGAGAAATTTAACACCGTCTAGACTTTATTAATAGATCTTTGCTGTAGAGTTATTTTAACTTTAATCCCTAATTCTGCATATGTTCCTTCTAGCCTTAGTAAGACTACTAAGTAACTACTTTACGTTGCTTTACAGCGTTAACTTTCTAAGGAAGAGATAAAATTAAAAGCTTTTAAACTCTCTAAAATTTATAAAAAGTTAGCAAAACAGCTTGCTAAGTAAGTAAAGGTAATTTTATTTTATTTTAGCGCTAACTAACTTATTTTAAGAAGTTTATTCCTTATAGTGCCTATTTATTGCTGCATAACAGGTGTTTAAATAAAGAAGATAATTTATGCTTTAATGTTTACCTTAGTAGTTATAAGTAAGATAATAAAACTATTACTATTAAGTAAAAGGCTTTTAAGAAGAGCTATAAAGCATTAGTAGCTGCTGCTATAAAGAAAGACACTAATACTATTAATTTTTCTTAAAAGAAGGTATGTTAAGTTCTTTTAGCCTATTTTAACCTATACTAACTTATTTCTTTTTAGGCTAAGGTAGGTAAGGTTGTTTTTAATGCTACTTTAGAGATTAACTATAAGAAGTAAGAGTTAACTCTTTAAATCTTTAACTTAAAGAAAGAGAGAGCTTTAGCTACTAAGAATAAGAAGGGGGCTATTACTAAGTAGATTAATAAGCTTAAGAAGAAGTATAAGGGTCTAACTACTTTTACACCTTTCTAAGTTTCTCTAAGTAGTTTAGTAGTAAAATAAGGTCTTTTAGGTCTTTCTAGCGTTTTCTAGCACTAGTGTGCTCTAAATTAGTTTTACTAGAGTAGAATTTAACCTACTAATTCTTTCTATGCTAGATACCCCTAGGTAGTTCTCTTTAGTTCTAGGGTATAGCCCTTTAGGTAGTAATAGTATGCTTTACCTAAGACTTGCTATTAATTACGCCTTATAACTTTTTCTAGGCTATTTTAAACTATAATGTTCTAGTACTTGTGCTCTTTAGCGTTTAAAACGTTATCTTTATATTTTAAAGGTGTTTATAGTTTACCTTAGTTATTTTTAAAAGATAATTTTATTAAGATTTTATTATAGTTAGCTTTACTATTTTTTACCTCTTATTATACTATTCCCCTTCTTTTAGCTAGTTTGTTTTAAACTAGCCTTTTTTTGCTCTACGCCCTGCTATTCCGCGTTTTTTCTAGAATTCTTTTAGGGCGTTAGCACTAATATTTAGTCCTAGTTCTTAAGAGTTTTTATCTAATAAGTAACCTTTTTATTAGATAAGGTATTTTTAGTTTTTAACTAAGTTCTTTTTTCTATCTAATATTTTGTCTACATAGTAGACATTATTACTAAAGGTTTGTAATGTATCCTTAATTTAGTTTAATTAACTTAGAATTATACTCCTCTAGTTATAAGGTTTTAAAAGTAAGACATAGAAAACCTAATATACCCTTTCTAGTTTAGGTAGAAACACTTAGTACGCTTATAGGCTAACTTAGGCTAAAATAGTCCTTAGTTTTATAAATTTCTAGTCTAACTTCTTCTTTAGCCTAGTTAACTTTATGTGCTAATTTAATATAAACACTTTATCTTTTACATGTAGAGATAGGTGTTTTCTCTTTTTATTAGCATACTATTTCTAATATCTATTTAAGGCCTTTATTTTTCTGCGGCATTTAGCTTATAACGCAAGTACGCTTGCTATAACGCTGTTTGCTATGTGTAATTCCCCCTTACTAAGGGGTTCTTTAGGCTAATCTAGCTTCCTTAGGCCCGCTTTGTAGTATGCTTAGAACGGTATAATCCTTATAGTTGCGTTTACGCTATTATTATACGCGAATTCTGTAATTAAGAGCTATATTACCTAATTATCCTACTTTAAGCAGCAGAAACAGCGTAAGTACTATTCTAGAGTTTAATTTTAACGTTCTGTCTAGCTATTTATTTCTAGGTAATAAGTAGATAATAGTACTCTTTAAGAGTCTAAGTAGTAGCAGAAGCTGTTCTAATATTTAGAATTTATAGTTAGGCCTTTATCTAATACTACCGTCTTTAGGACTCTGTAGAGGCGTATTACCTCTCTTAGCTAAACTTAAGTAAGGTCTAGGGCATCTTAGTCTCCTTTTGCAGAGATGTAGTAGGCTATTTTAGTTAAATAGTCTACTACTATAAGGATAGTATTATAAACCTATCCTATATACTTATATAAAGGTAGTTTTATTATAAAATTTATTATAACATTCTCTTAAGGGCTAGTTAGTATTAGTAATAAGTTTAATAACTTATAAGGGCAATATTAAGGAGCTACTAACCGTTAACATTTTAAATAGTTATTATAGTAGGCTTTTACATTCTTTTTTACTTCTTTTTAGTAATATTAGCGTAAAACTTTCTCTAATGTCTTTTTTACGCTAAAATAGCCTTTTATTAGGCTGTTATAGCACTTTTAGAAAGCTTTTACTTTCTCTTAGGTTATTATAAGTACCTTTACCTCTTATTATACTTAATTTAGTTTTTCTAGGCTATTTAGGGACACTTTAGTTTTTTCTAGCTTAGTTAGATCTGCTTCTATGTTATCCGTCTTAAAGGAGCTTAAGGTGTTATTTAATTAGCTAGATAATTCCTCTACTATTTCTTTAGGGTCTTTGTCTAGTACTTCTTCTCTTGTATTCTTATTTAAGGATAGTTTCCCTTATCTTTTGTTAACTAATAAGAGGCCCTTAAGGCGCTTTGCTAGTCCTTAGGACTGCGTAATTACGCTAACTACACTATCTTTTTAGCTATTTTAACTTAGTAGGGCTCTTATTAGTTCCGCGTAGGCTATATTACCCTTTTATATTAGAACTTAAGTTTTTATTATATAGTCTAGCCGTCTTAATAAGCTATCCGCTAGGTTTACTTTCCCTAAACGGTAAGTAATAATAAAGTCGTACTTAGTTAGTCTTTTATAGGCCTAAACTTAACAGTAGTTTAGCGTTTTTATTTTTATAAACTAACGTAGGTTATTATAGTTTATAAAGAGTTTAAATAACATTCCTTAGAGATAGTGTTACTAATGCGCTAGACTTCTGTCTATTACTAGTAACTCCTTATTATAGGTATTATAATTATACTCTGTCTTAGACATCTTCCTTAAAAAGAAGTCTATTAGCTGCTATCGTGGCAGCCTAGCTTGCTTTAAAACTAGTTAGCTTAGTATAGCGCAAATTGCGCCGCTTAAGGCATTTATTTCTACTTTAGTTTTCCTATTAGCCTTAAAATAAGCTAATATAAGAACATTAAGGAAAGCGTTTTAAAGTTTCCTAAAGGCGTCTTTACCTTCTTTGCTAATATTAAGCCTTTAGCTTTTCTCCCTTCTTTACTATAGTCTGCCCTAGGCCGCATCTAGCCCCTTCTAGGTTAGTTTAGTTAGAGGTAACGCAAGTTAAGAAAAATTAGTAATAAATTATTTATAATAGTTTATAAAACTAATAAAGACGCGAATATCCTTTATAGTTTTAGGGATTAGCTACTCCTAGATTATCTAGATTTATAAAGGGTTAATTTTAACTTCCTCTAGGTAAACTATATACCCTAAGTACTTAGTCTCTTGCGTGTAAAATTTACATTTACTTAGCTTTAAAAAGAGCTTAGCTTCTTATAGTCTTTATAGTACTTCTTTAACGTAGAGTTTATACTCTTCTTTTATATTAAAATAAATTAAAATGTTATTAAGGTACATAATACACGTTACATTAACTAGCCTAGCTAGGGCCTAGTTAATATAAGCCTAGAAGGCTGCTAGTGCGTTAGTTAGCTTAAAAGGCATTACTATGTACTTAAAATAGCTATATTTAGTTTAAAAGGTAGTTTTCTACTTATTACTAGCCTTAATATAAATTCTGTAGTACGCTTTATAAATATTTAACTTTGTATACTACTTTGCTTTTGCAAGCCTCTCTAGAGACTTTAAGATAAGTAAAAGTAAGTAATAATTCTTAATTATAATCTTATTTAGGCCTCTATAATTTATATAGAGCTTAAGCGTTTTATCTTTCTTCTTTATAAATAGGATAGGGGCGCCTGCTAATAACCTAGATCTTCTTATTTAACCTCTCTGCAAGTATTTATTTATATATTTATAGAGAAACTCTAGTTCTACTCTTAATAAATTATATAGTAGTTAATAAGGTAGACTAGTCCTAGGTTTTAGCTTAATAGCTAAATCTTGCGGGCTATGTAGTGCTAGTTTTAACGCTTTGTTAGTACGTATTACATCTGCATATTCTTTATACTCTAGCCTAAGCTTAGGCTTAGCTATAAATAAAGAATCTTTAGTAGCTAAGGAGGTAATGCTGCACACGTAGACGTTTATATGTAGACTTTTTATTATTTTATTAAACTTACTTGCATCTTTTAAGGCTACTTTAGCGTATTTTAGGACGTTTTTATCCTTTACGCCCTTAAATAACATCTAATAACGCAGGATGTTTAGCTTTAAATTAAACTAATTAATCTAAGGTAACCTTAAGAATATTAGAGGTCCCTTTAAGTCTATTACTATAAACAGTACTTAATAGGTTTACACCCTGCCTCTAGAATCTACTATGCGTACGTTAGCTATAGTGTGCCTATAAATAGTGTATTTTAACCTGCTTAGTGCCTTTAAGTTTATTTATAAAAAAAGTTTAATTTATAAATCTTACTCCTTTGCTACCTTTACTAAAAAGACATTAAGTTAGGCTGCACTATTTATAATAGCCTTTAGCCTTTCTATAGTCTTAATTAATACTAGCAAGGTTAAGAGCGTTAACTTTTTTAGATATAGTAATTCTCTTAAGCTTTCTAGCTCTTTATTACTTTGTAAGGAGTTAATATAGGCTAGTAAAACTAAGCTTAGTCCTTTTAGCCTTTATCTTTTCCCTTTTTCTCCTTTTTATCCTTTTTATTTAACTTCTTATCCTTATTAAGGCACTTTAAGGTAATATAGCCCTTTTTTCTGTAGTTCTAGCAGGTTATCTTTACCTTATTTTGTTTTAGGTTAGGCTTGTTATTTTTTAGCTTTTAAGGCCTTAATGTAGCCTTCTTGCCCTTTACGTTTATTTTTTATTTCTTTATTAGCTTGTTCGTCCCTTTATTACTTATAGTTAGAGGCGTTAAACATTTATTTATACTTTTAAACCTTACCTTAATAGCTTCTTCCTTTGCTAGCTTTTTATAGGCTATATTACTTTATTCTTTTATCTAAGCAAGCGTTTCTCGCTTTCTTTATAGTAGATAGGTTAGGTTATGCTTAATTATATTTAATAAAGCGCTTATAAGGTTTACTATTATTCTTTCTAAGCTAGTCTCTTTAACTTTAGCCTATAGTAGCCTAAGGTAGGCTAAAAGCTCTATAAGTAACTAATTTAATTATTATTTATAGGACTTTATAGCCTTATAAGCTGCCTATTTGCGTTTTACTAGTATCCCTAGAGCACTTAGCATCTTGTCTTTTAATTCTTGCTACGTTAGGGCCTATAGTAGGTCTATAAGGCGCATATATACGTAGTGTGTCTCCTATAGGGATTATAAGGTCTTAGTAACATATTATAAACTAAAGAATACTTTTTATCCTTTATTTATAAAGTGTGTAGGACTTTTTATATAATAGTTCTTATTATCTCTACACTATTAATTATAGTCTGCCCTATTCTTCTTCTTATATTTATGTAGGGGTTTAGAACAGGGTAAGTTAGCTTAGTTAAAGGCTATCTTTAGTAAAGTAGTATACACTATTTCTATATTAAGCTTATAAATAGTAGTAAAGTTACCTACCTTAAATTAGCGTTAAATTTTTTATATTTTTGCTAATTTTTAAATTTCTTATTATTATTAAAGCTATGCACGTGCTTTAGCTAAGACTTAGCTTACTAAGAGGTGTTCTAGCTTATCTAGTTTTACTTTATTTCTCTTTAAAACACTTTATTCTTATAATTTAGTATAGTAATAAAGTAAGTTTACATTAACTACTTCTTTCTAGTTTTAATTACTCTTATTCTAATTCTATCTTTTTAATTTTAATAGCGTTTTACTTTAACTTTTCTAGCGCTTTTAGCTCTTAGCTTACCTTTTAGCAGGTAGTTAGTTGCTTACTACGCTAGACGTAGCTTAAGTAGCTTATTTTTATACTATCTAGACTAAAGGGTGCTCTTAAACTATATTTAGCGTAAAAAGCAATTTAAATGTAAAGGAGTATACGCTTATATAGTTAAAGAGCAGTTCTTAAAGAAGGATAAGAGTATATTATAAGAGAGACAAATTACTACTAAGCTTAGCTAGCAGCAGGGGACTGCTAGTATAGCTACCTATGTAATAAAGCCTTTAGCTAGCTCTCTCTAAGTCCTATTAACCTAGAGCCGGCCTTATAATTACAAGTAAAAATTAGAGGTTAAAATGCGCCTTAACACTATAACGAGTTAGCGCTAGAGGTTAAACTTACTAATAAAGTAAGCGCACACACCTAGAAAACTTAGGTAGTTTAGAGAAGTTTATATATTTACACTTAACGTAATTTTTAACTTAGCTAACCTTAGTATTAATTAAATCTTCTCTTTCTGCTGCATAAGAGAATCGCGAACGTATACAAATAGCGTAGTGTAGGAGGATAAAAAGGTAGCTAAAAGATTAAGGTAATTCTAGCTTAAAATGCTGCAGGTAGCGTTACTAGTAGCAACTTTAAATAATTAATTTAAAAGGATACTCTAGTTAACTACTACGCTTTATAAGCTATAAGGCCGGCTCTAGGTTAATAGGACCTAGAGAGAGCTAGCTAAAGGCTTTATTACATAGGTAGCTATACTAGTAGTCCCCTGCTGCTAGCTAAGCTTAGCAGCAATTTATTTCTCTTATAATATACTCTTATCTTCCTTTAAGAACTGCTCTTTAACTATATAAGTGTATACCCCCTTATATTTAAATTACTTTTTACGCTAAATACGGTTTAAAAGCACCCTTTAGTCTAGATAGTATAAAAACGAGCTACTTAAGCTACGTCTAGCGTAGCAGGCAACTAACTACCTGCTAAAAGGTAAGCTAAGAGCTAAAAGCGCTAAAAGAGTTAAAGTAAAACGCTATTAAAATTAAAAAAACAGAATTAGAATAAGAGTAATTAGAACTAGAAAGAAGTAGTTAATGTAAACTTACCTTATTACTATACTAAATCGCGAGAATAGAGTGTCTTAAAGAGAGATAAAGTAGGACTAGATAAGCTAAAATACTCCTTAGTAAGCTAAGTCTTAGCTAAAGCACGTGCATAGCTTTAATAATAATAAAAAATTTAAAAATTAGTAAGAATATAGAAAATTTAACGCTAATTTAAGGTAAGTAACTTTACTACTATTTATAAGCTTAATATAGAAATAGTGTATACTACCTTACTAAAGGTAGCCCTTAACTAGGCTAACCTACCTCGTCCTAAACCCCTACATAAATATAAGAAAAAGAATAAGGCAGACTATAATTAATAGTGTAGAAATAATAAGGACTATTATATAAAGAGTTTTACACACTTTATAGATAAAGGATAAAAGGTATTCTTTAGTTTATAATATATTACTAAGACTTTATAATTCTTATAGGAGACACACTGCGTACATATACGCCTTGTAGACCTACTATAGGCCCTAACGTGGCAAGAATTAAAAAATAAGATGCTAAGTGCTCTAAGGACACTAGCAAAACGCAAATAAGCAGCCTATAAAGCTATAAAGTTCTATAAATAATAATTAAATTAGTTACCTACAGAGCTTTTAGCCTACCTTAGGCTACTATAGGCTAAGGTTAAAGAGACTAGCCTAGAAAGAATAACAGCAGACTTTATAAGCGCTTTGTTAGACATAATTAAGCATAACTTAACCTATTTACTATAAAGAGAGCAAGAAACGCTTGCTTAGATAGAAGAACAAAGTAATATAGCCTATAAAAGGCTAGCAAAGAAAGGAGCTATTAAGGT
>Ga0247735_1000883_pt1 | contig 11877 bp, 1 predicted proteins | sample UWRJL178409R2_FD_180934 | JGI IMG/M metagenome (GOLD analysis project Ga0247735, IMG submission 180934) | Plant litter microbial communities from Arlington Agricultural Research Station in Wisconsin, United States - UWRJ-L178-409R-2 | ecosystem: Environmental > Terrestrial > Plant litter >...
GTAACACTTAAATAACTAATACTAGAATTACTACTAAAGAAGGGAAGAAAGGCTTTAGTATAAATAAATTTTAAAAAAAATCTAAAAAAGAAGATTACGCAGAGAAAGACTAACTTTATAAGGAAAGCGCATGCTTTTATTATAAAAAACTTAAACATCTTGCTAGAAATTACCCTATAAAACTTTTAAACACGCTAGCTAAGTTTAGCATAATTACTATAGTAAATAACGTTTTTACTTAAAGAAGCATTAAACTAAACACTATAAATAAATTATACTAAGTATATAAACTAAGTTTACATCTTTAAAACACTTATAGCATATCTTACTAAAAGGCTATAGTATTAGGAGACTATTACATAATGTAAGTAGTTAAGAACGTAGCTTTATACTAAAATAAAATTAAACACACCTTTAAAGCTCTTAATAACTTTATAAATAACATACGCAATAATAAAGAAACATAGCTAGCTGTAAAAACACCTAAAAAGGAAGTAACTTTTAAAGAAAAAACTAGTTAGGTTAATATTACACGCGCATAGAGCATAAATAGTATAACGTTTTATAAAATAAAGGCTGCTATAAGTATAAATAAAGAAAAGTGTTTAGTAAACTCTTAATAGTATAAATATACTAATAACTTATATAAAGACTACTTAAAAATTAAACACTATATAAAATAGTACCTTAAGCAGACAAAAATAATAAAAAAGATAAGCTACTAATAATTTATAGCTAATATTAAGACTTATAAAGACTAAGGATGCGTATATAAAGAAACTAATACTAAACATAAACTACTAGAATAGTACTAATGTAGTAAGCTTTTAAATAAACTAAGAAGTTACTTATTTTACTACTTTAAAAAAACAAGTTTAAGGCCTTAATAAATATAAAGCAGATTACGCTATGCTAGTAAAGAAACATTACTAGGTAAAATCTTACTAAACTAATTACTTAAGTATTAGCTACTTTTATAAAACTATTAACTAAAGACTATATAAAGAAAATAACTATAAGTAACACTAGCTAGATAAATAATAAGCATACTACTTAAAAAAGAAACATAAATTTCTTTTTAATAAATAATATAAGTTTACTAACATATGCTTTAATTACATTAAAGTTAAATTATAAAATAAACTTAAAGCTATAGCTAAAGTAAAACTTACAGCCCTTTATAAGTAAATATAATAGTAAAAATACTATAATAATAATTACCTAGCATATTTAAACGCTAAGTAAGATAATTACTTTCCTAATAAAGAATATAATAAACTATTATAAAGTTACTACTATATTAACGCTTACTTAACTTATATTTTATTTAAAGAGAGATTAAGTTACTACCCTTAATAACCTTATAAGTTATTAAAAAACGTTTTAGCTACTACGCTAAAGCTCTACACAGAACGATAGTAGTAGTAAGAGCTTAAAAAGTTAATAAATAAATTTACATTAATATTCTTATTAATAAGATAAAGGTAAAGGCCTTAATTAACTTTAAAGTAGACATAACATTTATCTCTAAATAATAGGTTAAATTACATAAGATCTAGAGAATCTTAAAATAAATTCCTTGCGCTATAGAACTAGGTAATAGCTAACTAATAAGTAAAGGAAATAAATATATTACACACAAAACTAAAACTATTCTTATAAATATTAATAAGATGTAAGAAAACTTACGCATAAACATTATAAAAATAAAAAAAAATAGATATTATTATAAGTTATAACTAGCTAAAACGCTATAACTTAATAATGCGCTGTAGTAAAGAGCTTACCTAATAGGACTTTAGTGCTCTAGTAGCTAAGACCTAATTAAATAGACTAATTCTCTAAGCTTTTAATAAGGAGTTGCTTTAGTAAGTAGGCTAAAGAATATATATATATTAAGCAGTTTATAAGAGAGAGAGGGAATATAGAAAAATTATATAATAGTAGTAATAAGCATGTAACACAGCAGAACTTTTCTCTTATAGTAAAATACAAAGGATTACTATATAGTAAGCACTACTAAAATCTTGTTCCTTTTGCATTTTCTAAGGTAGTTATGTTCCTAGCCTTGTTACATTAAGCCTTTAGTTATTAAATAGCTGCGAGTTAACTTTCTACACTAACTTACTACTATAAATTTAGCGAAGCCTATAGGGCTTAACGGTTTGCTAATAAAGGTAGATAAAGTCTTAATATACTAAATAGTTAAAGAATATAACAACGTAACTTTAAGGGTTATATTAACGGCTATAAGAGCACTATTATAATAACGGCTATAAAAGCACTATTATAATAACAGCTATAAGAGTACTATTATAACAATAGCTATAAGAGCACTATTATAATAATAGCTATAAAAGTACTATTATAATAACAGCTATAAGAGCACTATTATAATAACAGCTATAAGAGCACTATTATAATAACGGCTATAAGAGTAATATAAGAATAGTAATAATAGCAAGCATAAAAACTAGCTACGCAAAACAACATTAAAATAAGGGCATTAAGTTAACTTTAAACATTAAAAATACTAAATTACTATACTAGAATAAAGAAGTAACTACTATTACTAACTCTGCATAATTATTAGGACTATTAGGATAACTACTAGAACTAATTAACGTATGCGTAGGCTAGCGTTACTACACGCAAGTATTAGCTCTCCTTACTAAGATACGACTAGAGTTATTAATTATTAAAAACTAAGAATTTAACTTAGAGCTAGCCGCGAAGTAAGTAACAAGTAAACAAGAGATTTATTAGCTAGGTAAAAAAAGTAACTATAAAAAAAAGAGAACTCTATAAAGCAAGCCTTAGCTAGTAAATATAATAAAGGTTATTAAACTATAAAAAAGAGGATTATTAATTATTAACTATTAAGAGTTTAACATTATACTAGTGTTACTATTATTACTTTACCTGCTTTACCCTCTTTAAAGGAGGTTAACACGTAATGCTTAATTATAAAGGCAAATTAATAGTCCTGCTTATTAGGCCTAAGCCTAATACGCTATTAACTAACTTTAATAGTAAACTAGTTTTTATAGTAAATATAATAATTTTATTTTTAGCTTATTACTACTAAAAGCTACGCTTTAATAAAACTAACGTTACTTAATTCCTTTAAACTTATAACTATTATGCTAAGGAAGTAGAATAAGGGGATTATTAACGCTATATGTTCTTTCTAAATTTTTATACACTTACTTAAAAGGACTTTATTAAGAAGCTCTTTAAGTATAAAGATAACAACTAAAAGGGCCTTTAACAGTGTCTTAAGTTATACTACGTGTTAGAAGACTATGCTTAGTATGCTAGTAACTAAGCCTATTTAAAGTTCTTTATATAGTAGTATAATGTAAGGCTACTAGACTTTATAAAATACTACGTAAAGTTTCTTGCTATTATAAACGCCTGCGTTAAACAAGGCTAGGTAAAAAGGGAAGAGTAAGGCTAGTACTTTTTTAAAGGTTTAAGCTATAATAACTAGTTATTAGTAATGTTTAACATGCCTAAAGAAAATTACCTAGTAAGAGATACTACTAGTTTCTTTAACTTTTAAAAGATCTTTAAATTTCTTTAAAAAATAAATAAGTAAAAGTAAAGCATTATTAATTATAGCGCAGCCTACTAAGTAGTAAATACTTAGTAAGCAAAGGAAGCCTATTAGCACTTAAAATAAGGCCTCTCTAAGTTAGTAAAAGAAATTATTTAATTAATTATTAACTAAAATTTAAAGGATAAGAAGAAGGAGCTAGTGCCTAATAGTGTTAACCCTAAGATTAATAAGATTATTAAAGGCATAAGTAAGCTTACGCTTACTATAAACTAGTTTTTAACATTTACCTAGTACTTAGCCTTTAAAAAGTAGTTTAAGAAACTAGTAAACGTTACCTATGCTATAGCTAAGGTTCTAGCTAAGGAACCCCTATTAAACTATTATAATAACGGAAGCTATGTGTTAAGTAAGCTAAAAACTATTACCTTTTTTAGTAGTACGCGCATTTTAAATAGCAGAGAGTATAATAATTAATGCTTAATATATAGATTTACTAATAGTTATAAAGTTTAAGACTATAAAGAATAGTAAGAGCTATAAGTAAATAAATAAGCCTTTTTAACATTAATAAAGGAGTAAGGGCGAAAGATATAAAAATACTATTTTAAAATTTTTAACTAGGACTTAAGAGAGATTACTAGTAAAGCACTTTACTCTTTTATTCTAGACTAAATTAAGACTAAATGCTGTAATTACTACAGCGTTACTAATAAAGATTTCTCTAGGCAGGCGAAGGATGTATGTCTAGAGAAGTTTACTATAATAATCTTAGTCTAGTTAATTATGTAGTAGAATTAAAGTACTAACGTTATAATGCTATTAGCTGCGGAAACTTTTATAATAGATTTTAAGGCTAATTTCTTAAGATTTACCTAGAACATAGGCTATAAGAGCTAGAGGCTAGATGTGTACTAGCTAGACGTAACTAATTAAAAGTACCTTATCTTAAACAAACTACTATTAGTTAATGCAGCTACTTATAGCTAAAAGAAACTAGTTACTAAACTACTTACTTTACTAGTTTAAAAAGGTAAAGTAAAAAAGCCTGCTAACGCTATAAAGAAAAGAGTACTACTAAGCAACGCTAGCTAATTTTAAAACGCTTAAGACTTTAACACGCACTTATTAATGTAATAAAATAATAATAGTAAAGAGCTAACTATTAAAGTAAACATGCCTAACGCTTAAGATATGCTATAAGAGAGCAGTTTGCTAACGCTACTTATACTAGGTTAAGATGTTTACCTAGATAACATTAATACCTTAAAACTAGTTATATTAGTACCTAAGAGCTATGCAAGGAAGAGGTTTCCTTAGCTATTTAATATTAATAAGATTTAAAAGCTACTAGGCTTAAAACTATCTAAATTTATTACTTAGGCACTATAGTAAGAAGTTAAAGGGCTTAATTTAGCTAACTTAATAGCATTTCTCTACGTGTAAGAGGGCCTAAAAGAATGCATTTAAGAATATAATAAACGTAAAAAAGGGAAAATAGTAGTACTAGCATTTTATTAAACTAATATTATAGTCTCTCTACTACTCTTTAATTTAAGTAACTATAATAGCGGCCGTGTTTCTGCTTATTTACTTTAAAATAAAAATACGTAAGTAAATATTTTATAAACAAACTTACTTATTAGGCACTAAGTCTTAGGTACTAGAGACACCTAAGAGGATGTTAACATACTAAATAAAATAGTAAAGATTACTAATTAAGTAGCTAGCATTACCTTTATTACATATAAACTACTAAAATGCTAGAGTTACTTTAATAGTTATTAAGGTAAATGCCTTATTAATACTAAATTTATGTTAAATGTTATAAAGTATTTAGCAGCAAAAGCACTTAGGCTAGTTATTAAGGAATTTAATAGTAGAGGTGCTAAAGTAGTAAGCGCTAATAAAGGCGTTAACTTATACGTTAAAACTACATAAGATGTTTTAGTTACTATTAGCCTTATTATAACGCTAGTTAACTTTTATATTATTTAGGGATTAACTAGATTTATTATTCTTAGTACACTATAGTGCGCTGCGTCTTACATGTTAATGTAATAAACGGCAATAAAAAGGTATAAAGTAAAGATTCTTTTAGAAGATAAGTAGCATAATACGTGCTTTACTAGAGTTAAGCTACTAGTAAGAGATTTTAATGCACTTGCGCCCTACCTAAGAAATAAGTAAAAGGTAAGATAATAAGGCACGCCTACCTTTAAAAGGTACTAAAAGACCTAGATAAATTAAATAATAAACTACTATAATAAAAACGTATAAATAGTAGGCAAAGTAAGTTACACTATAATAAAGTAAAAACTTGCTATACTCTTTTAAGACTAGCGTAGATAAGCTAGCTAATAAGATTTTAGCGTTACTAGTTAATAAAAATTCTAAAATTTAATTAGCTAGAACTATTAGCCTTTTATAATTTTATTACTACTATAACCTCTTACTATAATTACACCCTTACTAGTGTTAGAAATAGTAACTAGTTTTATAATATATAGGATAACTCTTATAGCATATATACTAAGGACAAGTTCCTTAGGTAAAGGCTTCTAGTAAATAACGCTCTTAAATATAGGGAATATAAGTAGATCTTTACCTAAGAGGACAGAAAGGCTTTTATTTAATAGTTAAAGAATACATTAGTATTAAATCTACTAAATAAATAAATAAAATTGTTTATTATTATATAGAAACTAAACTACTAAAGTTTTTAAGTAATAGTAGCTAAGGACTACTTCTTAACTTTAAATAGCTACCTTTAGCGCTGCAACACTATGTATAAATAAGTTGCTAATAAAGTTTAGCTTATAAATACCCCGCGTCTATTAAAACTTATAGAATTTAGGTAGCCTAATTAAAGAGAGTAAGCTATTAAATAATAGCAGTAGCAAGAGAAGAAAGCGCTAGTAAACAGGGGGCCCTATAACTATATTTTTAAACAACGTTATGCTTACTTTCCTTAAGGAACTTGCTATATACTAGAGAGACTTGCTAAGTTAACATATAAAGATATGCTATAGCCCTAAGAGAGGGAGCTTATACAGCAAATGCTGCTAAATTAAGAAAGTGCCCTAGCTTAAGACTAGACTAAATTTAAATAGTTTATAAAAGATGTCTACCTGCTGTATAAGATTAAAACTATTATATATAAAGCATAGTAATGTTTAACCTTTTAACCCCTTAAGAAACTAGAACAGATAGTTATTAAGATAATTAAAGACTAGCTAAAAAGAGGCATTTTAAAGATATATAATAGCTAGTATTATAATCCCTAGTTTCTAGTACTTAAGAAGCACGCAAAGATGTAGCTTATTAGTAATACGCAACATGTAAACGCTATTACTATTTAAGATGCTAATGTACTACTAAGTGCTAATAACTTTTTAGAAAAATACGCTAAGTGTAAGATTATATTAATTATAATTCTTTTTTAAATATAACTACATTACCCTTTATTTAAATAGCAGAAATATGTTTGCATTTTAAACTTTAATAAAACTAGTTTAACATTACGTAATAGTTTAAGAGGTAACAAACTTGCTAAGAGCGTTTCTTTAAGTAGTAATAAAGGTCTTTACTTATTACCTCCTACTATAAGTAAATGCATTTATTAATAATGTAGTTTATAAGGAATTAAAAGATAATTATAATAATAAACTTGCTATGCTAGGTATATAAAGATATATACTAAAGCATATTTTAAACTTTAATAACGTTTTTTATAATATTAAACTTATAAGGGGGACTATTAAAGCACTAAAATTAAAATAAGGCATGCGTAAAATAGCTATTATAAGGTTTAAAGTAAACGAGTTTAAAAGGTACCTTATAAAGAATAAAGTTAATAAAATTACTAAATAGCTAAAGTGTAAAGATGCTAAGAGAGTTTAAATATTTATTAGCTTAGTAGTGTACTACTATATATAAGTATTTTATTTTATAATCTTAGTAAAGCCTCTCTTTTAGCTCTTAAAAAAGGACGTAGAATAAGAATAAAAGAATAAGCACTAAAACGTAATAAACGTTATTAAGCAGGCTATTATTAGCCTGCCTGCACTAAGGTGCATAGACTATAACTAACCCCCTCTTCTAGTATTTATTAGTGTTAACGCGAGCTTAAAAGGAGCAGGCGCTATGCTTAAATAAATAAGAAGAGATAGTAAGCAGCATTTAATATAATTTAAAAGTACGCTTTAGTTAAAGGCAAAAAGCCTATAGCATTCTACTAAATTAAAATGTTAAGTAGTAGTTTAGGCATTAAAGAAGTTTTAAATTTAAATATATAGTATTTACTTTATTATAGAAATAGACGCTTAAACGCTTATTACTTAGCTAAACTATACTACCTTAAAATTACTAAGGTCTTTAATAAGTAAATAGATAGCCTACATTTTAATATAAAATTTTAAAATTAAGCATGTACTAGAAAAGAAGAATATAGTTATAAACGCACTCTCCTACTACTTAAAGCTAGAGGGATAAGAGCTACTTAAGGAAGCTAAAAAGAATTTAGAAACCTTTATTAATAATGCCCTTTTATAAGTATTAACTACAAAGTATCTTACTAAGTAACCTACGGCTTATTTATATTATATTAAAAGCCTATAGTGCTATGTTACTAATACTAGCTAAGTTCTATAAAATAAATATTTTAATAAATTTAAGGTAATAGCTTAATTCTTTACCTTATTAAAGAAACCGTTGCACCTAAACTAAAAATAAAAGAGGAAGTAAGGTAAAATAGCACTAACATTTTACACTAAAAAAGGCTACTTCTTTAAGAAATTCTTTAGGAACATTACTATTTAATAAGTAATTAATAACTAAGACATTTAATAAGCACTAGTATAGGAAATTTACTACTAAACTAGTTACTAAGGAATTAATAGCGTTTTTAGCGTTTTTACCTAGAGATACTAGTAGAAGTACATGTATAAAGACGTAAAATTAACACTTTAGGCATGTAAACTCTGCTAAATAAGAGCTACTTACTAAATGTAGAACATGCTAATAACTACCTACTTATAAACTCTTTAAGAATAAATTACTATTAATGTTATCTATATACTAAATAGTACACTAAGGAATAAGTTCTTAGTCCTTAGGCGCGAATATGTGTCTAGATAGGTTAAAAGGCGTGCTCTTAAAAAAAATAACTTAGAGTTAATAGCTAAGTTTATCTACAAGGAGTTTATCTGCAGATAGTTAATAATAAGGAAGTTAATAGTAAATAAAGGCTTAGAGAATAAGAAAGTGTTAAAAGCCCTTACTGCTATTTATAGAATATAGTAGGTATAAATATCTAGATAAAACCCTTAAGCACAAGGCCTAATTAAAGGAGGACACTAACTAGTAATTAATGCCCTAGCTAAACTAAAGGGAAACTAGGTAGATAACTTCTATATAGTACTATAAGCTAACTATTATTTTATACATAAATTAACGGGATATTCGCCTATTTAGCTAGTAACAGGTTAAAACCTAGTACTACTAATTAAACTATGTGTTTTAACATAGCAAACGCTGCCTTAGAATAAAGTAAGATTCTAAGACTAGCTTATTACTATTTATGCAATGTAACTAAACCTTAGAGACGCTTACCTAAAGGAGGCTATTAAAAGGATTATAAAACTTTATAGTGCTAATAAAGAGTACTAAAACTTTACAAAGAACATTAATTATAACTAAATTAATGCTAAAGACTTAGTCTTACTCTAGAACTTACTATTAGGGTAAGGTTACTAGGTAAGAGGCAACAGAAGTTAGAGTAGAGTAAATTATAGTATTAAGCACTTAATTAGTTAAGCAAAAGATAAATTGCTACTAGGTAAGGCCTATAGTAACCTAAGGGTATATATATAGGGTTATATAACCTAGCCTAGCTTCTCTAGGCCTAATTTAACCTTTTTAGGCCTATTAGCCTTACACTACCCCCTCTTTTAGGCTCTAGCGACTTAAAAGAGTAGTAAGCAGTGTTACTAGGCAGAATCTTCTAGAGATGTTAGACTTGCTTAGGAAAACTTTAAAATTATAGGGCTTGCTAGCGTGCTAAGTTACTAGTAAAGAAAACTTTTCTTTACTAGCTAAATTTAACTTGCTAACTTACTTTATACTTTTAATCTAGTAAGATCTCTTTCTTTTTTACTTATTTAGGCTATTTTTAGGTAGGCTTAGAATAGCGTAAAATAGGCTATTTTAACTTTAACTAACGCAATTGCAGCCTTCTTTGCCTTTATATACTTACTTAGCGCCTGCTTTTCTTTACTCTACTTCTTTACTCCCGTGTTATTGTTCTTAAGACTAATAGCGCATTAATAATAGCTAGCGCTGTTACTTCTAACTAGTCTACGTCTTTTAAGGCTAATTTAGGCTAGGGTGCGTTAGGTATAGGCACTACTTACTTATTTATAAGGAGGTTATTTATTCCTGTACACCTAGGCAACAGTCGTTAAGCAACGGCGCTACAACTGTTAAGCAAAGGCGCTAAGCGCATATGTATTTTATGTAAGAACTTAGCATTATCTAAAGGGGAGAATTTAGTCTCTATTTACTTTAGATAACTGCTTGCTGCTTATTAAAATCTTTTAATAATTCTAAATTCTCTTTAAATAAGATAAGCGGCTTAGCGTGTTTTATTTAATTTAACGTTATTACAATGCCTCTAAAAAGAGTAACCTAACAGGCGTCCTCTGTAGTAGCATCCTTAGCAGCGGCATCCTTAGATAACTAGCTAGGAGAACTAGCAAGGACCCTAATTGCTAAAAGGGTAGCGACGTTAAAACGATAAAGAGACAAACTATAATTAGAAGAAAAAGAACAGGCTTTATTAGCTAACATATAATCTTAACGCTAATAGCTTAATAGACCTACACTAGCACTGTTAGTAACTCTAGAATAGGCTGCATTTATCTAACTATTAGATAGCATTTCTTAAGTATTCTTAAAGGCACTAGAACTGCAAGAGCTCGTTATAGAGCTGTTGCTAGACGCGCTCCTCTACCGCGGCCTAAAGCTAGAATAAATACCTATTTATAAAGAGAGAGGAACACGCGAATACTAAGAATTTTAATCTTAACTAGAGATCGCCTTCTGCCTAAATTCTAAGGTATTTAATAGCTAAGATTAACGCATTACATACACCTTATAATACCTAGGAACAATTATGCGTTAACTCTAGTTGCAACGAGAGAAACTAGAGAAGCGTATAAGAAGAATAGGCGTAACAACGTAGGCTTACATAATAGAATTCCTTTTAAACTATATATAAAGCCCCCTCCTTTAAGAAATTACAACGTTAATAAGCTACATAAGGGCTATATAAAGGGACAACTAACTAGTATACAAGTTTGCAGCCTATTTAGCTAGCCTAGAGAATAAAATAGACCTTTTATACTATAAAAAGCAATTAACAATGCACCTCTATTTAAAACTATAACTAGAGCTAAGATTAGCTATCCTTAACTACAATAAATTCCCGTAATCTTAACAGGAGATAGTAGAGAGAGCTGCTACCTTAGAGGATAACCTGCAAAGAACTAGCGCTAGAATATTAATTTACACGCGCAGGATAGGTTATTATTCTTATAATTAAACATCCTCGTCTACTACACTAAGACACGCTACCTTTACTAATAATACGACGCTGTATTACTGCTACACTGCTAGGATAACTAATATAAGGACAAGTTTAAAACCTAGAAAGTGTAATTACTATAGAACACTAGGGCATTAAAAATACAAGTGTACGAAGAAGTACTTAGCTACTAGCGTTAATTAGATTGCCGCGGCAAAAAACTTTAAAGTCTAGGAGGTGCCTTAAACTACCTAGACGAAGTCTTAGTATAGAAAGAGGAAATAATTAAGGCGCAAGGGTACATATAGTAAGACAACGGTAAATAGGTAGCAGTTCCTGTAGTGCTTAACACTACGGCACAGGTAAATATTATAGACGAGAAATATGCCCTAAAGAATAGTTTTAAAGAGTTATATAACTATTAACTTCCTAGCTTTTAATTAGCTAACAAATTAAGAACTTATAGCTATAAGGCCTATTAAGTACAGCTAGAACTCTAAGATAGTTAAAATAGAAAATAAGAGAAGGAGCTTATGTTCTATAGGATAATTAAGTTTACTTACCTTATCTTATTAAGAACACTAGGACTTTAACAGTGCCGCATATAGATTAACTGCGTAACGAAGACCTAGCAATAGGGAGTTAATAATAAGGCGCTTTAACTAGACTCTGCAGAAGACTTTATAACTACATTAAATAAAGCAGCAGAAGTCTATGTAATTATAGTAAATTT
>Ga0247735_1000884_pt1 | contig 11858 bp, 12 predicted proteins | sample UWRJL178409R2_FD_180934 | JGI IMG/M metagenome (GOLD analysis project Ga0247735, IMG submission 180934) | Plant litter microbial communities from Arlington Agricultural Research Station in Wisconsin, United States - UWRJ-L178-409R-2 | ecosystem: Environmental > Terrestrial > Plant litter >...
CGTCCATATGACCTGGCCCCTGGTTCTAAAGTTGTCTTATTTGTTGGGTCCGGTGCGTCGTGCGACGACACAGCGGGTTCATAACTTTCCGCTGTGATGGTCGCTCCCTCTGCTGCGTAGAAGGCGGTAGAAACCAGCCGTTCCATGGTCTGATGAGTCTGACTTGGTGCTAATAATACAACTACTCGCTATTGATGATGGGAACAGCCACGAATGGATGTGTTGGCACACAATTTCATCTGTTGCTCTGAGAATTCCCAACTTAAACAAGCGCTTAAAGCGGGAAGTGCGCCGACCGGACGCACTTCCGTCTTTGATAACCATCTATTTGCCATAGCTGGACTTCTGATCCTAGAGCGTCGCAGGTTTTCCTGGCCCAATTATTTTAATGCCGCAGCAATTACGAAAGGGTGCAGGGCAAAGGTGAACTGCTCAAAAGGCGCTTTCAACTGGTTTTATGTTTCTTCAGTTTACTAAAATATGCCTTCAATCGCCAAAGTTCTTGCAACGACTTCTACCGTAGTTTCGCAGCTGGCTGCAATTGGCCCCAACACCAACCTCGTTGTGGGCAATCAAGTTATCGCTCCAGACGGATTCAATCGTTCGTGAGTCTTATTAGTCTCTCTTTGTTCTAAAGGACATCAGGAGCTCACGGTTTTCTCCCTAGTGCCGTCCTGGTCGGTGAAACCGCTTCCACTCTCTCATTTCCCGGCCCATTAATCAAAGGTGTCTCGGTACCTAGTTTGATCGCTGCCGCTATGCTTTCCCTGGTTGATTATTTTGTAGGGCGACACTTTCCTCCTCAATGTCATCAACCAGTTGACGGATACGTCGATGCTGACTAGTACTAGCATCGTGAGTCCTCCGTCGTCGTTGATTGATTCTACTTTACCAACCCACAATATCCTTCTTCAGCATTGGCACGGCTTCTTCCAACGAGGCAGCAGCTGGGCCGACGGACCTGTCGGTGTTAACCAGTGCCCGATAGTATCAGGAAACTCGTTCCAATACCAATTCTCTGCCGCTGATCAAGCGGGTACCTTCTGGTACCACTCCCATCATTGTAGGTCTACCTTAAGTTCTGATCGAACAATTCTGAAATGGAAAATCTTCAGCAACCCAGTACTGTGATGGGCTAAGAGGTCCCATGGTCGTGTACGACCCAAATGACCCTCATTTATCCTTGTAAGTTCATTGCCTAAATATATCGTTTATTCCGAAGCTCACGCAGGCCATTACTTATAAAGATACGATGTCGATGACGGTCAGTCGTCCTTCCTACCGGTTTATTTTATTTTTATTTAAAAAATTCTCCTCCACATAGAATCTACAGTCATCACACTAGCCGATTGGTAAGTTTCTATCAATGTATATTACACCAGACTTAATGCCTCTTCAAAAGGTACCACACAGTTGCACCCCAAGCCGGTCTTGTGCCCACTGCAGACTCTACGCTCATCAATGGACAGGGTCGTTTTCCCAACGGTCCTACCTCCGCTTTGACGGTCATTCAAGTTGAGGCTACCAAGCGTTATCGCTTCCGACTGGTATCTATTTCTTGCGACCCAAACTACCAGTTCTCCATTGATGGCCACACAATGGTATGATCTATCTCTCCTCTCACGCAGGTTCTCATGCTCAAAGCCTGCTTCCAGACTATAATCGAGGTTGATTCGATCAATGTCGAACCATACACTGTCGATCAGATACAGATATTTGCAGGCCAGCGATATTCTTTTGTTTTGACCGCTTCCCAGCCCGTAGACAACTACTGGATTCGAGCAAAGCCCAACATTGGCTCTGTCGGTTTCGACGGCGGTCTCAACTCTGCTATTCTGAGGTACTCTGGCGCAGCCGAAGTGGATCCAACAACATCATCGACCGTTAGCAATGCGATGCTGGAGACAAGCCTCCGGCCTCTCACGAACCCTGGAGCGCCAGGCGTCGCCGAAGTTGGAGCCGCTGATGTCAATATCAACCTAGATATTCAATTCACTGGACAATTCACGGTCAATAGCGTAACTTTTACTCCTCCTTCTACGCCTGCCCTCCTCCAAATTATGAGCGGTGCGAAAACGGCCCAGGACTTGCTCCCAAATGGCTCGTTCTATGTGCTGCCTCCAAATAGTGTTGTTGAGGTCTCGATTCCCGGAGGCTCCATTGGCAGTCCAGTAAGCATCTTCCTGGGTCTCTGCTCGAGAATACTAAACCTTTTCATTCAAGCATCCCTTCCATCTTCATGGTGTATGTCTCTCTCTGTGTTATTTGTATTGTGTGTGTCTAACCATACCTTTAACTTGATAGCATGCCTTCGATGTTGTCAGGAGCGCCGGCAGCACCTCGTATAACTACGCGAACCCTGTCCGAAGAGACGTTGTTAGCGTCGGTGGAAGCACTAGTGACAACGTCACCTTTAGATTCCAAACGGATAACGCTGGTCCTTGGATTATGCATTGGTGCGTCGATATTCACTGAGAAGTGACTCAATCCTTAAAACACACCTTTGTTCCTTTCGTTTTAGTCACATTGACTGGCATCTTGAACTGTAAGCCATCCGAATGCATCGTGTCTTATGCTTCGATCGCATGCTAACACCGAACGATGCCCAGGGGGTTGGCGATCGTGTTCGCAGAAGACGTGGATAGTATTAGCACTTCGACTCATCCAGGTAAGTCGATTCTGGGTTGAGTCATAGTCCCTTCACTAACATGGTAAACACTAGCCGCTTGGGATGACCTCTGCCCTACATTCGACGCAACTGCGGCGCAGGTTTTCACTTAATTAATCATATTTATTAGGATTCAGTACTAAAGCTTGAACTGTTGAATATCGAACATTGGAAAAAAGATTAGCGATTTACAAGTACTTAAACTGGACAGTGAATGTTACATAGCAAGATAGCGATAAAAAGTAGCGTCGACGTTGCCCAAAAGTAATGGCGAGAATTGCACAAGATACAAAATAAAACCACTCATTTCTCCTGAATATCTTCGACCCTTTTGATGGTCTTGACGTTGCCAACCAGAGCATCACGCTTCTTGGGCCTCAGGCTCCAAATCTCTACCGCCGTCTTCCTGTTCCGCTTGCACATGATAGCAAGCACATCTCTCCCCGCCCCCCCTATATCCGCCTTCTTATTAAGACCCCCTCCGCCAAAGGCAACCTTCCAAACGTGCTCACTCGGCTCGCTCAACTCTCGGACATAACTGCCGCTCTCAACTTCCCAGAGCCTTACACGACCATCATTTCCACCAGTCACCAAGAACTCATTGTCGAATTGCAAAGAGGCGACAGATGAGTCGTGGGCTGCGATGCGGTGGAGAGGCGTGTAAGTTGCCAATGAGAAGGTGATGACACGGCCATCTGACCCGCCGGTAGCAAGGAGGGTTGGTGAGAGTTGGAGTTGACAGACGAGAGCAGTATGGCCTTGAAGCAAGGCAATGCATTGGCTGAAAGCGACTCAGTCAGTCAGAGACCCCGATAACGAAACTATTTAAGCAGAAACATACCCAGTCTCAGCGTCCCAAACACGGACAGTTGTGTCTAATCCTCCAGATGCGATTCGGACACCGTCAAAGGCCACCGAGTATATCTGGTGGAAATGGCCAGTAAGGATATGCAAACATTCGCCAGTGTCGATGTTCCAGATCTGTTGGTATTGAGATTTGAGAAAATATCTTCAGTAGAAAGATAAGAAACGACTCACGCGGCAAGTCGTGTCATAGCTCCCACTGACGACCTTATTCCCGCACACATCCAAGCATCGTACACTTTGCTCGTGGCCCTCCAAAACACGAAGACAACGACCCTGTTGGACATCCCATACTCTTAGCGTAGCATCGCGCGATCCAGTAACGGCTATAGGACGATTGTGCAGAACACGGAGGGAGCGAATGGTTGCTGTGTGTCCATGAAGGGCGTATATACATTGACTGGCGAAAATAATACGCATTTTAGCAGGAGATGAGAGGACCGGATAAGCGTTACATACCCAGACTTTGCGTCCCATACTCTCAGTACCTTATCGCAGCCTCCACTGACGACAATCGAGTTGGGCTGGCCCCATCCGGTGGAAGAGAAAGACATGTTCGACTGCTTGCCTGGGGTGCCTTGGTGAGCTGACTCCGTCGTTCGATTCCCATCTTCATCACCATCGTCTGCGGTTTCCTCAAAAGGCCAACGTGGTGGGTCCAGTTTGCTCTTCAGTTTCTTCTCTGACCACTCTCTTCTCTGATCATATGCGTCTTCGTCGAACACATTTTCCTCATCTTCCTCCACTGTCACATCCGCAGATGCGTCCTGTTCACTATCCTCGCTATCCTGGTCCACTTCAATTCCCAAAGCGATTTTCATCTTCATCGGGATCGAGTGTGACAAACCCCCAGAAGGGTCTACACGCCCTCCCTCGCCATCAGCCTGCAGTGAGAGACCCGATAAATCATTGAGAGCACTGCTAGTACCAACATTGGTAGAGGTGGTGGTTGCGGTGTCACCATCGGCGTTGTATATCCGTCGCAGAAGAAGGTTCCTCTTTCTTTGGATATCCTGGTGTTGTGACGCAAATGGTTCCTCCACATCGTCTACTGCTGAGGATTCATGGTCCCTCTGCTTCCACAATTTCCTTTCCTTCTCGTTGTCAAACTTTCTCCTTCTAGCAACACCACCAGCCTTAGGACCTTCCATCCAACCACCACGACTAGCCAGACAGACGCCCCATACTCCACTCTCATGGCCCACCAACGTTCGCGCCAACACCCCAGTTCGTGCGCTGTATACCTTGATATTGGAGTTTGCCAGACCGACTACAACCCAATCCGCGTCAAGAGCGAGGGAGGTTACTGTGCCACTGGTGTCAGATGGAGCTGCCGCCACAGCATGACCGGTCGGATGAGCAGGGGCAAGAATAGGGAGACGGTGCGTCTGTAGAAGTGTTCCGCCGTGTCTCCAGTTTGTTACTACAATCAGATCGTTTAGAAAGTGGATGTATTCTATAAAGAGCAAAAGACATACGGACGATGTATGATGTTTTGAAGTGTCTCCGGTAGGAAAATGTATCCGGAGGTCTCCGTCGGTACTGGGAGGACGACGAAGAATCCGTCGGGTAGGTTTGTGATGCTGCGCCGTAGTCATCTCCCTCCTCCTCCAGGGTGTGCTTTCGTCTCTTGTTCTTGCTTTTTGATCTTGGCGCACCAATATCCTCCCCACCGACGAACCCCTGAACAGTGCACATCCTTCTCCAAACGCTTTCATCTCGCACTATCCCGTACCATGCCCTGCTGACTCTCATAGCCCTTCCCAGTGTCTTTGGCTCATCGACAAAGCTCAACACATGCAGGGCTAACTCGGCCGGGAGGCTGGCTAGAAAGTCCCGTTTGAGCAGCGGTGCGATAGTCTGCGAGATAAATAGCAGTTCGGAAGGTGTACAGGCGTTCAACAGATTGGTCAAGAGTTGTTTTCGTAGTCCTGGATCTGTTGTATGTGGTAAGGCTAGGAGTGGTGGGATGGCGTTGGCGTAGTAAGAAGATCCCGTACTAAGTTCTGGTCCTGGTGAGGGCGCAGGGGTCGGTGGCGATGCGATAGGGATATAGAGCGTTCCATGTGGCGCAGTGGTGTTGTCAAAATGCATCTTGAAAGGCTATCGAGTTGGACAGACAAACGCGCATCTCGTCGAATGACCTACCTCGTTCTTATACTTGTTTTCACGATAAGAGGTTCGTTCCGTCCGCTAGACGAGCCGTAAGACCGATCAAGAACTCGGACTCTTGAGCCTCAGTATTCGATACAGCAAAGCTCAGGGCTGTTTTCAAAGTCCTCCCGGAGCGCAGGTTGACCTCGGATGAGAAAAAGTTGGCCAACGAGTTGATCTTGAAAGATATCAACATTTAGACATGATAGACGAAGATATACTCACCAATAAAGATAGATATGGTTAGAAACAGTTAGAAACCCGTGCTTGTTGTCCTTCGCTGAGACGAGGATGTGGTGGTCGATGAAAGGTCAGTACATTTGGGGCACTGTCTGAATGTGGACGGACCCTGGAACAACTCGGGCCGCAATTCCCGGCTCTTGCAACAGAAGCGCCGGAGTTTGTCCCATTCCTATGTGATTTTTTAAATCTCTCATAGTGATTCTCCCAGATTATAGAATTTCGTGAACAGGGATTTAGAGAAATTCATGGACCTAGGGCATCTTCCAGCTCTCAAATTTCTCACCATCTCATTCATCATGGAAACATACATTGAAATTGCGGGACAAAGTGTCCCAAGCTTTCTTATCATGTCGAATATCGTACGCATCCCATAAATCATGCTGTTTACGCAAATTTGACTAGGCGTACTCACACTGAGATAAAAATTTTATGTGTAGCTTAATAACAACTGGACTGAAAAACACCTAAGAGGCGATAGCGGCGAGAAGTTGTGACTGCATTAGCTCATCAGCAGACTCCTCCTCAAACATATGACTAGTGGTAGTACATAGAAAGTACGCGTAAATAGAAGCAGAGACTCTACATAAAGTGAAGTTGAGAAGCCGTTAAGCCATTAAGCCGTTCCAACGACTCATCGGTCCCACCTTTTACTACCGGGTATTTAAGGGTTTGCTCTTCGATCTTAAACCACATCCTCAGCCTGGTATTCTGATCTGCGAATACAAGCTCTTAGAAGTGCAAGACACTATGGATGAGGAAGTAGACATTCCTCTTCCCCACCTTCAACCTTTATACCTCTTAAATTACATGAGTAGTCGAGGCGATACCCCAATACCCTCACCAGAATGGGACAGAGACGAAGACTTCGAGTAAGCTGTTTTCAATGCAATGACTTAGCCGACGGCTGACAGGAGCATTCCAGCCACACCGACTTCGACACCAGCATAGCGACCGTTCGAGGCCCAGCCCACAACCGCCCTGTCAATGGGACCACGCTTTCGCGATCGATTCGTCGTAACGTCACTGCCAGTGTCAGCGGGGCAGAACTTCCTTGTCGTATTACATACCAGGTCCGAGTTATCACCTTCCCTTCAGCGTTTTCCGGCTCGAGGAAGGTCACTGACGCGCAACGGAGAGGAGGCGTCAGTAAGTCTTTTTATCTCGTCGCCTTGCATGGTGATAGGCATATATTCTCCAGCTCGCCAACAAGGTTTAGGCCAGTCAATATCACAGGGGGAATGAGGGTAGCTCTAATGATTATCATAATCCAGGGCATTCGTACGCTCATTCAAACGTTCTTCGTTTTCGTATTCATGATCATATCCCTCCATCATAAACCTTATCCTTGATCATTTTGACCCCTCTCATTCTTAGTTTGGCGGTGCATTGGACACATTATTTACTTTACTTATTTCATATTTCATGAAAGGCTACATATTTTCTCTGTTCATTGCATTCTTGTTTCCAAGGGTCGACAGTGCTTCCAATGGGGTTGGCAGATTGGGCGCCAGTCTGTGCGGTGTAGGTTACGCTTGAGTATACAAGATCTTATCTATGCGGACTCAAAACTTTTATCCTCGTCAGTCACAAAAGCGCACGAGCCAAGCTCGCTACCAATAGGATTCAACATGCGAGGACGGCTCAAAGAAGTGGAAATAAATCAATAAAATAAATAAATGTACGATAAAATGATACCAGTCGGTTTTACCCCCAAGACCTCAAAATAATGTGCCGTTTGAACCGATTTATTGGCTCTAAAATTTACGTGGGAGTATGCCAATGCTTCTGGCTGCCGATTCTGCAGTGTAAGCCTCCGAGGTTGGACCAGGCTGGGATAATTCGGACCGCCATTCTGGCCAGAGTTATGTCAGCTATATTATCTAAAATTATGTACCAAGCAATTACTAAGTCTACCGAAGCACTGGAGGGCACCCAAGGGAGACGAAGCGACAAGCGCCGCAGGTTTAAGCGCCCAGCGCGCGTTCCGAAACAGGCAGTTTACCCATATCGGAGATCACGAGGATTGATGGGATCATATCCGGCAGCTCGGCACCGCCCAGACCCCCAATCTGAGTTTGCCTCTACTGTTGGAATTTGCTCGGCAGCTGCGCGTGACTCACTTTTGTATCTTCGTTGTTGATCCCTGCACCCGGATTTCAATATCTACACCATCCTCACTAAGATGTCACTACCACCAGAAGTCATTGGTGATGTGATCGAAGACGTTACATCTGATGCACTCCGTTTATGTCTCTCGGTATGCCACGATTTCCGAAGTCTCGCATTGGCACGACTCTATCGACGTCAGGATATTGAGTCTCGAACCGAAGCCACTAAACTCCAGCTGTTTCTCGATGTCCTTGTACCAAATCCATCATGGCCATCCGGATGGATAGGAGTTGGACCTTATCTCAAAGAATTCCACTTCAAGTTCAGCACCAGCCATATTGAGGGATCCACGATCCTCGAACCTGACCTGGGCACAGAGCGTGGACTTCTCTCGCTTTTCGATGCTCTACATGAACATGGAATAAACTTATTTCATCTACATGGAGGCACTCTCACTTGGAGTCAACTTTCGCCGGGTCTTCAAGACGGAATCCTCCGAATCGTAAAATCGCCACCACTGAAGACATTGCAAATAGATCGCTTTACCCTCCCCCGATCTTTCATCTTCAATCCATCCATTAGCTGCCTTCGAGTCGTAAATGTCATTTTCATTTCGGAATCAGAACTTGAAGGTACGAGAAACAACATTCATGTATTTCATTGGGTTTACAGACTTAATAATGATTGCAGGTCACGACGAGCAGAGTTCCTCATCCGTTAAGCATCGACCTCTAGAGTCACTGGAGACGAATTTGACATGTCCCCACCAAGATCTTTACCCTCACATAAACATCACCCGGCACTTAAAGTCCTTGTCGGTTTTATTGGACCATATGGAGAAAGCTCTCCAATTTTCAAAAACCATCAATTGTACATCATGGACTTCGTTGACATCGCTGAAGGTGGAGGTCAGTTTCCCATGTGAGATTCCATCAATAATTTGTTGACATAGAGTCTCACAATCACTCTTCCTAGTCTGTGGCCTTTTCAAGCTTAAAGACATAGAGGCAACCGAATCCATTGACCTAGGACATCTCCCAGCTCTCAGGTCTCTCACAATCACGTTCATCATGGATCAATACGGATATGTCGACAACAAAAGTGTCCCACTCTTTCTTTCTATGCTGAACATCATACGCTCCCCAGTTCGTAATCTGAGGAACTTGGTCATCGAGATTACCATCACGACCGACAGATACTTACTCCCCACTTCTAAAATACCTGTCATATTCAACATCATCCATTGGAAATCGCTGGATCAGACTCTGAACTCCAGCGAACTTTGCCCGAAGCTCCAATTCGTGAAGGCCGTGGTTGTGGCCAATCTTCATCGCGTGCGAAAGAGCGACGATCATCAAAAATTGCATGTGGATTTTTACGAGCTAACCGATCGCCTCGTCAGAGAGGCGTTTCCTCGAGTGGCGGTCAATAACAACCTTGCTTTCTTGGTCGATATAGTCCTTTGCTTACACGAGGGCGCGGTGGCAGGAAATTAGGACATTCAGTTCAGGGTGATACGGTAGTAAGATAGTGAAGGGTTTCAGCACCTCAGTGGTTCTGATGTTGATTTACTTTGTCTCAAAATACTACTTGACACTTGTATCTCCGAAATTGTGGGACATGCGAGTCGCGATAGTATTGGTACAAAATACACCGATGTGGGGTGCCTCATCCCTACTGACGGCCAAGCAGCCCGACTCTTCACTTCCATTCGATCTCTTCACATTTTATACCAGCAATCTTACGCAAAAATCCTCCTAAACACCGTCAAAAAACACTCAACTCTCTAATATCCGAAAATCGAATGCGATGGTACCTCCTCCCTGGGTGTCCATGTCCCGTAATTTTTGTCGGTATTCATCCTGGTAGCAGCACCATTCCGATCCCGAAGCGAGACATACCTGGACGCCATGCGTGCCCTGGATTTAGGCGTCCGTCCCCTCCTCCAATCTGTTGAGCTGGTCCTCGGCGATGTATCCATTACAGGCCATGGAGTCTCGTTAACCTGACTCTCCGCTTGGGTATCAACGGCGACTGGGAACCCTCTTCCATTCTCATATCACTTTCGTTCGTATCATTCCAGTGGGATGCTGTGGATAGTGCACTGAATTCAAAAGTTTCTTGTCCAGCCCTCCACAACATCACATTGGCCATTGATTTCAGTGAATGTCCTACACGGTGATTGGACTTCCAAGGCGGTGGTCAATCGATGACGAGGCCTGTGAGTACCACTCTAGATATTATTCAAAGGGAGGCACTCCCTCGCTTGGCTCGGACAGACAGAATAAGCATGGCCATCAACATTGCGGTCAACGGGAGCGTATGGGTAGAGAGCCAGTCTTGCAGTGCTCGGCAACAGTGGCTTGGAGTAAGAGCTGAATATAAAGCCAAGGACGTGAAATATTCGATAACAATGATTGAAGGAATATACGTAGATACATGTGTTTGATATCTAACCAACAAAATTTGTGCATGAATGCGATGTAAGATGATTCGAATGAAATAAATAGGTATTTGCGTGCATGGCGAGCGTGGTTAGGCGTAAGAAAGTAAGTGTAAGTGTTACAAGAGCGTAACTTTAGGGATTAATACTCTATAGGATGGTGTATATGTGGTACTGTACGGAGTGAGCATGGCGGTTGGAGGCTTACGCTGGAGAACTGCCTTTTTGGAGGGATGTACTAGTTAGATAAGTTACAGTACCCAGTGGGAGGCAGAGTAGGGGTTGCTAGTCATAGACACTATTGCCTGGGCCTAGCATGAACGGGATGGAGATCCGTAAATATCGAATATAGAGGCGGACCAGGGGAGGGTAGGCGAATGTCGGCGACGGGGTCAAGCATGGGAATCAGGCTCCTCACGAGCTGCCCCACTGTATGACACCTTCATATATTGCATACATAACGGCTGCGTTTGGCACCACACGCATCAAGTGTGCGCTCAAGCCGTTGTACAGTGACCGTGCACCCTCCTCCGCAATGACTAACCGCAGAGTCTGCAATAGTCCCGTGTATTTGATTACACCGTCCACGGATGGTTGACGTAACCGTGTCCGAAGGACCTGAAAGAGAAACATTAATTGAGGAGGATGTTTTGAAGATGAGGAAATGAGACACACCTCATGAGGATATGTTATCAAAGTTGCAACCATCTTCGCCCCGCCAGCGCTGCCCAACATGCCGAACCACTGCGCTATTGCGCTATTCTGATTTTCGCTCAGCTTCTTCAGCCTCTCGTATAGCACCCATTGAATCGTCCCCTCCGTCACGCCAAGATAGCTCGCACTGAGACCCTTGTAGAAGCCTCTCACTCCCTCTTCTCTCAATAACCGCTTGATGCAGTCCAAGCTCCCACCAAGCACTTTCTGGCCATCAGCACCAGCCGCAGTACGCTGGAGTTGTAACCGTGTTTTCACAACCCAGATTGGGTTCGTTGCTGTTGAAGTGGCGATACCTGCAAATGCAGCAGCCGAGAGATGAACCCAAGAGTTCTCTTTCCCATCGTTGAAATTGTCAGCGATGATCCGCTTGCCGTTGCCATACGTGAAGAAGTTGATAGAGCGGGCGGGGATGGCACCAACGAGTGTTGGACCAAGACCTTTGAAGAGTGCACGGAAGGATTCTTCACGGTACATGTCCCTGGAAGCGGGACATTCCTGTCAGCATTGGTGGGAACGCAGCAAAACATTGGGGGACAAACCGAATGATGTATCCCGTCTCTACAAAGTTGTAGAGCAGACCAAATGGTCTCGGCGCACTCATGACCATACTTCCGCCGCAACCATTGCCAATAACGCCTACCGCTGCTTGTTTCTGGCGGA
>Ga0247735_1000885_pt1 | contig 11856 bp, 18 predicted proteins | sample UWRJL178409R2_FD_180934 | JGI IMG/M metagenome (GOLD analysis project Ga0247735, IMG submission 180934) | Plant litter microbial communities from Arlington Agricultural Research Station in Wisconsin, United States - UWRJ-L178-409R-2 | ecosystem: Environmental > Terrestrial > Plant litter >...
CTTGCCATGATACTGATAGAAGATAATAGGTCTGTGCTGTGTGGGTGGAATTCCAACACCAATGCTCAATTCACCGCTGGTGGCCGAGACGATGCTGAGGCAGCCTGTTCCGAGACACGTACAGCCAGCCGGACCACCAACGAGTTACAGCACTCACCTCGATGAAGGAGAATGCCAACATCTCAAGATGAGAATAGCAACCCGGATCCGCAATGGCAATGGGTATGTCCTGTTTACGGTGGCTGCTTATCCTCTACTGATCATCCTCTTTTTCTTCTTTCTTTTTGACAGCCTGTACAAGCACGTGTTTGGGATCCTCAAGGTTCATAATCATTGCAATGATGTTGAAGTACACCTACGTCTGACTCCTGAACTTGACCGCCAATGCTACAACCTTCCTACCTCAAACGAAGTTGCAGTCATTCTCCCTGGGACTGCTGCTTCTGAACCACGTGATATTGTTATTCGTCATCGCGCGATGGGCCTCTTCATCGCATCAGCGACTTGCATACAGCGTATTCCCCTCTCCAATACCCCCTCCTGTTTCCAAGGGGAGAAAACGGTTGGTATACAGAAATGACTGAGACAGAGGCTCAGCAGGAGCAGCGTGTGAATGCACGAAATCAGCGGCGTCAGGACAGGATAGAGCAGGGGATGGAGGATGAGGCCGATGCAGACGACCACTCTGACAACTCGCGTCGCCTTACACTCTCAGGCTATGCGTCATTTAGGCTCCATGACCACCCACTCGAGCAGAATGCCCTTCTCCGGGAGGTCGTCTCCTGACCCGTTACATCGTGGGTGTGTTTGCTCCATCGATCAGCAGAGGCCAGAACCAGGGCCAGTTCTGCTTGGCACGATTCAACAACCTCACCGATGCAAACATGGCTGACCCCGACAACCTTAATCTCAACAACATTGGACAAATGTTTTTCCTGCCTTCCTCTTACATCAACAGACCTCGAAACATGGGCCAGTGCTACCTGGACGCAATGGCTGTTGCTCGAAAATATCACAAATCATGCCTGGGAGACTAACCGTTGCATGTCGTTTTCGAAGGACGTGAAGACCGAAAAGGGTGCTCCTCCAATTCGTCCCACTGGCGTCTTTCAGTGTGCCATCCCCGATTCCCCAAGGTTTAAGAATGGCCAGAAGCCGACACCATTCAATAAACGCTATGTCTCTCGTCCGTGGTTTGCTCACAAATGTGGTCTACAAGAACTTGAAGCAGGAGGATGGCATCGCACAGTTCGTAATTGAAGTTGAGCAGATTGCTTTCCTTGGAGGTTCCTCCAATGATGCAGCAGACGCGGTCATAATCCCGAACAAGCTGGACGGTGAGCGACCTTTTCTCATTTCAAACATCCAGAGTTTGCTCAATCGAACTCTAATGCAGCTCCTGCAAGCACCCCTCGCTCAAAAGGGTTTGGCAGGTTTCAACGTTCGGCAGCAGGCACTCCAAAGTCACCCCCTGCTGCTGCTGTGCCAATGACGCCCACGCCAGCAGCCGGCAGCAAATGACCTCGGGATGACGGTGACGATACCGATGCAGATCGCGGACCCCCCGCCATGAGATCCAGCAGGAGCGCAGACAAGGCCAAGGCCGAGCCTCAGCAGTAGTGGAGGGGCCCACCAACTTTACTATACCACAGCATATACCCCACTTTCTTTTGGATTCCCGCAGATAACCCCTACCCTACATCACACTACTACCAGTTGCCCATCCTCTACGAGTATACGACTATTCTGTACGTTCAACTCTACAATACCACCAGTCTTTTTGCGATCGACCAGACAAAATGTGCATTTGAACTATAAACTAAAAAATCCAACGACTATCATACATCTCCCTCTCTTTCGTGAACTCGACGGTAAAGCCCGACCGCCTCTGCAGGCTGCAGGCTGCTTGAAAGCCCCTCGGCCGTGCGGCGCACGGGTACAGCTCTCGTAATCTACAAATTTTAGAATGTAGAAAATTCGCATTCGTGTTTTATACAACATCCACTCTCAACTCACCATCTAAAGTATGTACATACTTGTTGCACGTCGCCGGCTATGAAGGATTCGACCTATAACTTCAAAATTTTCCATACATATCTATTCCGAGTAGGATAATATGTATGCGAAATTTCAAGTGGGTCCAGCCCCCCGACAAGGAGTGCGAGGCAAAACATTCGTGATCTACATGTTTGACGACGCACTCAAATCACGTGGTTTCCCATCACTTTTTCTCACCGCGAGTACTATGTACAAATGGACTTAAAGGACTCTGATGTTCTCAATAGGTCCATTTGCATTCGACCATGCTGTCGCTGAAACGTTGATATCAGTCCGCGCCCGTACTGATGTTACATGAGGTATCTTCTCGGTGCTTAACTTTTCGAGAAATCACTCGTACTGGAGAGGTGTAAAGAGCAACTCCGTGAAGAGACTAGACTCAGATTCGTATTCCAGAAATAGATGATTCGTGCTGATGGCACTCACGCCGCGAATCAAACTTCTTTGATAGACGCCCTGGGTAATGTACATTTAAATTTACTGCTAATTTCCATGTAAGTAACTGCAAAGTTAGGCACCGCGAGATACCTTACTAAGCAGTTGTGGCGTTCCGATAATGGCGGGTCTTTTCAAGACCCTGTTTTTACGGCCGGGTTCCAAGGTGATACTGGCGAGCTGACCAGCTGGCTCGTGGCCATTGCCATTGCCATTCAATTCAATCTCTTATCCTGATCAAAATAACGAGTCGCGTCGTAAACTCATAAGCACCAGTGCCGGGTTTGCGTATGACCCCGGCTGGGACGCAGTCGATCGGTTTGGACACCTCCAAGGTTGATTGATGTGTAATCATCATTATAAATTTGGCTGTACCTGACTTTTCATCCGAGTCACATCGGGCACTGCGGCAGGGTCGTAACAATATTCTTCGCAGGTAAAACGACATAAGAACTTCCGGCATGATTTCAACACTTTTCGTGAACCATTCCTTCTCTCCTCAGTCGAAGCCTCTGAGGTCGCACTTGAAGACGATCATACAATGTCGTCCCCAGACTCGGCCTCGAATGCGGAAGTCAAGAAATCAGGGAAAGGCGCGGCTTTTTGGCTCACTTTCTTTGCAGTCCTATTATCGACTTTGCTCTCTGCCCTCGACATGACTGCTGTCGGTACTGCTCTCCCCACCATCACGGAAGACCTAAGCGGAGGCAATAATTATGTTTGGGTTGGATCCGCGTATGCCTTGTCGAGTACAGCCATACTACCGCTTAGTGGGCGTCTCGCCGATATTTTTGGACGCAGGCCTTTGATGCTATCCTGCATCGTCCTCTTCGCCCTTGGGAGCGCCTTGGCTGGCGCGGCGCAGAACATGAATATGATGATTGCGGCCAGGAGTGAGTTTAAATTTTTCAAATCAGTTACCTTGTACTCAGTGATTGGAAATAGCCATACAGGGCATCGGAGGTGGTGGCATCCTGAACCTCTCCGAGATCATTGTTGCAGATCTTGTTTCGCTGGCTGAGCGAGGCATGTATCAAGGGATTGTTGCATTGACATGGGCATTCGCCTCAGGTATTGGCCCTCCGATTGTGAGCAACTTCTTTTCGTCGTGTACCTTTTCTTGACAATGACATTTAAATAGGGAGGAGCTTTTGCTGAAAGGGCATCGTGGCGGTGGCTATTTTGTGCGTGGTCCTTTGTTTTCGGCATTTATCCGTCCTTATGCGGCTACTTACTTCCAGATCTCAACTTACCGCTCTGCGGTCTCGCCTTTGTCTTTGTTCTGTTCTTCCTGCGCGTGCGCACACCTGAAGGCACAGTTGCGTCGAAGATAAAACGTGTTGACTGGTTGTAAGTGCCTCATGTCTGCCATTGTTCCTTGCACTTTTTGACCTCTGGTAATAGTGGAAATCTCATCGTGATTGCTGGAACTACGCTCGCGATCGTTGGACTAACGTTTGGTGGTGCACAATTCCCTTGGGTTTCGGCTCAAGTCCTAGCACCGCTGATCATCGGGCTGGCCTTGATCGGAGCCTTCCTCCTTTACGAGGCTAAAGTACCTGTTGAACCTACCATTCCCTGGGAAGTGGTCTCAAACCGCACGAGTCTTGGAGGGTGAGTCTTCGCAAATATCATAAGCTGTTGCAAGGTGTTAATGTGTCTTTAGCTTCCTAGGAACGTTGGTTCAGGGTATCACCAGCATCTCACTTGTCTGTCAGTGTTCCGGAAGCCTCATCACCCTTAACTTGAATGCTTGAACTGACCTGTTGTAAATTCAGACTATGGGCCGGTCTATTTCCAAGCCTGTTTACTGGCTTCTCCGATTAGATCAGGTGTAGACATGTTCCCAACAGCATTGGTTGTTGCTCCGTTCGCCTTCACTGCCGGGTATGTCAACTCCTCTTCCTGCTAGGAGTGGCCTAATATCGGATTCTTTTCAGAATCTTAATACACGTCTCAAAGAGGTACATACCGGCCAACGTAATTGCCTGGGTTATGAGTACCATTGGGTTTGGCCTCCTTTCTCTCCTAAAATACGACACTCCCACTGCAAAATGGGTTGGATATCAGATTATTGCTGCTGCGGGGACTGGGATGCTGGTCAGTCACTGAGACAGGTCGATCACGAACTGTATAGGAATCTAAACGGTCTCATTCGCAGTACACGTCCACGGTATTCCCGGTATTGGCGCCTCTTGGTGTCGAACACAATGCAGCGGCTCTCGGTCTTTTTTCCTTCCTCCGATCCTTTGCAATGGTGCGTTTCGTTTTGAACCTTACATATTTTCCAACCAAAACTTACGCCACAACTCACAGACATCGGGACTCACGATTAGCAGCACAATTATCCAGAACCAGCTGAAAAAGAACATCTCTGCCGAGGTTCTCATCCAATTTCCTCAATTTGGGAAAGATGCACTTGCGTTCATCCCTCTTATACGCCAGCTACCAGAAGGGCCTCAGACCGAGATTCGAGCAGCCTTTGCATCGAGCATGAGCGTCCTGTGGAAGACCATGATTGGCATTTCTGGTCTTGGCCTTATCACGGTCGCTCTAATGAAGGAGGTGCAAATGAAGGATCTCAAAGACGAGAAGTATGGGCTTCATGATGAGAACAGCGACGAGGCAAAGGGTGACGAGGAAAAGGGTGAAGAAAAAGTGGACGAAGTGGAAGTGGGGGACGAAACTAAGGAGTCTACACCCCAACCATAAACCTTTAGAGACTGAGTTCCATCATGATGCATGTATCTTGGCTAGATATTTTGTAGATGCTAGTAAATAATGTAAACTGCATAATACGATTAATCTCGAAACTAGCCATCTGGGAGGAAATTTTGGATAGTAGCGTGGTCTACACGTATCTTAGCTCAATTGAGCTTTCTGTACTGTGTATATCGAACGGCTCGCGCGCTTGCGCCTCTAACCACGCTGCACAGCGTTACATAATAAATCATAAATCACCTCACCACCGAATGTCCTTGTGAATCCTCCAGTCGCTAGTCACCACATTCGGTCATCGCAGAAAGGACAGTTTAATGTCCATTAGTGAGTTTCTGTCTTAAAACCTTGATCTCTCTCTAAGTACTGCGCTATGTCATATAGATTTCAGTCTCTTCGGAGGAGCAGAGTCTCTAACTGAAGGACGGCATATTTCGTCAGGGAAGACCAGGAGGACGGCAAGACGGACATTTGCAGCCAATGAGGGCGACGAGAGTCAGAGAGACAAATATGCGTTCAATGCTCCTCCTCAAGACCCAAAGGACTTTCTGTGGTTGATGACTGAAGAGCCTCACCGGTCGAGAAGGACCGCAATTATGAAGGCACATCCTGAAGTGCGTTACATATTAACTATAGGGCCGTCAATGCCTTATCCGTGTTTCTACGCTCGTTAGGTGACAAAGCTCATGGGCTATGAACCTTTGACCAAATTCGTCGTGCTTTTCGTCGTGTCCCTTCAAATATCTTGCGCTCTATACCTCCGACATACCTCGGCCTTCTCGCCCCTCTTCATCTTTTGCGCCTACGCCATTGGAGGAACAGCGAATCATAATTTATTTCTTGCCATTCATGAAATCACACACAATCTCGCGTTCAAAGGAATATGGCCGAACAAGCTGCTGGCAATTTTTGCAAATTTGCCAATAGGTATTCCCTATTCTGCTGCCTTCAAGGTATGTTTCGTACTGCAACACGCATTGAATTATTCAACTGAGATTTGAGTTAGCAATATCACATCGAGCACCACAAATTTATGGGTCAGGATGGTGTCGATACCGATTTGCCAACAAGAATCGAGTTGTTGTGTCTGAACAACGTCTTGGGCAAAGTCTTTTTTGCGTGGGTCCTTTTCATCATAGCCTTGTCTTCAATTTCCCAACATGATCCCGTAGCACATTCCAGATCCTTTTCTATGCCCTCCGGCCAACATTCGTTCGCTCTCAACGCCTCACACGCTGGCACTTGCTGAACCTTGTCGGACAACTAGTTTTTGACTACTTCCTTGTGTCCTTATTCGGACCACGACCATTGATATACTTTATCATGAGCAGCTTCTTCGCTGGAAGTTTGCATCCATGTGCTGGACACTTTATTGCGGAGCATTATTTATGGGACGGCCTCGAACAAGAGACCTACAGCTATTATGGCCCGTTGAACGTACTGGCGTACAATGTGGGCCTTCCCTTCTTGCCAGCAAAGCTGTGCTCTGACAATTCCATTACAGGTCGGGTATCACAACGAACATCATGACTTCCCATCCGTCCCATGGACGCGACTGCCCGCTCTTCGTGCCCTGGCACCAGAGTTCTATGACACCATCCCCTCACATCCATCATGGCCAATGATCATTGTCAACTTTATCAGAGACAAGGAAGTCGGTATCTTTGCCAGAGCGAAGCGGCTGGGTAAAGGAAGCCCCCTGGACCCTGATGCTCTGGCGAAGAATCTTACTGGCGCGGCTTGTGCAGGTGCAGCAGCAAAAGACGGAGAGGTTGGCAGTGAGAGTGAGGAGAGAATGAGTGAAGAGGAATCTGACAAGAGTGAGTAATCGGACAATTGATTACGAAGAGAAAACTATTTGTGAGCAATATTCCTCAACAAATCCATGGGCAATTACTGACCTCTTTCTGACTACACAGACCTGAACCATAAATCCCGGATCAGAAAACATTATTAGATTTACCTTAGAACATGCTTATATCTATCTTGTCTGCAATTTTGACAGACTAGCCGACTCTCTGGCTCAAGGCTTTGAAAAGGACTCCCATTCCAAGATGCATTTTCAGATTGTTACGAAGATCTTGGCGCGATGTATTACCGGCCCGAGTGCCGGTTCTGATCTACCTTAACTTTAGCGATGGCCGGCGCAGTTTCAGCCAACTGTTCTTGATAACACCCATCTAAGCACCTTTCCGTCCGCACCCGCTGAGACCAAGTATACCTTAGTCCTTACCCTCGATGATTACCAGCCACAACGGAGGCGGAGCTGCGACTGCACCCCAGAAGCATATCATCGTTATAGGTGCTGGTGAGTATAGTTTCCGTCATTGTTCTCATGATGGGTGCTCACAAGGATGCTAGGTGTCGTGGGCCTAACTACAGCATTGAAATTGCAGTTACAGGAGAATTACCAAGTGATAATCATCGCAGAAGTGCTACCCAGCGATCCAAAGACTATCAGATACGCAAGTCAATGGGCGGTGCGTGGTTAACATTGAGACCCAGAACCCATCTGATCAAATGTGCAATACAGGGAGCACACCATGTCTACAACCCGATAAACGAGACAGCCCAGCATTGTTAGTTGCACTCATTGGGGCCCCGTACCTTTCCTGGTTGTTGATCTTAGAACAGTATATGAAGAGCAGACCTTCAAAGTGATGTGGGACCTATCTGCACCTGGAAGCGATGCAGAAGAATGTTTCTTGCGTCTGCCGCAGACAGAACATTTCTTTTTCGACCAGCCGGAGCTGGACGCATTGAAGAAGATGCCTGAGGTGAGATCCATTCTTTCGCCCGACTCATTAGCCTTTCTTTTTGACTTACATTGTAACCTTTCAGTTCAGAGAGCTCAAACCTTCCGAGTTCCTCCCAGGCGCCACAGGAGGAGTGACTTTCCACACCATCTCGATAGACGTCCCCATTTATCTCAACTATCTAATGACACGCTTCCTCGCCAGTGGTGGACGTATTCTTCGTGGTTCTGTCATGCACATCAACCAAGTCATCGAAGCTGGCGCAAGCGTTTTTCCTGACGGAAGCATTCACGACCCCGTTCCCGACGCGGTAGTCGTATGTGTGGGTCTTGGTGCTAGATCTTTGGGAGGGGTGGAGGATAAGGCCGTGTATCCTATCAGAGGCCAGACCATCCTTCTTCGTGCGCCTTGGGTACGCTTTGGGCGCACAGAAAATCTTGATAGTTCTGGAGCTTGCACCTACATTATTCCAAGAAGAAGCAGCGATGTGAGTCCCCGATTCGAGTCTATGATCCACACTCTGCTCCGAAATCCACTCACAGTACTTAATATTCGTAGGTGATCCTGGGCGGAACTCGCGTCGCCGATGACTGGTACCCCCGTCCACGTCCAGAAACTACAGAGGATATTCTAGGCCGTGCTCTGGCACTATGTCCAGAGCTCGCACCACCGGAAATCCGAGCAATCCGAACGCCAACAGTAGATGATGTCCGCCATTTGATTGTCGGTGAAGGCTGTGGGCTAAGACCAGCCCGCAAAGGAAACATCAGACTGGAGCTAGAATGGGTCGATGCGAAAGTGGTAAAGCGAAATGGGAAAGTTGCGGTTGTTCACAATTATGGGTGAGTTCAAACTTGATGGTCATCAACACGTAACTCGGGGTATTCACCAACATCTGACTAGGCATGGCGGTTATGGATATCAAGCGTCTTGGGGCTGCGCGTTCAAAGTTCTTCAGCTTCTCGAAGCTGCCTTTGCAACAAAGAGTTGAGCCCCCTATAGAACCCAACTTCCATTTCGTGTGCGGTGAGTCTTTCTCGATTGCCAGTCAGAACGCATAGGTAGACAATGCTGCGATGAATTTTTATCTTTCCAATACATGCGATGCACACCGGAACATGATATTTCATTATGAACTATTCAATACCTGTACACGTTCATGAGAAATGGTATCTCAGCAATTTTCGGTCGCGAGCCCACGGCTAACGTAGTGGCAACGGTTAGCGAACTGCTTGCGCGTGACAATTCTGGATCTGCAGGGCGCACTGGTTCGGAATGGATATCTGATTGTCAAAAGGTCTAAACAAAAACTGTTGATCTACTTGAGGCCATATTTATCTCTGTACTTTTTCATCTTCTCAAGATCTTCCTCCATTCCATTCTGCTCCAACCAAACCATCAAGTCCTTCATTTTGAGCACTGATAGTACCCTCCCTTTCCCAATTAAAGCCTCGATCTCGGCCACTGTGCTGCTCACGCCGTCCTGGCCGACTTCTTCTCGATCGAGAGCCTGAACGACACCGACAACTTCTCCACCATGGTGTATGATCGTCTCAATGGCGCCTCGGATTGCCTTCCCAGATGTCATTACGTCGTCGAGAATAACAACTTTCTTCCCCTTAACCGGGACGCCAACCATATTTCCTCCTTCGCCGTGATCTTTGGCTTCTTTTCTATCGTAGGCAAAACCTACCGATACATGATGCTGAGTGTAGAGCATCAAGGATGCTGTGGCTGCAAATGGGATGCCTTTGTACGCCGGTCCGAAGAGTACGTCGAATTGGGGAAATGAGGAGATGTTCAAGGCTTGCGTGATCGTTGTGGCATATGCCGTCGATAATGTAGCAAGAATTGGACCTGTACAGAGCAGTCCTGCATTGAAGAAGTAAGGCGATATTCTGCATTGCAATACTAGTTACAAATGAGTATGAAGGCCGGGATATTGGGAACGTACCGGCCTGATTTAAGCGTGAATGACCCAAATCTCAGGGCATTTACAGCCATAGAGTGTTTTATGAGGTCGGATTTGTACGCTTCCTGGGCCATCTTCACTAAAGTGAAAGTTTCGATTGCAGTATGAAATTATGAATCTCAAAATATTTATCTTATCTCCCTGATGCTCAGGGGCTTTGATCACGTGTGTGTCAAGCGTTGAGTCAAATTTATTGTTCGAGCGCGTTTGCGGTCTTGGTTTAACTTTCTACGCTCGTCTCATTACTGGCTGAGACCGACCCCAAAAGCCCATTGCACAAGCGTACATCAAAGAGGTCATTTATCTCTCCCTCGGACCTTCTGTAAGCCAACAGACTGCAGAGCAGATCGCGTCCAACTTTTATCTCCAGAACGGGGAATATTCGTGCTTCGATCTGTCATCGACAATCTACGGAACCGATCTACTTCATTTCGTTGGACAGAATCAAGAAAGAAATGACAAAATATATTTTGGTATCGGGAGGGGTGGTTAGTGGGATCGGGAAGGGTGTTATTGGTGCGCTCCTGGCAGCTGAGGACACTTGAGACGGGAAGCTGACTCGATCTACTCAATGCACGCTTCTTTTACGCGTCTTTTCATGCAGCGTCTTCCACTGGACTTCTTCTCAAGACCACTGGCTTGAAAGTTACAGCTATCAAAATTGACCCATACATGAACATCGACGCAGGCACAATGCGGCCTACAGAGCACGGAGAAGTCTATGTCCTGAATGACGGGGGAGAAGTTGATTTAGACCTGGGGAACTACGAGCGCTACTTGAATGTGACGTTGAGTAGGGACAACAACATCACGACGGGAAAGATCTATCGTGAGGTGATTGAGAAAGAAGTAAGTGGATCGCGACGCGTCCTTTCACTGGAGTGAGGCTGAGTTATATGACTAGAGAAAGGGCGAATACCTAGGCAAGACCGTGCAGGTGTGTCTCTGCGACTTTACACCCTAGACGGTGAAGGGAATGGCCACACGTAGATTGTTCCACATATCACGAACGCCATTCAAGACTGGATCGAACGTGTCTCGAAGATCCCTGTTGACCAGTCAGGTGAAGAGCCAGATGTTTGCATCGTCGAGGTCTGTACTTTTTCTGCTTTATTGAGTCTATAGTCTTATTCCTCCGACGCAGCTGGGAGGTACGGTCGGTGACATTGAATCGGCACCGTTCGTTGAAGCCATGCGCCAATTCCAATTTCGCGTGGGCCACGACAACTTTGCTTTGATTCACGTTTCACTTGTGCCTGATATGCATGGGGAGCAGAAGACGAAGCCTACGCAAACGACGGTGCATTCACTGAGGGGATTGGGACTTTTACCTGATCTGGTGCGTCTTTCTAGATTACCGGCTATCATGCCCTAACCATCATTGCTAGATCGCCTGTCGTCTCCTCGTTCCACAACCTCTCAACCCAGCAACAAAGGACAAGATTTCCATGTTCTGTCACGTTGCTTCCGAGCAAGTGTTTGGTGTACATGATGTTTCGAGCGTGTACCACGTTCCACTACTCCTCCAGTCCCAAGGTATTGTGGAATTCTTGGACAAAAGGCTGAAGCTGGGTGTTAGTGCCAATCATGACGTCGTGGTGAACGGGGCTGTTCCACGAAGTCTGACAATTACAGACGAGATGAGGAACAAGGGACGAGAGTTGGGCGGTCGCTGGAAAGATCTAACTGCTGGGTACGTATTGTTCTACGTATTCTCGCACACTTATAAGCTCATGCAATACTTGCAGCCAGGAACGTCTCTTTGACAAAGTGTCCATTGCTCTTGTTGGGAAGTACACTGATTTGAAGGATTCTTATATGTCTGTCACCAAAGCGCTTGAGCACTCGGCCTTCCGAGTACATAGGAAGTTGACGATCGAGGTAGGTTGACTTCTCCTTTTTCATATGATTCCGGTT
>Ga0247735_1000886_pt1 | contig 11842 bp, 3 predicted proteins | sample UWRJL178409R2_FD_180934 | JGI IMG/M metagenome (GOLD analysis project Ga0247735, IMG submission 180934) | Plant litter microbial communities from Arlington Agricultural Research Station in Wisconsin, United States - UWRJ-L178-409R-2 | ecosystem: Environmental > Terrestrial > Plant litter >...
GACCGGTTCGGCGATGGTGCTGGCGGCGAACTCGACGGCGATCTCATCTCCCGCCGTCGTGACGGGGATGGGAAGCGTAAACGTTCCGGCCTCGACCTGCTGACTGAAGACCACGTCTCCATCGATTGTCGCCGTCAGCGTGGAACGCTTGTCGACGCTGCCGGACACGTCGACCAGGCCCGCTTCGACCTTCGCCCCGTTGCCCGGGCTGCCGATCTCGAGGTTCAGGTCGTCGACGGCCTTCACCGTCCGTTTGCCGAGCGTCACCGCGTCGCCGAAGTAGTTCGCTGCACGGAAGGCGTCGAACTCGGGAATGAACTCGGTGCTGGCAACCCACAACTCGTCGATCACGCCGTGGAACGGGGAGGTGAGGAGGTTGGCGTCATCCGCGTTGACCTCGGTATCGCCGACCAGCGTCGGCACACCCGGCAGGTCGGGGTACTGCCGGAACTCGGCCATCGATTCGGAGGTCTCGACACCGTCGACGAAGATGGCGAAGGTCATTCCGTCGAACGTCATCGTGACCAGGTGGGGTTCCCCGTTCACCGGGAACGTCGAGTTCGCGCTATCGAACGGGGTGACCGTCTTGACACTGCCGTCGGCCTTCATGATGCCGAACTGCAGCGTCGGGTCGGTCGCACCCGGCTTCTTCTGGGCGATGACCGCGGTCTGCTGGCCCTTGATAGCGGACAAGTCTGCAGGCGTGAGGCTGTAGATCCCGGACACCGTGAACTCGCGTGAGTAGCGACCGAAGTTCTGGGCGTACTGCAGGCGGGAGTTGTCGAACCGCGTGACACCGCTGCCGGCCAGTCGATCGGTGTCGGCGACGCTCGCCACCAGTCCGTCACCGACGACGGTGCCGGTTGCTTTGCCGGTCGAGTCGACCTTTGCTTCGCCGGATTCAAGAGTGGAGGCGAAGTGTTCGACGAGTTCGAACTGGTTGCTCCAGACGTCTTCAGGGTCGTTGTTCGGGGCACCCGTGCCACCGAAGTAGGCCCACAGGGTCTGCGTCGATTGCTTCGGAAGAGACGGGAGCTTCGCCCAGATCACCGACGTGCCGCCAACTTTCCAGGTCTCGACCTCGAATGAGATCGGGACACTTCGCGAGGTAGTCAGCGCGAACGAGCCTGGCGTGACGTCGGGGGTGTCGGTGATGGACAGTCGGACGGGCACGTCTTCAAGGCTGCGACGTTGTTCGTTCCTGACCTCGATGGACTGGCGAGTGACCGCTTCGGCATCCGCCCAGGCCACCTCTGATCCGTCGATCGCCACGGTGTGGCGCAGTACCTTGAGAGCTTCTTCCGCGTCTTCGAGCCGGGCGAGGTTCTTCAGGTATCCGCGCTGCGCCTTGGTCAGGGCCGTGACCGCGGCACGGGCCTGGGCGATGGCCGGCTCGTCGCCGAGAACGACGGCTGCCCGCTCGGGAAGGGCGCCGAGCTGGTCATCGATCGGGGTGGTCTGGCGGTCGATGCCGAAGCCTTCGGCGAAGGTCGGGGCGCCGCGACCGGCGATCTCATAGCGGTTCACCGTGAGGCGTTCGTCGCCGACCTTGATCTCAAGGAATGATTCGCCGGAGTTGCCCCATCGGGTTCCCCCACCGAGGCGGTCGAAGAGATCGAGGTAGCCCTCGAGGTCGAACTTTCCGTCGGCGTCCGTGACCTGCGCGTAGTGCTTTGCACCCGCCGTGCCCGGGTTGACGTACACCGCGCCGGACTGGTCGACCTTGTAGTCGATGTGCACGCCTCCGACCACCTCGGTGATGACGTCGTTGTCGACCGCCCGGGCGGCATACGGAGAATCCGGATCGGACTCGAGCGCGTTGGTGCGCGACCAGTAGTGGTCGTGGCCCTGCAGGACGAGGTCGATGTTCAGTTCGTCGATGAGCGGAACCAGGCGATCGCGGAGCGACAGCATGTCGGGTTCGGTGACGTGGGCGCCGGCCGTGAACGGGCCCTTGTGGGTGGTCATGATCACCCAGTTGACGCCGCGCTCTCGCGCCGCAGCGACGTCGTCTCGAATCCACTGGATCTGTCCGTCGGTCAACGGTTCGTAGTCGATCGAACCGACGCTGTCCGCTCCCCCGTCATTGGTGTTGATCATGACGAAGTGGGCACCGTTGTAGTCGTAGGAGTAGTACGCACCGGTGGTGGTGTCCTGGTTGTTCGGGTGCTCGAGCGTGAAGTGGTCGACAAACCGGTTGGGTGCCAGGTCGTGGTTTCCGGAAACCGGCGCAATCGTTGTGGCGAGCAGGCTCTCCTGCGAGACCTCGAAGAGCTCACGCCAGTCGAGTTCGTCTTCGCTGGTCTGGACGACGTCACCGTTGTGGACGATGAACTCAGAGTCCGGAACCACGGTGAGTGCCTTCTCCAGCGTTGCCGCAGAGACGACCGCTTCGCTGGCACCGCCGCGGGCCTGCGTGTCGGCGACATCGATGAAGCTGAAGTCGCTTTCACCGTCGGGGGTCTGGAAGGTACCGGTCTCGCTCCAGTAGCCGGTGAACACTTCGCCGACGCGGTAGTAGTAGGTCAGCCCGGGTGTGAGCTCGGTGGCGACAGCGCGGAAAATGTTCTCGCCGTCTTCGCTGAGTTCGGTTGTCGCCGGCACGATGCTTGTGGCCGAATCGGGGAAGCTCGGATCGGTGCTGAGCAGCACTCCCGCCTGCACGACATCGATGTTCTGGTACCAGGTGAACGCGCGACGCGTCATCGGGTCACCGTAGAAGGTGTTCGTGATCCGGTTCGGGGATTTTTCGGGATCGGCGTTCTTGATGACGGGACGATGGGCATCGGCATCCCAGCGCCAGGAGTCGATGAAGTTCCACCCGATGCCGGTGTAGGTCTCCTTGTTCTGCAGTTCGCCGCTTGACGCGTCGGTTCCGTGGCGCTTCTTTTCGCCGGGGCCCGACACCGTCGCGCCCGCGACCGTGATGCCGGTGTTGGCGAGGTTGTCGGTCGCGGTCCACGCCCCGTCACCGGAGATGTCTCCGATCACGCGACCGCCGGCGGACACACTGCCGCCGTGGATAACGTTGTTCGAGACCGACGTCGCGTCGCCCTCGAGGGTGCCGACGACGAGGCCGGCCTTGTCCGCCGTCGCACGCACGTCGACGAGGTTGGTCCGGACGATCGCACCGCCGTCGATCTCGCCGACGACACCGCCGGCCAGCTCCGCAGCGCTGACGTCGGCATCCACAACGTTCTCGAAGACATCGACGAGCCCGGTCGCGCTCGCAATGATTCCGCCGACGACGTCGCCGCCCTGCAGATCGGCGTCCGTGATCTCGACGTGTGAGACGGAGACCGCCTTGCCCTCGACTCCGGTCGCAGTGACGGCAAGTGCCGCAACCCTGGTGGTCGACCCGACGGGCCGCGTCGATACTTCGGTGAGCTTCAGGCCGCGAACGGTTCCCGTCAGTTCACGAATCAGGCCAAGATCAGCGGATGCCGCACCCGGAACGAGCGTGAAGTCCGAGATCGCGTGTCCTTCTCCGTTGAGCGAGCCCGAAAGCCGGTCGAAGCCGGCGAAATCCGCGCCGTCGAGATCGATGTCCGCTGAGAGCCGGTAGTGGGCGGCCGCGTACGAGCCCGCGGCAGAATTGATCGCCTCCTGCATGGCCAGGAAGTTGGCGACGGATCCGATCAGGTAGGGATCGGCCACGGTACCGGCGCCGGTGACTCCCGCGCGCTTGAGCGGCGGCAGGAGAGCGGTCGACGGCGCAGGGTGCCGGACTCCGGTCTCCCACTTCCAGGCGGCTCCGCTGTTGGCGACTGCCCAGCCCAGGCCGGTGTAGGTCGCCAGGGCGGTGAGGTCCGGGAGCGATGGCTGCGTGGCCGGTTCGACGGTCGCCGGAGTGAACAGCGGCGCCGTCGTCATGCCGGCAACGCTGCCAGCCTTGATGCTCGTTGCGGTGCTGATCAGGTTGGCAGCGGAACCGACCATGGCGACCGGGCCGATTCCCGACGTGCCGGAACCCGACTTCGAGGCGGAACCCCGGATGACGATGTTCCTGCTGACGTCGACTCCTGCGCCACCCTGCGAGATGAACAGCCCGGCGGTCGCGCCAGCGCCTCCGGCATCGGAGACGACCTTGGTGTCGACGAGGAGGTTGCGGGTAATCGTTGACGATGCCCGCGGATACGTGACCAGCGCTGCGGCGTACTTGTGACCGGTGATGGTGACGTTCCACAGCAGGTTGTCCCGCACAACGGTCGTGCCCGTGGTGGCACCGGCGATTCCGGCAGCCTGGGTATTGACGGCACCGCTCGGGCCGAGCTTCACGATGGAGTCGAGGATCGTGTTGCCCGAGATCGTGGAGTTGTTCGCGCTCGGGGTGATCAGTCCGACCGAGGCGTCCCCCGTCACGCTCGACGCGTTCGCACCGATGATCGTCAGTCCCTTGACCGTCGCGCCATCGAGTTTGTCGAAGAATCCCACGGCGAGGCCGGAGTTCTCGACGATGAAGTTGCTGACGCTGTGCCCGTTGCCGTCGAAGCTGCCCGAGAATGTGGCGGTGAAACCGGGGAAGGTTTCGCCCTTGTAGTCGAGGTTCGCGTCGAGCCGGTAGGACAACGAAGCAAATTCGCCCGGCTTAGTGTTCACCGCGACGGTGACCGCATTCAGATCGGCAACGGAATCGATGACGAGTGGATCGACGGACGAACCGGATCCGGTGAGCCCGTCAACGCTGGCCGCACTCGCGGCTGGCGCCGACAGCGTGACCGAGCTCAGGCCAACGGCAACGGCGGCGAGAACTCCCAGTCCGCGACGCAGTTTCGAAGGCGGGGAAACCGGGCGGGGTGAATTCGGCTGTGGGGAAACCATCTACTTGACCGCTTTCTTTGCTGCGCTGGTCTTCACGACGGTGGTGTATCCGGTCTTCGACCCGGTCACCTTCACCGTGATCTTCTTGCCGGCGACAGACGCCTTGACCTTGTACGACTGCTTGGTTGCTCCGCTGATCTTCTTGCCGTTCTTGTACCACTGGTACTTCACGGTCACCTTCGCGGGCTGCCAGGTGCCAGCCACCGCTTTCAGCGTCCGGCCGACCTTGGCCTTTCCGGTGATCTTCGGAGTCTTCGCCGCGAGAACACCCTTGGCGATCGTCTTCGCGGTGCTGGTCTTCACCGTGGACGTGAACCCGGTCTTCGACCCGGTCACCCGAACACTGACCTTCTTCTGGGCGTCAGCGGCGGCCAGGGTGTAGCTGGCACCGGTCGCACCCGAAATGCTCGCGCCGTTCCGCATCCACTGGTACTTCAGCGTCACGGGTGCTGGCGTCCACGTGCCCGCCTTGACGGTCAGGGTGTTGCCCACGCGTGCGGTGCCCGAGATCGTCGGTGTCGGCGCGCTGACGCTCGGCGGCACTACGGCGTTCCAGGTGGCGGTGTACGCGCGGTCGCCCGTGCTGCCGACCGCGATGGAGACCGTTCGCACCGCACCGGTCAAACCGGTACCGGTCCAGCCTGCGAAGGTGTAGCCCGCGCGGGTGGGAGCGTTCAGGGTGAAGGTCGGGGACTCGATCGTGAAGGAAGCAGGGTTGGCGGATGCCGTTCCGCCGCCGAGGTTGTAGGTGATGGAGTGGACGGTCGGTGTCCACGTCGCCACGAAGATGCGGTCCCCCACGCTGCCGAGGGCGATCGTGACTCGGACCGTCGGTTCGGTCAGGCCGGTGCCGGTCCAACCGGCGAAGGTGTACCCGGTTCGGACCGGGGCGATGAGCGTGAAGGCCCCGGATTCGATCGAGTAGTTGGTTCTCGGCGACTCGGTGAAGTCACCCTCCGCCGTGTCGAAGTAGAGCCCGTAGACGATCGGGGTCCACAGCGCCGCGTAGGAGCGGTCACCCAGCGATCCGGCGGTCACGGTGACCGTTGTGGTTGCCTGGTCGAGACCGGTCCCGGTCCAGCCGGCGAACGTGTAGCCGGCCTTCGTCGGGTTCACCAGCGTGAAGGTGTCGGACTGCACCGTGTACACGGTCGGGTTCACGCCCGCGAGTTCGCCGCCCACGAGGTCATACGCGATGACGTTCTCGGAGGGAGTCCACTGCGCGGTGTAGGAACGAGCGCCGAGCGAGCCGGTTGCAACGGTGACCGTCGTGGTGGCCTGGTTCAGGCCAGTGCCGGTCCAGCCGGCGAACTCATAACCCGCTCGCGTGGGGTTCGCCAGAGTGAAGGAGTCTGAATCGACCGTGTAGGCGAGGGGGTTCTCCGAGGCCAGAGTGCCACCGGCCAGGTCGTAACTGATGCGCTGTTCTGCAGCGGTCCAGGTCGCCGAGTAGGCGCGGTCGACGATTCCGTAGAGAGGCAGTGTCACCGAAACGGTCGGATCGGTGAGGGCTGTTCCGGTCCAGCCGGCGAACAGGTAGCCCTCGCGGGTCGGCGACTTCAGCGACAGCGCTTCACCGTAGCGGCCGATGGCGGGGCTGCCCCCGTCAACGCCTCCGGCAAGAGCGTAGGAGATGACATAGGTCGGGAGGACCGACTTCGACTGGGCCGGGAAGCCAAGCGCGTCGCTCCAGGCCCAGACCTCGGGGAATTCCCACCCAAGTCCCTCGTACGTTGCCTGGTCGGTCAGGTCACGCAGCTCCGTCTCGGTAGCGGGCGTCAGCGTCGCGACGGTTCCGGTGTAGCCGGCGACCGGGCTCGCGGCCTGGGCAAACGACGTTGCGGAGGAGACCAGGTTGTCGGCACCGACGGTTGCCCAGCCGCTGTTGGCGACTGCACGGGTGAGCGCGATGGATCCGGCCGTGCCACCGCGGATGATCACGTTGTTGCGCAGCTGGTTTCCGACGCCGGTGCCCTGCGCGGCCAGAAGTCCCGCGGTTGAACCGCCACCCGCGGTCGGGGCGACCACGGTGACATCGATCAGCAGGTTGTCCTCGATCACGGTGTTGCCGCTGTTGAGGGGGTAGGCGACGAGGCCGGCAGCGTACTTCTGACCCCGCACCGTCGAATTGACGATGACGTTGTCGGCGATCGTCGTCGTTCCGGTTGCTCCCGCAAGGGTTTTGCCGGTCGTCGTACCGGCGATTCCACCGGCCTGGGTGTTGTTGGCACCGCCCGAACCGAGCGCTGAGCTCGAGTCGAAGATGGTGTTGCCCCGCACGATGGAGTTGTAAATCCGACCGGCGATGATTCCGACGTTTCCGTCACCGTCGGTGGTGGCCGCCGTGACCTTCTGCAGGGTCAGGTCGGTGACGGTCGCTCCGTCGAGGATCTGGAAGAGTCCAACCTCGACGTCGGTAGCCAGGAACGAAATGTTCTTGATGACGTGACCGTTGCCGTCGAAGGAGCCCGAGAAGAGGGCGAACTTCACAAACTCCGCTCCGGAGTAGTCGATGTCTGCGGTCAGCGTGAAGTGACCCCGTCCGTAGGTGTCGTAGTCGGCGTTGACTGCGGCAGCGGCAAGGTCGAGCTCGGCGGGCGTGGAGATCTCGTACGGTGCAGCCTGTGTTCCTTCACCGTCGAGCCCGTCGATGGTGGCCGGGATGGCCGTCCACGTCGCCGTGTAGGAACGATTTCCGGTAGCACCAGCCGGGATGGTCACCGTCGTGGTTGCCTCGCTGATGCCCGTTCCGGTCCAGCCCGCGAAGTCGTACCGTGCGCGGGTCGGGTTGGTCAGGACGATCTCGGTCGATTCGACCGTGAAGGTGGTCGGGTTTGCCGGATCGATCGCGCCGCCGGCGAGGTCGTAGCTGAGCGTGTAGGAAATCGGAACCCAGGTAGCGATGTAGGAACGGTCGCCGGTCGAACCCGAGGCCACAGTGACCACCGTGCTCGCGCCGGAGATTCCTGTGCCGGTCCAGCCGGCAAACGTGTAGCCGGTCCTGGTCGGATTGGCGACAGTGAAGGCGTTGCTCTCTACCGTGTACGTCGCAGGGTTGGATCCGCCGACGGCGCCCCCGGCCAGGGTGTAGTCGACCGAGTAGGTCCGAACACTCCAGTGGGCGGTGTACGCGCGGTCCCCGGTCGATCCCTCGGGAACCGTGACCGCGGTCGACTGCTCCGCGATATCGGTGCCGGTCCAGCCGGCGAAGGTGTAGCCGGCCCTCGTGGGGTTGATCAGGGTGAACTCGTCGCTCTGGTCGTTGTACTGCAGCGGGTTGGTACCGTCGACGGTTCCCCCGGCCAGGTCGTAGCTGATGGCGAAGCCGACCACCTCGGTCCAGTTGGCTGTGTACGAACGCGCGCCTGTGGATCCGCTTGCCACGGTGACGTCCACCGTCGGCTCGGCGACATCGGTGCCCGTCCAGCCGTCGAAGATGTAGCCGCTGCGGGTCGGGGCGACGAGGCGGATCGTGTCGGACTCGACGGAGTAGGAGTCAGGGTTTGCAGGCGAAGCAACGCCACCGGCGAGGTCGTAGCTGAGCTCGTACGACACAGCGTCCCAGTGCGCGGTGTACGAGCGGTCGCCGGTCGAGCCAGCCGGGATGGTGACGCTGATCGCCCGCTCGTTCAGGTCGGTTCCGGTCCAGCCGTCGAAGACGTAGTGCTCGCGGGTCGGCGGCAGCAGGGTGATGTCGTCGCTGTCGGGAGAGTAGGCGCTCGGGTTTCCGGGATCGACTCCGGCGTTCAGGTTGTACGAGATCCCGCCCTGTCCGGGCAGGTCAGCGCGAGCAGGGACCGGGATGTCGAGTGCGCTGTCCCAGCGCCAGTCTCCGGTGCCGGCCGCGAAGTCCCAGTTGAGATCCTCGTAGGTTTCCTGGTCGGTCAGGTCGGCAAGCGCGGTCTCGGTCGTCGGGGTGAGGGTCGCGGAGGTCACCTGCGCGGTCGTCGGCGCGTTGGCCGGCGTCTTGTAGTACAGGGTGAGCGCGGTTGCCGTGCTGTAGTAGTTCACCTTCGGCACGGTCATCGGGGCGAGGCCGAGACCCGTGTTCTCGATGGTCGCTGCCGTGCCGGTGCCGATGCCGCCGCGGACAACGACGTTGCCGGAGACGGTGGTCGCAAGTCCGTTCTGGGCGATGAGGAAGCTCGCCGACGAGCCACCGCCGCCCGTGATGGCGGTGACCGTGGAATCCACCACGAGGTTCTTGCGGATCACGTTGCCGGTGCTGTTTGTCGGGTACGCGACGATGCCGCCGGCGTACTTGTTGCCCTGGACTGTCGAGTTCTTGACGAGGTTGTTCTCGACCGTTGAGCCGATGGCCGAGGCGGCGATGAACGAGGCCTGGGTGTTGGTAGCGCCGCCGGTTCCCAAGGTGATCGTCGAGTCGAGGATCGTGTTGCCAGCTATGACCGCGTTCGTCGACTGGCCGGCGATGAGGCCCACCTTGCCCTGGCCGTTTGCCGTGGTGGCCGTGCCGTGGCGGAGCGTGAGGTCGGTGACCGAGCCGCCGTTGAGCTCCTGGAAGAAGCCCGAGCTGAGTGCGCCGGTGCCGACGGTGACGGTGAAGTTGTCGATGACGTGTCCGTTGCCGTCGAACGAGCCAGAGAACTTGGCGAACTTCGCGAACGTCGCTCCGGCGTAGTCGATGTCCGCGTCGAGGCGGTACGCGAGCGAGCCGTAGGTCGCGTAGCTGCCGTTGACAGCGGCGGCTGCCGCATTGAGATCGGATGCGGAGTCGATGACGAGCGGATCGCCTGCGCTGCCGGTTCCGGTCAGTCCGTCGATCGTCGCCGCGTTTGCGAGCGGTGCGACAAGTGCGACGCCGGCCAGGGCTACGGCGACAGCGGTGATGAGGGGGACAAAACGGCGCATGAGAACTCACATTCGGCAGAAGTGGCGCACAAGAGCGCCTCGCACAGGGTGCTGTGGCGAAGTGGCCGGTTTCCGCCGTCAATGCAAAGCCGAGGTAGTCGCGAGGTAAACAACAGTCGTTGTTCGGTGAGGACGCGGAAGAAGTGCCTACGGCTTCGCTGTGCCAGCCCGGCGTCGTCTCCACCAGTAGCCAACGGCTGCAAGCAGTCCGAGCGCAGCGGCCGTGGCGTACAAGACAAGGCCGGCCTGGTCATCCGCATGGCCGCCTTCTCCAGACGCACCTTGTTCGGTTGCCGCTGCTACGGACAGGACGGCGAAGTCCCAGGCGAACTCTCGATCGCCGTCCTGGTAGAGGCGGTTTTCACCGTTCGCGATGGAGGCCGCGATCACGTACTTCGGATCGATCTCCATCAGGGTGTCGGCGTAGACGGTGGCCGAGTGCACTTCGCGGTCGCAGTGGTAGACGAGCGTGATTCCGGCGGTGATTTCGTCACCGAGCGGCTGCAGCTCACCCCGGCAACGGCCACCCGCTGCCGTGACGATGACGTGGTCGTCGAAGTACGCTTCGACGGCCTGTGGCGCGGCCGCGAGTTTCACTTCCGGTGTCTTGGTTGAGGCATCCGCATCCAGTTCCCCGTCTTCAAAAACGAGGAACTCGCCGCCGTCACTGAGCCCGATCACATCGGCAAGCAGGCCGAGCTCGTCGGTCGCGGCGTTCCAGGTGATGGTGACGTCGTCGCCGTCCGCGCTGATCACCATCGTCTGGGGTTCACTGTCGGTCGGATGCGCGGATGCGGCGGTCGGGATTGTCACCAGAGCGACGATCACGGCCGCGAGCAATCCGGGGACGAGCAGACTGCGCATGAACCGTCCGCCCTCCCACGACCAGTCGCCCGGCAGGCAGAATCGACGAGCCCGGGTGCGCGTCAGTGCCGTTGCGAAGGACAGAACATACCAGAGCCGTCTTGCTGGAAAGTGTCTTCCCGGGCTGCGCTGGCGGTCGCACGAAGCGTAAAAACAAAACCGGCCAGACACGTAAGTGACTGGCCGGTGATGATGAGTGGTGCACCCCCCCGGACTTGAACCGGGAACCCACTGATTAAGAGTCAGTTGCTCTGCCAATTGAGCTAGAGGTGCGTAGTTCAGGTGAACCCGAACCGGTTAGCAAGAATAGCATGAGAGAAATGCCTTCACTGACACACGGGAGAACCATGACCGCCACGAAACTCGAAATCGGCGACATCGCGCCCAATTTTTCCCTGCTCGACCAGGACGGCGCATCCGTGACGCTGTCCGATTTTTCGGGCTCGAAGGTGATCGTCTACTTCTACCCGGCAGCGGGAACCCCGGGATGCACAACGCAGGCGTGCGACTTTCGCGACAACATCAATTCGCTGAAATCTGCGGGATATCAGGTGCTGGGAGTTTCGAAAGACACGACCGATGACCTCAAGAAGTTCCAGGCCGACCAAGGACTGAACTTTCCATTGCTGAGCGACCTTGATCTCACGGTGCACAACACTTACGGCGCGTATGGCGAAAAGAATTTGTACGGCAAAAAGGTGACCGGAGTTCTTCGTTCGACCTTCGTCATCAACGAGGACGGCACCATCGCGCTGGCGCTCTACAACGTGAAGGCCACCGGCCACGTTGCAAGCCTGCGTAAGAAGCTTGGAGTCGACGCGTAGGGGTCGAACCCACCGCCACGATCAGGAGGCGTCACGGAGCCACAGGGCGCCGTGACGCCTTTCGTATTTACTTTCGAACTTATCCACAGATCGCACATCTCAGCCCCGAAGACTTGTGCGAGGTGGGAAAATTGTTGTATGACGCAGACGATGACCCCCACCGCAGCACCAGCCCTCGTGCTGGCAGCCGCGACTGCCGCGCAGGATGCGCTCGCGGGTGTCCCCACTGACGTCACCGCCTACCGCCAACTCTCCGAAAACGAGCTGCTCGAGGCGGCCCGCATCTCGTCCGCCAACCAGCGGTTGGCGTCCACCCACACGGCGTTGATCGCCGGGGAGATGGCCCGCCGCTCCGCCCCGGAACTCGGCAATGAGGGGATGGCGAAGCGGCTCGGCCTGATCAATCCGATCGAACTGGTGCGGAAGACCACCGGGACCACGATCCGGGATGCCGCGGTGGC
>Ga0247735_1000887_pt1 | contig 11838 bp, 8 predicted proteins | sample UWRJL178409R2_FD_180934 | JGI IMG/M metagenome (GOLD analysis project Ga0247735, IMG submission 180934) | Plant litter microbial communities from Arlington Agricultural Research Station in Wisconsin, United States - UWRJ-L178-409R-2 | ecosystem: Environmental > Terrestrial > Plant litter >...
ACCGAGATACCGGTGGAAAAGACCTTCGCGTCGCAGATCGTGCAGGCGATCGCGTGGCGCTCGGGCAGTCAGGTGATCGCGCAGCTCATCATGTGGGCGGCGACCTTCTTCGTGATCCGTATTCTCGACCCGCGCGACTACGGCCTGTTCGCGATGACTCAGAGCGTTCTGGTGTTCCTGAGCCTGCTCAACGGCCAGGAATTCACCGCCTCGCTGATCCGCACGCCAGACCTCGACAAGATGCTGATCCGGCAGGTGTTCGGCATCCTCGTGCTGCTCAACGGCGGGATCGCGCTGGCGCAGGTGATCCTCGCGCCGCTTGCCGCGCAGTATTTCCATACGCCGATGGTTGGCAATTTGCTGGTGGTGCAGGCGGCCCTGTACCTCGCGACGCCGTTCGTGGCGCTGCCGAGCGCGCTGCTCAGCCGGCAACTCAATTACAAGGTTCAGGCCAAGGTCAACCTGGTCTCGGCGCTGATCGGCGCGGCCACATCGCTCGGCTGCGCGCTGGCGGGCTGGGGCGTGTGGACATTGGTCGCCGCGCCGATGTGCGTTATCTGGTCGCGCGCGCTCGGCATGATGGTCGCGGCGCGGATCGACGTGTTGCCGAGCTTCCGGTTGAAGGGCGCCGGCGTGATCGTTCGGTTCGGCGGAGCGATGCTGCTCAGTTCGCTGCTGTGGCTGTTTCAGACTCAGGCCGATGTCATCATCGGCGGGCGCTCGCTCGATGCGCGGCACCTCGGCCTGTATGCGGAGTCGCTGTTCCTCGCGCAGATCGTGACGAGCAAGTTCGTGCCGCCGCTCAACGACGTGGCGTTTTCGGCCTATGCCCGCCTTCAGGCCGATCGCGCGACCACCGGCCGGGCGTTCGAGAAATCGGTGCGGCTCATCATGTTCGGCGCGCTTCCCTTCTATGTCGGGCTGGCGGCGGTGGCGGGGCCGTTCGTCGATGTCGTGCTCGGGCCGAAATGGGATGATGCGACGCCGATCGTGCGGTTGCTCGCCATCGCCATGCCGTTCCTGACCGTGCAGGTGCTGTTCGCGCCCGCCACCACCGCGCTCGGCCATCCGCGCTTGCAGGTGTGGGGCGCTGCGGCTGGCGCGCTCATCATGCCGCTCTGTTTCGTGATCGGCGTGCGCTACGGCGCGGTCGGCATGGCATGGGGCTGGGTGGTCGGCGCGCCGCTGCACATGGTGATCACCGCAGCGCTGGCGATCCCGATCATCGGCACCTCGGCGCCCGCGCTGCTACGCGCGGTGATGCCGGCGGCGATCGCCTCGGCGGGGATGGGCGCGGCCGTGCTCGGGGTGTCGGTACTGATCGCCGGCATGGCGCCGCTGCCGACGCTGGTGATTCTGGTGAGCGTCGGCGTGATGGCGTACGGCGGGCTGGTGCTTCTGGTGGCGCGGCCGATTATCGGCGAGTTCGCGGGGTTGATCGCGGCGCGGCGTGGGGCGGCGGGGTAAGCGCCACCACCCCACGCTAGATACTGGGCATTCTAACCCGTTCGTGCTGAGCTCGTCGAAGCACGTGTTCCTGGCACGCCTTCGACAAGCTCAGGGCGAACGGGTTAGAGAGTCAATCGCCCCTCCGCAGCAGCACCTCCGCAATCGCCGACCAGTCCTTCTCGCCCATGCCGGCATCGACCGCTTCGCTCATCCGCGTGCGGACCGCGTCGAGCATCGGCAGGCGCTTGCCGGCGGTTTGCGCCGCTTCGGTCGCGAGCCGCAAATCCTTGAGACCGAGTTGCATGCGGAAACCGGGTTCGTAATTCCCCGCCGCGATCGAGGCGCTGTACGTCTCATAGATGCGGCCGCCGAAGAGGGTGCCGAGCATCAGTTCGAAAAACGCATCGGTGGTGACGCCATTGTCGCCGACCAGCACTAGCGCCTCGGCCATCGCCTGGATCGCGAAGGTGATCATCATGTTGCCGGCAATTTTGGCGGCGTTGGCTTGGCGCGGCTGTTCGCCGAGCACCCAGATCTTGCGTGATATCGCTTCGAACGCGGGGCGGGCGGCTTCGACCGTGGCCGGGTCGCCGGCGACCACAACGCTGAGCTGCCCCGCCGCCGCCGCATCGGGCCGCCCGAACACGGGCGCGGACAGATAGCCGATCCCCGCCGCCGCGTGTGCCGCCGCCAGTTCCTCGGCGAACGCGACCGAGATCGTCGCGGTGACGGCGTGGATCAGCCCCGGCCGCGCGCCCGCCAGCAGCCCGGCATCGAGCACGACCGAGCGGATCGCGGCATCGTCCGACAGCATCGTCAGCACCAGATCGGACTGGAACACCTCGGCCGGCGTGTCGACCATCCGCGCGCCCGCGACCGGCTTGCCGCCGTCGCCCGAGCGATTCCAGATCAGCACGTCATGCCCACCTTTGGCGAGGTTCTCCGCCATGCCGCGCCCCATCGCGCCGAGTCCGATCAATCCGACCTGCATTTCATACGTCCTTTCAGTAGCGATCGAGCGAGAGATCGCTGGTTTCGATGTCGGGCGCGCGACCGCCGATGATGTCAGCGATGATCCGTCCTGATCCGCACGCCATCGTCCAGCCGAGCGTGCCGTGTCCGGTGTTGAGGAACAGGTTGGGGAGGGCGGTCTTGCCGATGACGGGCGTGCTGTCGGGCGTCATCGGGCGCAGGCCGGACCAGAAGGTCGCGGCGCCCAAGTCGCCCGCGTTCGGGAACAGCCCGCCGACCGAATGCTCGAGCGTCGCGCGGCGCGTTTCTGGCAGACGATTGTTGAAGCCGGATATCTCCGCCATGCCGCCGACGCGGATGCGATCATCGAGCCGGGTGATCGCGACCTTGTAGCTTTCGTCGAGCAACGTCGAGACCGGCGCGCGCGCCGGATCGGCGATCGGCACCGTGATCGAATAGCCCTTCACGGGGAACACCGGCAGCTTCAGCCCAAGCGATCGCACCAACGCCGGCGAAAAACTGCCGAGCGCGACCAGATAGGCGTCCGCCGTCAGCCGCCCGCCATCGGTGATGACGCCGGTGATGCGCCCGTTTTCGCTGTCCAGCCGCGCGATGTTGCGACCGTAACGGAACGTCACGCCTTCGGCCGCCGCAAGATCGGCGAGGCGGTTGGTGAATTTGAAGCAATCGCCCGTCTGGTCATGCGGGAGGCGCAGGCCGCCGACGATCGGCACGTCGCTGTGCGCGAGGCCCGGCTCGGCGGCGAGGCAACCGGCGCGGTCGAGCAGTTCGAACGGCACGCCGCCGTCCCGGAGCACGGCGATGTCCTTGGCGGTACCGTCGAGCTGCTTGGCCTCGCGGAACAATTGCAGCGTGCCGAGCATGCGCTCGTCATAGCGGATGCCGGTTTCAGCGCGCAGCATGTCGAGGCAGTCGCGGCTATATTCCGCCACCCGTACCATCCGCGCCTTGTTGATCGCATAGCGTTCGGCAGTGCAGTTCTGCAGCATCGCGACCAGCCAGCGCAGCATCGCCATGTCAAACTGCGGGCGCAGCACCAGCGGCGCGTGTCGCATCATCAGCCACTTTACCGCCTTTTGCGGGATGCCCGGCGCCGCCCACGGCGAGGCATAACCAGGCGAAATCTCTCCGGCATTGGCGAAACTCGTCTCCAGCGCCGGCCCCGGCTGACGATCGACCACCGTCACCTCATGCCCCGCGCGCGCGAGATACCATGCCGAGGTGACGCCGATCACGCCGCTACCGAGGACGATCACCTTCATTCCGTAGCCACTCCAATGCGGTCAGCCATCGCGCAACAGCCGATCGACCCGTGCGACAAGGTCGTTCACCGCGAAGGGTTTGGTCAAGACTTCCATACCGTGCCCGATATGGCCGTGGTTGAGAACCGCGTTCTCGGCATAGCCGGTGATGAACAGGATGCGCAGATCGGGCACCACCTCGCGCGCACGTTCCGCCACTTCTCGGCCGTTCATCCCGCCGGGCAGACCGACATCGGTGATGAGCAGGTCGATGTGGCCCGCGCCACGCAGGATCTCGATTCCCTCCGCGCCGGTTGCCGCTTCGGCGCAGGCATAGCCGAGTTCCTCGAGCGCATCGACGACGAGCATCCGCACGCTCGGTTCGTCATCGACGATCAGGATGGTCTTTTCGGCGGCTGTGCGCAGCGTTTGCGACGCGGTCGGTTCGGGTTCGGATGGCTCCTCGTCGCCGAGGTTGCGCGGCAAATACAGGCACACCATCGTGCCTTGGCCAACCTCCGAATAGATGCGGACGTGGCCGTGGCTCTGTCTGGCGAAACCATACACCATCGACAGCCCGAGCCCGGTGCCCTCGCCGAGCGGCTTGGTGGTGAAGAACGGATCGAACACGCGGTCGAGGATATCCTTCTCGATGCCGCAGCCGGTATCGCTCACGCTGATGGTGACATATTGGCCGGGTTCGAGGCCGTGCGCCTTGGCGGTGTGCCGGTCTATCCAGCGGTTGGCGGTCTCGATCGTGATCCGGCCGCCGTCTGGCATCGCGTCGCGCGCGTTGATGCACAGGTTGAGAATCGCGTTTTCGAGCTGGTTGGCATCGACCAGCGCCGGCCACAGCCCGGCAGCGGCGACCGTCTCGACCTCGATCGCGGGGCCGGCGGTACGCTGGATCAGCTCGACCAACTCGCTCATCAGCCGGTTGATGACGATTGAGCGCGGGCTGAGCGTCTGGCGCCGGGAAAAGGCGAGCAGCCGGTGAGTCAGTGCCGACGCACGCCGGGTCGCGCCCTGGCCGGCGGTGAGATATTTCTCGACATCGCGCGCGCGGCCTTGTGCGAGGCGCGTGCCGATCATTTCGAACGATCCCGATATGCCGGCGAGCAGATTGTTGAAATCATGCGCCAGCCCGCCAGTGAGCTGGCCGACCGCCTCCATCTTCTGCGCCTGGCGTAGCGCCTCCTCGGTCGCGCGGAACCGATCCTGCTCGCGCAGGCGATCTGTCACGTCATAGGCGAACTGGAACACGCCGATCCGCTCGCCCTCGACATTACGCAGGGCGTTGAAGCGCAATTCGTAGGACCGCGTATCGCCATCGGGACCGTCGATCTGGGTGACGGTGACGAACTCCTTGCCGGCGAGCGCTGGCGCCCATGAGGCACGCATCATCGCCGCATGTTCGGGCTGATCGGCGAGCAGGCCGAACAGATTGTCGCCAACATGGGGCAGCACACCGAACACCCGCTCGAACTCGTGCGCGGCGGCACTGTTCATCGCCAGCCAATTGCCGTCGAGATCGACGATCGTGACGAAGGCGTGCGTGGCCTCGACCACGTCGGCGAGGAGCCGGCGCTCGGCGATCGCCTCGGTGACGCGCGCTTCCAGCGTCTCGTTGAGGCGGATCAGCGCGAGTTCGGCGTTGCGGCGCGCGGTCACGTCCTGGAACAGCACCGCAACCTGTTTGCGGCTGGCGGGTTCGATGCGGAAGGCGGACAGGGACAGATAGCGCCCGGTCGCCTCCAGTTCGCGTTCGAAGCGGATCGGCTCGCCGGTGCGCAGCACGTCGCCATACCGCTTTGCCCAATCATCGGCTTCGTCGCCGACCATCTCGCGCAGCTTCTTGCCGACCACGTTGGGAATGCCCGCGTTGAGAGCGTAGGCGGCGTTCGCCTCGACATGGACATAGTCGCTCAACGGACCATGCGGGCCATCGCAGAACTCGATGATACAGAAGCCCTCGTCCATCGTGTCGAACAGCATCCGGTAAAGATCCGCCTGTTCGGTGCGTTCGCGGATCGCGCGGCGCATCTCGAACTGGCTCATCACCTGATTGGCGAGAACCTTCAGCGCGCGCTGCTGCAACTCGCTGAGGTCGCGGGGCTGTGTGTCGAGCACGCACAATGTCCCGATCGGCAGTCCCTCGGCCGTCTTGAGTAGCGCGCCAGCGTAGAAACGCAGGCCCGGTGCCGCCGTCACCAATGGATTGCAATTGAACCGCGCATCGGCGCTCGCATCGGGGACGAGCAGGAAATCCTCTTCGAGAATGGCATGTTGGCAGAACGAGGTCGCCAGCGGGGTTTCGCGCACACCAAGCCCGATCTCGGCCTTGAAGAACTGGCGACCCGCGCCGATCAGATTGACGACGCCGATCGGCGTGCCGCACAGATCGGCGGCGAGCCGCGCCACCTCGTCGAACGCCGGCTCGCGCGGCGTGTCGAGAATCTGGTAGCTGTCCAGCGCCTCCAGCCGACGCCGTTCCCGGTCGTCCGCGTCCATCTCACTCATGTTGTCGCATTTCCGCTGTTGCCCGCCCGACCGGGACGGGCGTGTTCAAGATCGCGAGGCAAGCAACGCACTTCCGCGCGGTATGATCCGGCGCGAGCTTGATCTATGTGTGAGCGGCGGCCTTCAGATCGGCGATGAAGCGGGCGTATTCCTCGGCCCTGGCGGCGGGGTCGGGCAGGCGCAGCAGATAGCTCGGGTGGACGGTGATCCACGCTTCACCGCCGCCGGGAAGTTCAAGCGCGCGGCCGCGTTCGCGGCTGATCGTTACCGCCTTGCCGAACAGCGACCGCGCCGCCGTCGCGCCGAGCGCGATCGTCCGCTTGGGCCGCACCAGTGCGCGTTCCTGCTCGATCCACCAGCGACAGGCGGTGATCTCGCCGGCATCGGGCTTGGCGTGGATGCGGCGCTTGCCGCGCTGCTCGAACTTGAAATGCTTGACCGCGTTGGTGACGTAGACGGTGGCACGATCGATCCCGGCCTCGCCGAGCGCGCGGTCGAAGAGCTGTCCGGCCGGGCCGACGAACGGGCGGCCGGCGAGATCCTCCTGATCGCCGGGCTGCTCGCCGACGAACATCATCGCCGCATCGACCGGTCCTTCGCCGAACACGGTCTGGGTGGCGTGTTCGTGAAGCGGGCAGCGGGTGCAGCTCATCGATTCTTTGCGCAAGGCCGCCCAGGCCGCTTCGATATTGCCGCCCGGCTTGGTCCGCGCCTTTTCCACCATGCCCGCCTCCCGTGCTTGCGCGCCTGCGATCAACTGCGGCACCAACGCGGTTTCGGGCATGTTTTTCCAATATTTGCGCGGCATCTCCTTGAGCATCATGCCGACCTTCAGCCGGGCGGGGTTGAAGATCGCGGCGTAGTAGCTCTGCCACATCGCCTCGACCGGATCGCCGTCGGGCGCATCGGCCTTGGTTGCGCCCGGTCCTTCGGCGAGTGTCTCGCCATCCCAGTGGATCGACACTTCGGGCGTGAGGATCGACCAGCGCATCGCCGCGAACCGGTCCATGAAGAAACCCGCGTTGGCGCGGACGATGTGGAAGTCGGGTTCGAACCACGCGACGAAGCGCGCGCCCTCGGGTTCGGCGACTTCGCGGAAGCGCACGAAGGCACGCATCTTGTGGATGTCGCGGCGGACGTCGCGGGCGAGACCCTCGACGCGGCGTACCAGCGGATCGGCGGCATCGTCGAGCAGCCCCGGCCGCGCGAGCAGCCGCACCAGCAGCGTGTGGAGCAACGCGAAGCGTTCGCGATCGGTGTGGAGGATCGCCTTGCGGGCAAGATCGACGAAGGCGCGCGGCACCGTGAAATTGGTAGCCGAAGCGGTTGCCGGGGCTTCCGAGCCGAACAGTTCGCCCGGCTGGTCTCCGACGCGCCACACGATACGCTCGGGCGCGACGTGATCCTGAACCGCGGCGCGGACACCCTCGCGCCAGCCGTCGAAATCGTCCTCCGCGTCGAGCGCGATCACGCGCATCGCCTCGGCCGCGAGCGTCGTCACCCGAACAATTCCATCTGTTTCGCCGCGGGCTTGGGGAGCGGCAGATCGGCCTTGTCGGCGAGCGCGACCGGCCGCCAGTCGCTCGCGATCAGGAAGGGGCGCACCTTGGCGAGCGAAACGGTCAGCCGCCCGATATCGGCGAGGTTGAGCCGCCGGCCGCGCCGTGCCGCGACGATCTTGTCGACCGCGTTCGTGCCGAGGCCCGGCACGCGCAGCAGCATTTCGCGCGGTGCTGTGTTGACGTCGATCGGGAAGACCCCGCGAAACTTGAGCGCCCAGGCGAGCTTGGGGTCGATGTCGAGCCGCATCATGCCATTGTCGTCGGCGGCGTCCGCGACCTCGCCGGGTTTGAAGCCGTAGAAGCGCATCAGCCAGTCCGACTGGTACAGCCGGTGTTCGCGCATCAGCGGCGGGCGCTGGAGCGGCAGCACCGCGCTCGCATCGGGGATCGGCGAAAAGGCCGAGTAATAGACGCGCTTGAGGTTGAACGCGCCGTACAGCCCGGCGGCACGCGAGACGATGTCGCGGTCGGTCGCGGCATCGGCGCCGACGATCATCTGGGTAGATTGCCCGGCGGGGGCGAAGCGCGGCGCGGACTTGTAGTGTTTCTTCGCGTCGGCGGTGTCGAGGATCGCGTCGGACATGCCAGCCATCGCGTCCTCAATCCGGTCCTGCGACTTTTCGGGCGCGAGCCGCTTGAGGCCGCTCGCGGTCGGCAGCTCGACGTTGATCGAAATGCGGTCGGCGTGAAGCCCGGCTTGGTGGATCAACTCGGGATCGGCGTCGGGGATCGTTTTGAGGTGGATATAGCCCCGAAATTCATGATCCTCGCGCAAGCAGCGTGCAACTTCGACGATCTGCTCCATCGTGTAGTTCGACGAGCCGATGATGCCGGAGGAGAGGAACAGCCCCTCGATATAATTGCGGCGGTAGAAGGAGAGGGTGAGCCGTACCACTTCCTCTGCGGTGAAGCGGGCGCGGCGGACGTTGCTGCTCTTGCGGTTGATGCAATAGTGGCAGTCGAAGATACAGCTATTGGTCAGCAGGATCTTGAGCAGGCTGATGCAACGCCCGTCCGGCGCATAGGCATGGCAGATGCCCATGCCGCTGTCGGTCGAGCCGATGCCCTTGCCATCGCGCGAGGTGCGTTTGACCGAGCCGGACGAGGCGCAGCTTGCATCATATTTGGCGGCATCGGCGAGGATCTCGAGTTTCGCGCGGGTATCGAGCTGGGCCATGCGTTCTGTATATGTTCTAATGGGTTGGATGTCGAGCGGCCAAGTTCGTCGCCCCGACGCAGGCGGGGCCGTCGCGCAATTGGCGAACCATTCACCCCGAACACAGCGGCCCCGGCCTGCGCCGGGGCGACGGGTTATCGCAAGCAGGCGTCGAGGCCGTCGTTGCGCACGACGCTCACGCGCCTGGACAGCACGTTGCCGTGGCGGCGGACGAAGCCGTGCGGGTCGATCACCGCGCGCTTCTTGGGTTGGGGGAGCACCGCCGCCATACGACCGGCTTCGGCGGGGGTCAGCGAAGAGGCGTCGTGGTGGAAATAGCGCATCGCGCCGGCGTTTACGCCGTAGGTGCCGATCCCCGTCTCGGCGACGTTGAGATAGACTTCCATGATGCGGCGCTTGCCCCACAGATTCTCGATGAGGACGGTGAAATACGCCTCCAGCGCCTTGCGGACATAGCCGCCGCCCTGGATGAGAAAGACGTTCTTGGCGGTCTGCTGGCTGATCGTTGATCCGCCGCGGATGCGGCCGCCGCGCGCGTTGCGCAGATACGCCTTTTCGATTGCGGCGACGTCGAAGCCGGGATGCGAGCAGAAGCGCGAATCCTCGCCCGCGATCGCGGCGCGCGGCATGTCAGGATCGATTCGTGACAAGGGCATCCACGATTTGGTGATGCCGTGCCCGCTCAGGCCGTCCGCCAGCATGGTCAGCGTCACCGGCGGCGGCACGAAGCGATACACGATCACCATCGCCACCGAGAGGATCAGGAAGCCAAGCACCAGCTTGAAGACCCAACCGATCAGCCGGAGGATCATCGATCGCCGCCGGGGCGGTGGAATGTCGTCATCTGTGGATCTGTGCGGCGGGGCGTGGGCAGTATTGCATGCCGCATCATCACGCCCCGCGCGCCGATCCGCAACCGCTTAGGCGGCGACGAGCATGCGCTTGTCGCCGGCAATCCGCATCATCGCCTTTTGCAGCTTCTCGAACGCGCGCACCTCGATCTGACGGACGCGCTCTCGCGAGACGCCATAAACCTGGCTCAGCTCTTCGAGCGTCTTGGGTTCGTCGGTAAGGCGGCGCTCAGTAAGAATGTGCTGCTCTCGTTCGTTGAGGTCGGTCATTGCGCTTTCGAGCATGGCGTGACGAACGTCGGCCTCCTGCGCGTCGGCGACGATCGTGTCCTGCAACGGCGCGTCGTCCTGGAGCCAATCCTGCCACTGGCCGTCGCCATCCTCACGCATCGGCACGTTGAGCGAGGTGTCGCCGCCCATCGACATGCGACGGTTCATGCTCGTCACCTCGGCCTCGGTCACGCCGAGATCGTGCGCGATCTTGGCGAGATGCTCGGGGCTGAGATCGCCATCCTCGAACGCGTCGAGCTTGGACTTCATGCGGCGCAGGTTGAAGAACAGCTTCTTCTGTGCCGCCGTGGTGCCCATCTTGACGAGGCTCCACGAGCGCAGGATGAACTCCTGGATCGACGCCCTGATCCACCACATCGCATACGTGGCGAGCCGGAAGCCGCGATCGGCCTCGAACTTCTTCACGCCCTGCATCAGCCCGATGTTGCCCTCCGAGATCAGCTCGGACACGGGCAGGCCGTAGCCGCGATAGCCCATTGCGATCTTCGCGACGAGTCGCAGGTGCGACGTGACGAGCTGCGCCGCCGCATCGGTATCGCCATGCTCCTCGAATCGCTTGGCGAGCATATATTCCTGCTCGGGCGCGAGAATCGGAAACTTCTTGATCTCAGACAGATAGCGGTTGAGGCTCGCCTCACCGCCAAGAGCGGGGATCGTCGCCGGTACGTTGCTGCCGGTGGCCATGATCAATCTCCCTTAGTGACGGACATCCCGATAGCGTGGCGACGTCCGCGCTTGAACCTATACGTTAAGACTATCGAACAGTTCCTGCATGTCCGACGGCATTTCGCTTTCAAATGCCAAAGCGTTGCTTTCTAGCGGGTGAATGAACCCGAGGCGGGCCGCGTGCAACGCTTGCCGGCGGAAATCCAGCGTTTCCAGAACCGATCGATGGCCCGGTTTTGTTCTACCATAGACCGGGTCTCCCAACAAGGGGTGGCCGATCGACGCCATATGGACGCGCACCTGATGCGTGCGCCCGGTCTCCAGCCGGCACTCGACCAGCGCGGCGTCGCGAAGCCGGGTGAGCGTGCTGAAATGCGTGACCGCGCGCTTGCCGCCAGCGACGATCGCGACCTTCTTGCGGTTCTGCGGGCTGCGCGCGAGCGGTGCATCGACGCTGCCTTGCGTGGGGGTGGGCCTGCCCGAGACGATCGCCTTGTAGCGCCGGTCGATGCTGTGCGCGGCGAATTGCTTGGCAAGGCCCACGTGTGCGCGATCGGTCTTGGCGGCGACCATCAGCCCGGAAGTGTCCTTGTCGATGCGGTGGACGATGCCCGGTCGCGCGACCCCGCCGATCCCCGACAACCGCCCCGCGCAGTGATGGAGCAACGCATTGACGAGGGTGCCGTCGAAATTGCCCGCCGCCGGGTGGACGACGAGCCCGGCCTGCTTGTCGATCACGATCAGATGATCGTCCTCGAACACGACGTTGAGCGCGATGTCCTGGGGTTCGTTGTGCGCGGGCTGTGGATCGGGGACGGTAACGCGGTACAGGCCGCCCGGCACCGCCTTACTTGCCGGATCGCGCCGCAGCACGCCTTGCGCGTCGGTGACGGCGCCGGTCGAGATCAGCGCCTTGAGCCGCTCGCGCGAGATCGTCGGCAGCGCATCGGCGAGCGCACGGTCGAGCCGCAGCCCTTCGGCGTCGGCGACACATGCTTCGATGGTGGAAACCCCCCGGTCCATAGGCTAGGAATCTGGGGGATATGTTGGAGATTTCAAGCACCGCGCTGCATCACATCGTCGCAGCG